>Ga0208830_1001341_pt1 | contig 11031 bp, 8 predicted proteins | sample DeeseametaMP2634_FD_184169 | JGI IMG/M metagenome (GOLD analysis project Ga0208830, IMG submission 184169) | Marine microbial communities from the Deep Atlantic Ocean - MP2634 (SPAdes) | ecosystem: Environmental > Aquatic > Marine > Oceanic | place: Northeast of Antigua and Barbuda, North...
AATCATCACCATTACCCCCAGATCTCCTAAAAATAAACCCAAAGAGAAAAATAATACCCAATATCACTAGAATAGCGACAAAAGCGTTTCCTCCACTATGATCCTTTTTAGATGATGCTCCATACTCAGCTTCTGAAATTTCACCTGAGGCTAAAGCCATAATTGTTTCACACCCTTTTCTAATTCCTCCACTATAATCGTTACGTTTAAAAGCAGGGATCATTTCATTTTGGATAATACGTCCAGCTAAAATATCTGGAATGGCACCCTGTAAACCTGTGCCTACAGCAATAAAAGCTTCTCCTCGCTCACTTTGAATTTTTGGCTTAACCATCACAACAACTCCATTATCCAAATCAGCTCTACCAACACCCATTTTATCTCCAAAAGAATAGGTGTATTCTGCTTTATCATAGCCACACAAATCATCGGTAGTGAGCACAACAACTACATTGGATGTTTGTTTTGTAAAACTGTTTAGTTGTTCGTTCAATAACCGTTCATCTGACGAAGAGAATAAGTTTGCTTGATCGTAAACTAACTGAAAATCTTTGGGCTTAGGGTGGCAATCTGACTGGCTAATAACCACGTGATTAATTAGAACCAAAAACAGTAGTAAAACTTTTAAGTGATTTAAATTCATACTTAAATATATTGATTCTTTAGAAGATTGCTAAATAGTATGTTGTTAATTGATCTCCCCGAGTTTTAGGATCAAGAAACTTAGGTGTTATTCTACTCAGTTCACGATGTCCAAAAACAATAATTTCTTTAGGTTTAAGAGTTCCTTTTAATCGCTTTTCTATCCATTTTTTTGGTCCTAAAATGGCATTACCTTGCTTTGCTACTTGTTCTAAATCTTTTTGATGATTTAAATACTGAGTATTGTTTTCAATTAAAACATCAAGTCCAAGCGAACCAACGTCTACAATATAAACATTATCTATGCCTCGTTCTTTTATAATTTTTGATGCTTGAATGGAGGCGTCATATTTACTTAATGTTGGAATAAAATAAAAATTTAGCATTGTAACTATACCAAGCATACTTATTGAAGAAGACAATAATATTTTAGTTTGTAACTCAAACTTGAAGTGAATATAAACAATTACAGCTAATAAAATAAGTACAAAAAGCCATTCTAAAATAGAAGTGAAAGGCAAAATAAAAACGCCTAACCCAATAATGCTCATAATAGCTATAAAGGGAATTATAAGCTGAGCAATGTTAATTTTTTTCAGTGCTTTTTCGTTCAAATGAACAAAATAGTTAGCAGTTAATATAAACCAAAAAGGAAATATAGGGATAATGTAATGAGGTAGTTTAAAGCTTGACATAGACATTGCTATGAATGGTAAAATAATACCTCCAAGCGTAAACCATTCGTTCGATGATACATTTTTGAAATTATTTTTTAGCTTAACAAACAGTGCAAGTACCCCTATAATTGTCCAAGGTAAAAACGACCATAAAAAATTATGGACAAAAAAGAATGGTCCAGCATCATTTTTCCACCCTTCTGAGTTACCTCCAAATACTCGTCCAAAACTTTGCTCCCAAAAATAAAATTTTAACCCTGAAAAATCTTGAACCACTTTGCCAGAAGCTAAATTAAATGTTTTATCTGGTCGCTGAGCATCAAACTGCGTGTATAATCCATAAGCCATAGGAAAAAGAACTAGGGCAACAATAGCTAGTCCTAACAACCATTCCCATCTAAAAATATTACTCCATTGTTTTTTTATGATGAATTCAGTTCCAAGTGCTAAAACAGGAATCATTAAACCTAAAGGACCTTTTGCCAACATTGCTAAACCTATACCTACAAAACCAAGGATGAAGCTGCTGATTGTTTTATGTTTAAGATACTTAATAAGCTGCCAAATGGAAAAAACAACAATACCAGTTAAGATGGTATCCGTTCGAACATCTTGATTTATAATAACAATTACAAAGCAAGAATAGTAGAAGAAAGAAGCTAGTTTACCAACTGTTTTATTATACAGCAGCTCCCCCAGTTTATACGTTGAAAAAACACCTAATAATGTAAATAAAAACGAAGGTAGCTTGTAAGCAAATGGACTAAACCCAAAAATTTTGTATGAGATAGCAGATAGCCAAAAAAGAAGAGGAGGTTTATCTAAATAGTCACCTCCTTTGTGATAAATCTCCATCCATGTGCCAGTTTCGGCAATATCTCTGCTTATAGAGGCATAAATTTTCGCATCAATTCCGTAAACTAAATTAAATAACCCTTTGATGTACACAATGGTAAAAAGTGCAAATAGTATCCAATACCACTGGGATGAAAGATAATTTTTTATGGTTTTAAGTTTATTCACTTTCAAATATCTTAAAAAGATTTTTTTAACGCTAGTAAAAGCATTCAATAATACTTTAATAAACAATTATATTTGTACAAAGCCATGCGTAAGTATTTATCTATAGCGATTGTTTTTTTTGTTTTTCTAGCGATAATCCTTCCTTCACTTTTATCAAGAGGAATGTTTATGGATGGTTTGCTGTATGCTGCAGTTTCTAAAAATATGGCGTTTGGGGATGGTAATTTTTGGCAGCCTCAATTATCAACTACTATTTTAAACCCATTTTATGAGCACCCTCCGCTGGCAATAGGCATGCAAAGTTTATTTTTTTATGTGTTTGGAGATAAATACTGGGTAGAGGATTTATATCAATTAGTTATAGCGTTTTTGATTGGTTATGTTATGATTAAAATTTGGAAAGAATTAAATCAAAAAGCCAGTTTTAGTTGGTTACCTCTAGCTTTGCTACTAGTATGTCCTTTGTTTTTTTGGAGTGTTAAAAATGGAATGTTAGAAACAACTATGACTCTTTTTGTGTGTAGTGGATTGCTCTTTTACATAAAGAGCATGAAAGTAAGGTGGTTTTTAATCTTTTCAGGTATATGTATCTCTTTAGCTTTTTTATCTAAAGGTGTTTTTTGTTTGTATCTATGGGGAATGCCCTTTGTGTTTTGGTTAGTTAAAAAAGAAGTCTCATTCGCTAGAATGACGCTAGATAGCCTTGTTTTAATAGTTGGTTCAATAGGGGTTATTGCTCTAGTTATTTTATTAGATCAACAAGCATATGACTATTTATATGCTTATATCAATAATCAAGTTATTGGAAGCGTTGAAAATGTTAAAACTGTGTCCTCGAGATGGAGTATTTTGATAGACTTTTTTAGCGAAAGCATAGTTATTTGGTTGTTATTACTTATTTCTTTAGTACTTAAACGAATAAAAATTAAACAACTAGTTATTAATAAAAATGCTATTGCCTTATTTTTAATTGTTTTCAGTGGTGTTTTACCAATTATGCTCAGCATGAAACAAAGAGGATTTTATACGTTATCCGTATTTCCTTTTTTAGCAATAGCAGTTGCTATTCTTTTATTCCCATTTGTAGAAGAGTTATTAAATAGATGGTCAAAAGAAATAAGGCTGAAAATTCAAAAAATTGTGTTAGTATCCTCAATTTTGGCTTGTTTAAGTGTCTTAGTTTTTTACCCTAAGCAATCAGCTTTAAGAGACAAAGATTTATTAGAAATAACTGACGTTGTGAATAAGCACATACCAGCACAAGGCGGCATTGGTATTTCTACTCAACTTAGACAAAACTGGAGTTTGATTAGTTATTTAGCTCGTTACGGAGGTTATTCTTTACATCTTAACGGCTCTAATATGAAATACTATCTCTTACAAAAGGGAAAAGATGAACTCCCTCCAAACACTAAAGTAATTGATGAAAGTTCAGGTTTTTACTTAGTACAGACTGTTAGCCAATAGAAATATCATCGGATAATTCATTTATATCGTCCTCACCTTGATGAGGGAAATGATGAGCAAGTTGCTCTCCAGCCATTTTTATTCCGTCAACTATACCTTGTGTGAACTCACCAAGCTTAAATTTGCTTTGCATATGGTCTTTAATATTATCCCAAAAGTTAGCAGGTACCGCTTCATTAATTCCTTTTTCACCAATTATAGCAAATTTTTTATCCTCAACAGCTAAGTAAATAAGCACTCCGTTATGAAGCTCCGTTTTGTGCATTTTTAGTTGCTTAAAAACATCGGTTGCTCTATCTAAACTACTTTTTTTAGTAGTAGACTCAAGGTGTAAACGAATTTCACCAGAAGTAACACTTTCTGCCGTTTTTATTGCATCTAAAATTTGAGCTTCTTCTTCTTTATTTAGGAATGAACGGATATCCATAATTAAAATTCAATATCAGGAGCATTTTCAGTGCCTTCTTGAGCTTTGAAGTAAGGCTTTTTATTAAAATCGTATATTCCCGCAACTATATTTTTGGGAAAAGTTTTAATAGAAACATTATATGTTCCAACAGCCTCATTAAAATCATCTCTGGCCTTTTTAATTCTATTTTCAATGCCTTCGTATTGAACTTGAAAATCCCTAAAAGATTGCACAGCTTTTAAATCAGGGTATCTTTCTACGGTTACTAAAAGCTTACTTAATGCTTGTGTAAGTTGTCCTTGAGCAGCTTCAAATTTAGCTAATGATTCTGGCGTAAGGTTAGCTGGATCAATAGTAACACTTGTCGCTTTAGAACGAGCTTCAATAACTTCTGTTAAGGTACTTTTTTCAAAATCAGCAGCACCTTTAACTATTTTAGTTAGGTTTTTAACTTTATCTGCTCTAGCTTGGTAAGCTGTTTGTACACCACCCCATGCTTTGTCAACATATTCAGAAGTTGTTATTATTTCGTTGTAAGTGTTTTTTACCCAGCTGTATGATGACCATAAAATAATAACGATTACCCCAAGGATTATCCAAGGTACATATTTTCTTATCGGGCTTCTTTCAACTCCACCTTTGTTGGAATACTTGCTTCTATCGTTTCTTTGATCTAAATCCATCGTATTAAATAAATTTCTTTATACAATATTAGTTTTTTTTGTGATATAAAAAAACCTAGTCAACAGAATGACTAGGTTGAGGTTATAATTAACGAATCTATTGATCTTTATTTAATAAGATCAATGCTTCGGTTGAGAAACTGTGTGAGCTTTTCACCTTTAAGTAATCCTTTTGCCAATAAGGCTAAATCAACAGCTTGTTCTGCTAGTTTTTGCTTTTTCTTATCGGTTTTAGTTTCCATGATAGTAGTAATTAATGGGTGGTTAGCATTTACTACTAAGTTGTACATTTCGGGCATGCTTCCCATAAAGCCCATTCCGCCACCACCAAGCTTTTGCTGCTCGGTCATTCTTCGCATATATTCTGATTGAGTAACCAAAACGGGTTGATCTTTTTCGCTTAAGCTTTGCACATCAACCATAAATTTATCTTTGGTTACAACCTCTTCAAAAATTGGCTTTAAAGCTTCTTTTTCTTCATCAGATAATTTAGATGGTTGCTCTTCGTCTTTTTTAATTAATTGATCAATGGTGTCACTATCAATTCGAGCAAACGAAGCTTTTTCAAGCTTCATTTCTAAGTGCTGGATAAAATGAGGGGTAAGCGGACTGTCTAATAGCAAAACATCATATCCTCTTTCATTCGCATTTTGAATAAGTGCATGGTGCTCTTCTTGATTATTTGTGTATAAATAAACTACACGATCATTTTTATCTGTTTGAGTAGCTTTTATCTTCTCTGCATACTCATCAATTGTAAATGATTTTCCATCGGTATTTTGGAATAAGAATGATTTTTTCGCACGATCATAGAATTTCTCGTCAGATAACATTCCGTACTCAATAAATACCTTGATATCGTTCCATTTAGCTTCAAAATCTTCTCTATTGTCCTTAAACATTTGATTTAATTTATCAGCCACTTTTTTAGTGATATAACTAGATATCTTTTTTACGTTACTATCTGCCTGTAAATATGATCTTGATACGTTTAACGGAATATCTGGAGAATCAATAACTCCGTGGAGCAATTGCATGAAATCTGGAACGATGTTTTCTACAGAATCAGTAATAAATACTTGATTAGAGTATAGTTGGATTTTATTTTTTTGAACCTGTACATCGTTTTTCAATCGAGGGAAATACAGTATACCAGTTAGATTGAAAGGATAATCAACATTTAAGTGAATGTTGAATAACGGTTCTTCTGAGAAAGGATAAAGCTCTTGATAAAATGCTTTATAGTCTTCGTCTTTTAAGTCTGTTGGTTGTTTTGTCCATAAAGGATCTTTTGAATTGATAATGTTTTCAATTTCAATTTTATCCTTTTTGATATTTCCGTTTTCGTCTTTTTCACCTGTTGGACTATCAACCCACTCATCCTTCATTCCAAATTGAACATCAATTGGTAAGAATTTACAGTATTTATTTAAGATTGCACTTAATCTGGCATCCTCTAAAAATTCGGTAGAGTCTTCGGCAATATGTAAAACAATATCAGTACCTCTCGTTTCTTTATCAATGTCCTCTAATGTATATTCTGGTGTACCGTTAGAGCTCCATTTAACAGCTTGAGCACCTTCTCTATGGCTTTTGGTAAGTATCTCAACCTTATCAGAAACCATAAAAGAAGAATAAAACCCTAAACCAAAGTGTCCGATAATTGCATTTGAGTCGCCACTATCCTTGTATTTTTGAACAAATTCCTCTGCACCAGAAAAAGCAATTTGATTGATGTATTTATCAACTTCTTCTCCAGTCATACCAATACCATTATCTCTAATAGTGATTGTTTTAGCATCTTTATCAAGTATAACTTCTACTTTTAAGTTACCTAATTCACCTTTGTATTCACCTAAAGATGAAAGCGTTTTAAGTTTTTGAGAAGCATCAACAGCATTAGACACTAATTCTCTCAAGAATATCTCCGTATCGGAGTATAAGAACTTTTTAATAATTGGAAATATGTTTTCCGTTTGTACATTAATTTGTCCTGTTGCCATAGTAAAATCTTTTTTCTTTTAAGAGATCAATTTAAGTACCAAAAGCAATGTTCATGACAAATTGTATTATCTATTTATGAATTAGCATTTAAAAACTGTCAAAAAGACGGGCTAGCAGAACACTAATTAGAATGCTATGTTTTTATCAAGCGAATGACTATATTTAATTAGTAAATTTTGAAGCAATGACAAAGATAAAAGTGGCAATTAATGGTTTTGGTAGGATTGGAAGGGTAACAGCTAGAGCCATTTTAAAAAGAGAAGATTTAGAGTTAGTAGCGATAAACGATTTAACTGATGCAAAAACGTTAGCTCATTTATTTAAATATGATTCGGTACATAGAACGTATGAAGGAGAAGTATCATCAACAGATAATTCTATTGTGATTGATGGTAAAAATATTCGGGTTTACTCAGAAAAAGATCCTTCGAATATTTCATGGAAAGATCATGAGGTAGATGTTGTAGTTGAATCAACAGGTTATTTTAGAACAGGAGAATCAGCTAAAAAGCATATTACTGCGGGTGCGAAAAAAGTAATTATTTCTGCACCAGCGAAAGGAGGAGATGTTAAAACCATTGTAATGGGAGTTAATGATGATATTATTGATAAAAATGATGATATTATTTCTAATGCCTCTTGTACAACAAATTGTGCTGCTCCAATGATTAAGTTAATGGATGAATTGTATGGAATTGAAAATGGCTTTTTAACTACTGTTCATTCATATACAGGAGACCAGCGTTTGCATGATGCACCGCATCGTGATTTAAGAAGAGCAAGAGCTGCAGCTAACTCAATTATCCCGACAACAACGGGAGCGGCAATAGCAGTTACTAAAATTATTCCTCATTTGGAAGGAAAGCTAGACGGTAGCGCGATTCGAGTGCCAGTACCAGATGGGTCTTTAACAGAGCTTGTATTAAATGTTTCTTCGAAACCATCGATAGATGAGATAAATAAACGCTTTAAATCAGCTGCTGAAAATGAGTTAAAAGGTGTGTTAAGTTACACCGAAGATGAGATCGTTTCGTGCGATATCGTTGGAAATACTAACTCTTGCATTTTTGATACTTCACTTACCAATGTGATAGGAAATACAATTAAAATTACTGGTTGGTACGATAACGAAGTTGGTTACTCTAATAGATTAGTTGACTTGATTGGTGTGTTGTACTAAATCTATTTAGTTCTTTTAGGGTTGTTAGAAACAAATGATTTCCAGCTGTTGTATGATTTACCTTCAACACCAATTTTAGCTTGAAAAAAATGACAAACAGCAGCTGCTAACCCATCGGTTGCATCTAGGTTTTTAGGAAGTTCTTTAATGTGTAAAAGCGTTTGAAGCATTTTTGCAACTTGTTCTTTTGAAGAACTACCATTTCCTGTGATGGATTGTTTGATTTTCCTAGGAAGGTATTCTGTAATAGGGACATCTCGATATAATCCAGCTGCCATAGCTACTCCTTGGGCACGACCTAGCTTTAGCATGGATTGAACATTTTTTCCAAAGAAAGGAGCTTCAATAGAGATTTCATCTGGGTGGTATTCATCGATAAGACCAAGTGTCCGTTCAAATATTTTCTTTAGCTTAAGCGGATGGGAGTCGTACTTTCCAAGCTTAATTTCACCCATGGTAATTAAGCTCATTTTGTTGCCTTCAACTAAAATAATACCATACCCCATGATGGAAGTTCCGGGGTCAATGCCTAATATGATTTTTTCTTTTTTCATCTATTTAGTTAACGGCTTTTTGTGGATGTGCATCATGATCTTCCATTACTTGGTACAATCTTTTACTAGATTCTTCCCAGCTAAATGTTGATTGAACATATTTTTTTCCACTTAAAGCTATATCACTAGCTAATTTATCATTATTCAAGAGTTCAATTATTAAATCAGCATAGTCTTGTGGAGTTTGACCAATTAAAATAGACTCGTTAGGAGTTGCTTGTAAGGCGTTGTTAGCTAGTTTAGATGTAATGCAAGGAAGTTCCATTGCCATTGCTTCCAAAAGTTTGTTTTGAAGACCGGTACCTATCTGCATTGGAGCAATAAATATTTCCGCAGAATTATAAGCGTCTCGAATGTCACTTAACCACCCAGATACTTCTACTTTATCACTAGCCAGTTGTTTGATTTCTTTTGTCGGACTAGTTCCAGAAATAAGTAAATTAACGTTTGGTTCCCTTTTATGAACTAGAGGTAGAATTTCTTTAACGATAAACAAAGCACTATTAACGTTAGGTTCGTATTGCATGTTTCCATTGAAAAGTAAATTATATTTCTTTTCCTTTTTTTGCGGTTCAAAATAATTGATATCGATACCGTTAGGTATGATAGCAATGTTTTCTCTGTTTTCTAAAAAAACAAGCTCTTGATCTTGCTCAGAAATTATGGTATGGTGATCAAAATAGTCGTAAATAACATTTTCATATCGTTTTAAACGATTAGCTTCAATCCTTAATATAGGACGAACTATTTTAGATGCGGAGGGTATTCTACGCTCAACCCCTTTGGATAGGGTGTCCATGTAATCGATAGTTTTGTTGATTCCGTAGGAATCTTTTACATATTCTGCACATCTTACAAGTTGACAGTAAATATGATCCGGATTAAAGCTATCTATTATTTGCTTTATCTTTTTGTGGTATTTCTTTTGATAGAAATAAGCTACTTGAATGGGCTTTTTTGTAAATAACGCACGAAACAGATTTAATAATAGCTGAAGCTTAGTGAGTTTAAACACAGTTATTGTGTGGCAATATTTGCTAAGTTCCTCTTTTTGTTTGTGATTAACATCTTGATCGGTTAAGCAAACGAGCTGAATTTGATAATAATTACTTAATTGCTTGATCTGATGATAAGCTCGTAACTTATCCCCTTTATCCAATGGAAATGGAAACCTTGAGGTTATTACGAGTAATTTTTTCATGCTAAAGATTCAAAGAATTTGGTTACTTCACTTTCTAAAGTTAACTGATTATATTTTTCTTCAACTAGCTTTCTGGCTTCTAAACCAATTTCTTTAATGATTTCGGGGTGCTCATTCAGTCGTTTTATTTGTTCGATGAATGCTTCTTTGGTGTTTGCAACGATAGCTGTTTTCCCAGAAATATCAATGCCTTCGAAAGCTATGCTTGTACCAAGTACACACTTTCCAAGAGCCATAGCTTCTAAAATTTTAATTCTCATTCCACTTCCAGAAAATAGGGGAGCAACTAATACATCTTTGGTATTTATATAGGCAAGCGTATTGTCAACAAACCCTTCAATAGAAACATTGCCCTTGTTGTAGCTAAACATTTGTTGAGGCATGCCTTTACCAGCTAAATGAAGCTTAACGGCTTGGTTTGTTATAAAGTGAGGATTCCATACCTCATTTAAAAACCAGTTTATGCCATTTACATTTGGAATCCAGTCCATGGCTCCCAAATGATAAAAATGAAGAGGAGTATCTGTTGATTTAGTTGAAACAGGGTAGTTTGCTAGGTTAATTTTGAACGGTATAGTTATGCTGGTAATACTTGGAGCAATAACGTTGAATGCTTTTTCATCTTTTTGCGTTAAAGCAATAATTCCATCAAATTTATTACATATTTTGATTTCTTCTTTTTTTAGCTGTTTGGCTAAAATTTTTAGATAACTTTTCTTCAAAGAAGCTTTTGTTTCGCTAGCTAGTCTCACCCATATTTCCCATTCAATATTAGGCGCATTATAGATAATCTTTGCGGAAGAATATTTTTTTATTGTATCGGCATAAAGTCCTACAAAAATGCTTTCTACTATAACGAATTGAAAGGTTTTCTTTTTGAGTAACTCAATCAGTTTTTTATTAAAATCAGTAGATTTAAATCTTGAAAGGTGGTAAGATTTATTGGTTGCTAATGCTTTTAAAGCTGATAAAGGCGAAAGGTTGGTGTTTATGAATACATGTTCCACCTCGCTATTTGGAAGGTTATTTTTAAATACCTTTTCATAAAAGGGATGTTTAGGTGTGGAAAGTGTTAGTACAGTAAGGTTAAATTGATTAGAGTCATGAAAAAGCTTACTCATTTTGGCCATTTCCAAGCAACCTCCATCTATAGAAGGGAATGGGGGCTTATGTGTAAGCTGAAGAACATTC
>Ga0208830_1001343_pt1 | contig 11005 bp, 8 predicted proteins | sample DeeseametaMP2634_FD_184169 | JGI IMG/M metagenome (GOLD analysis project Ga0208830, IMG submission 184169) | Marine microbial communities from the Deep Atlantic Ocean - MP2634 (SPAdes) | ecosystem: Environmental > Aquatic > Marine > Oceanic | place: Northeast of Antigua and Barbuda, North...
TAATATAGGATATAACGTTTGTGTGATTAAACTAGATTTACCACTACCTGATACACCTGTAACACAAATCATATTACCCAGAGGTATTTTTAGTGTGACATCTTTAAGGTTGTTTCCAGATGCTTCTTCAAGTGTGAGGTATTTATCGTAGTTTTTTCGTCTTTCTTTAGGTACTTCAATCTGTTTGAGGTCATTTAGATAATCTATTGTGCTTGAGGATTGATTTTTAATGTTATCTGGATGGTCAGCTAAAAGGATTTTTCCGCCATTTATACCGGCTCCAGGACCAATGTCAATTAAGTAGTCACTTTCCAGCATAATGTCTTTATCATGTTCGACAACTATGATAGAGTTTCCTATGTCTCTTAGTTTTTTTAACGATTGTATTAGTCTGTCATTATCTCTTTGATGTAACCCGATACTAGGCTCATCTAAAATGTAAAGTACTCCAGTTAGTTCGGTTCCAATTTGTGTGGCTAAACGAATACGCTGCGCTTCTCCACCAGAAAGTGTTCCTGCACTTCTGTTAAGCGTAAGATATCCCAAACCAACCTCCAACAAGAAAGAAATACGAGCATTAATTTCTTTTACAATTTCTTTACCAATTACTTTTTGGTCTTTATCTAAGTGATTATTGATGCTTTTGAACCATAGAGCTAAATCGCTTATATCCATTGAAGCTAAATTGTAGATGCTCTTTTCATCAATTTTAAAATATAACGCTTCTTTTTTTAGCCTTGCACCATTACAAGTTGAACAGGGAACTCTATTCATGAATGATTTAGACCAGCTTTGCATTGCTCCAGATGAATCATCCTGATACCTTTCAATAAAGCTAACTATTCCTTCAAAGCCAGCAGAATTTTCTGTTATCCCAGTATTATTTTTTAATTGAAAAGTTTCGTTTGTACCATATAATATATTTCCAATTGCATCATCTGAAATATCTTTAATAGGTGTGTTTATTGTATAGCCATCTTTTTCTAGAATAGCTTCAATTTGCCTAAAAATCCAAGATCCTTTGTATGACCCTAATGGTTTTATTCCTCCTTTTTTTACCGAAAGTTTAGGTTCGGGAATAATTTTTTTAATGTCAATTTCAAGTGTTGTTCCTAATCCTTTGCAGGTTTTACAAGATCCATACGGAGAATTGAAAGAAAATAAGTTAGGTTCTGGCTCTTCATAAGCAATTCCTGTAGATGGGCACATTAGATTTTTACTAAAGTATTTTATTTCTCCTGTTTCATGGTCTTGAACAATCATGGTGTCGTTACCATTTTTAAAAGCTACCTCAAGTGATTGTTTAATTCTGTTTTCGTTTGATGCGTTTATTTCTAATCGATCAATAACAACATCGATATCATGAATTTTGTAACGATCAAGTTTAATTTCTTTGATTAGCTCAATAACTTCACCATCTACTTTGGCTCTAATAAATCCTTTTCGTTTAATTTTTTCGAATAACTCTTTGTAGTGCCCCTTTCTACCCCTTACCAAGGGAGAAAGAAATAACACTTTCTTACCCTGAAACTGTTCGTTAATTAAATCGATGATTTGGCTACTGGTGTATTTCACCATTTTCTCCCCTGTGTTGTAGGAATATGCGTTAGCTACACGAGCATATAATAACCTTAAGAAATCATAAACTTCCGTAATTGTTCCAACAGTTGACCTTGGGTTTTTACTAACTGTTTTTTGTTCTATGGATATAACAGGGCTTAAACCTGTTATTTTATCTACATCTGGTCGTTCAAGTGACCCTAAAAACTGTCGAGCATATGAGGAAAAAGTTTCTAAATAACGCCTTTGCCCCTCAGCGTAAATAGTTTCAAAAGCTAAGGAAGATTTTCCGCTACCACTAAGTCCTGTAATAACAACTAGTTTATCTCTTGGAATTTTTACATCAATGTTTTTAAGGTTGTGGACTCTAGCCCCATAAACCTCTAGCATTTCATCAGATGGCATCGTCATTTTCTTTAGAACTATTTTTAGGGATTAAAATATAATAGGTTTTACCCTCTTTATTAGGTAGTGAGTAATTAATAATCCAAGGATTAAGAAGTCTCAAGATTTGGTAGTTTATTCCTTGATCGATAGAAAACTGTGCTAAATCATTGATTGTTGTGTCAACAGAAAGCGTTTTAGTAGCGTAAGGTAAATAACCATCTTGTTTCCGGAAGTAAAAGCCAAAATTTTCAGAATTCTCTAAAATTAATTTAGCTGCTAAAATGCGATAAACATATCTTGAGGTTTCTTTATTTAAATGTAAATCAAAATAGGAGTCAACCTTTTGTTTTTTTAAAACCTTTGATAATGCCCCTTTACCCATGTTGTATGATGCCGCAGCTAATGGCCAGCTTCCAAACTCTTTGTAAGCTCTTTTTAAATATTTACAAGCGGCAACAGTTGATTTTTCAATATGATAGCGTTCATCAACATATTCTGTAATTTCTAAACCATAATCTTTACCAGTTCCATCCATAAATTGCCAAAAACCAGTAGCTCCTGCAGGTGAAACTACATCTGTTAATCCACTTTCAATTAAAGCTAAATATTTAAGATCTGCAGGCACACCCTCTCGAGTTAATATTTTCTCAATAAAAGGAAACCATCTTTTTGACCGCTTTTGATATAAAAAAGTGTTAGAGTGCCAATACGTATTTACTAAAATTTCTCGATCAAGATTTTCTCTAACATGCGATCGGTTAAGCGGAATTTTATCTCCACAAAAAACTAATTCATTGGGTAAAGGCATTGGGAATACTTGATAATTTTGCTTAATAAACTCTTGATAAGACACAGCTGTATCTGGAGTTAATAATGTATTTGTTTCTGGTTTTTCATTATCATCATTATCATTTTGACATGATAAGAGTAGAAGGAAAACAAGAAAGAAAACTGGATTTAATTTATTAATCACACGCTATGCTTAAAATGGACTAATAAAGTTAGCAAATTTTTCTCCTAATTTATCCTTATCGGAAATCACAGGGTTTTTTACTTGCCAATCGATATTTAAGTTGCTGTCATTCCATAGTATGCACCCTTCGGATTCTTTATTGTAGTAATTTGTGCACTTGTATGAGAAAATAGTATCGTCTTCAAGGCTTGAAAAACCATGTGCAAAGCCTTCTGGTATCCAAAACATTTTTTTGTTTTGCTCAGATAATTCAATAGAAAAATGATGTCCATGTGTAGGAGAGTCTTTTCGTAGATCAACGGCAACATCTATTACTGCTCCTTTAATTACTCGAACTAATTTGCCTTGTGCAAAGGGGTCTTTTTGAAAATGAAGTCCCCTCACAATGTTTTTTGAGGATAAGGATTGATTGTCTTGTACAAAATTAATGTGTTTTCCAACTGCCTCGTTGAATTTATCCTGTCTAAATGATTCAAAAAAATGGCCTCTTTCATCTCCAAAAACCGCTGGTTCAATAACTAGAAGTCCTTCGATGTTTGTTTTAGTAAAATTCACGTTATTTCTTTTCAATTAAAAATACAAGTGTACCTGCGGGGCAAGTAACTACTCCATTTGCTGCTAGCCTATCGTTTCTTATTCCAATAGCATCTCCTGCTCCGAGGTTAACTAAGGATGAAATACTTGCTGTGCTCTCATCATGTCCTGATGCAAATCTTTGATAGGAGTTTGCTCCATAATATGGCAGTGGATTACCATTTACCAATAACCTTAATGCTGCATTGTTCCTTTGTCCGCTCGTTTCTACTTGGTATTGGAACACGGTTACTTTGTAAATGCCAGTGCTTAAAACTGTAACACCATTGTTTGCTACGACAAATGAAGTTAGATCGTTGGTTATAAAAGTGGCAGGATTTACGTCAAGCCAAGTAAAAGGGGTAGTGCCACCATTAATATCACCAGATAATGTGTTAGTGACTTGAATAAAAGGTCTGGCTGTATCAGAGCCAGCTGGACCTCTAATATTAAGCTTTAAAACCCATGCCCCTGATTCCTTAATGTATAAGTCACCCGTATTAATATCTAAATATTCATCACCATCAACTCCCAATCCATTAGATGGAACTCCTGCGCCATTAAATTTTTCGTATGTTTTAATTTTACTAGGAACTCGAAACCAAGCAACAGCTTTACCACCAGCATTTGCTCCAGCAGCAGTTACTGTTCTAAAATTAACATTATCACCCGCAGCAAAGGAAATAGGCGTTGACAAGGTGTTTATAGTTGACCCAGCTGAGCCTACTCCTGATGTTCCTCCTGTTGCAACTCCATTTTTATATACTTCAACTTCCGCTGTGCCATCAAACAAAGCTATTCCTACAGCAAATAATTCGCAATCTACTGGCAGTGGAACACCAAAAGCAGCTTGAGATTCGTCTCCATTTCCGTAAGACCACTCAAATGCATTAGTGCCAAGGCCGCCTGACTCTTCTGCCCAGATAGGAAAAACTAAACCGTTAACAGAATCAAGTTTAAGGTCCAAAATACCTTCAATAGTATTTGAGTCTAAGTTGATTTGAGTTACCTTACCGTGGGCTAAACCAATAAAATAGTTCTCATTTAGGGTGTCAAGATATAAATCACCTTCGTTTCCAATCGACAACGAATCAATTTTATAAATTGAATCTGTTGAGAAAAATTGAGATTTACCAGAATTAAAAAGAAAAGTAAGAAGCAACAGTGAAACTATGCTAGAAACTCTTCCTTTAAGAGTATTAGCTATTAATTTTATTATATATTTCTTTGTACCTCGGGTCATATTTTGCTAAAGAAAGTTCATTTTTATTGTAAAAGTATGGCTTTCCAATTTCAATGATTTGTTTTGCCTCATCAGGCTTTCCTTTAGAGTGTAAATACTTAGCATAATACATTAATCCCATACGTAAATATCTTTGCTCCATAGCTGTCATCTCTTCAAAAGGTTTTAAAGGTTTAATCTCAGGGCCTTTCTTTTTCTTTTTTTTAGCCTTTGGATCTTCTTCAACCAATTCTGCTTTTGGAGGCATTTCTGCTCTTGTAGCTTTTAGCGTTTCTACCATCGGTATGTATTCCTTTAATATTGGTTTTGCTACCGCAGAGTTTTTTGCGTGTAATTCTAAATAACCTCTAAGTATTTGAGCCCCTTTGTCATTAGGGTCCATGTCGTTTATCTTCTTTAGTAGTGCAATACTGTTTTTAAGAGCTTTGTCAATTTTAGTTTTGTCATCCTCAAGTAAAAAGTTATCAATTTCTTCTGCAACTATTTCCTTCAGTTCCTCAAAATGATTGATGTACTTGTCATAATATTGAAATTCTGGATCTTTTTTACCATACTTACCAGCATAAGAAAGCGCATCTTTAAATGCTTTTGGAATATCTTTTGCCAAGTCATTGTTTTGAGAAATTCTCAAAAGAGCCATAGAGGCATAGATATACGGAACAGGATCTTTTTTGTATTTACCTTCTAAATATCCCGTGGCTTTATCTGCAAGTTTTAGATATTTTTCATCAGCATACCATATTTTAAGTTTCTCTTCAACCTTACTCTCTTGAGAAAAATTAACTCCAAAACTTAATAAGCCTAATGATATAAGTATTATTCTTTTCATATTTAATGCGAATTTTTGTTTACGTTATTATACTTAATTATTTTTACTAACGAAGCAACAAATAATAATGTTTCAGGTTAACAAAGATATAACAATAAATGAAGTGGATATCAAATAGAATTTCTTTTAAAGACCATAAACAAGAAGGGTACACAACATTTATAATATCACCTAAGGTGGAGCGCTGGAAAGAGTCGTTGTTGTTAGGGTGGTTAATTATATGGACATTGATAGGGGGTGTTTTAATTTATTTGTTGTTAAATCAGGAAGTTTTAACCGAAATAAATCCCAATTACACAGATAAAGAAAGGAAACTATATTTAATTATCTTCTTGTCTTTTTGGCTGTTTTTTGAATATAAAATTGCTCGAGTATTTCTTTGGAGAAAGATGGGTTTTGAATATATTAAACTAACAAAAGATGAACTTGTTTTAAAAAAAGCTATAGGTAAATATGGAAAAGCAGAAAGCTTTTTAAAACAAAATATAAAGGATTTAGAGATAGGAATAAAAAAAGATAATGGGTTTGCTCAAGTTATGACAGGAGCCTTTTGGGATGTAGGACAAGAAACTATATTTTTTAGCTACTTAAATAAACGTATAGGTATAGGTAGGCAGTTGTCTCTTTCGGAAGCCAAACAACTTAAAAGCACATTGCAAGGAAAGCTTAAGCAAAAGCTATAGCTTAAAATGGTTAAGCGATTGTTAAAATTATTTGATTAGGAAACAATAGAATTGTAACTTGCGTTAAGCATATCAATAAAACAAGTATAAAACTTTGTTAAACGGATGTTAAATAATTGAGGTTTTAGGTAAGTACGACTTATTTTTATTTTGACTAAACGTTAAACATTAAAAAAATAATAAAAAATGAAAAAGTTTATTTTGTCTTTTGGAGTGGTCATGATGGCAGTATTCACAACAAGTGTATTTGCTCAGGCCGAAGTTAAAATGAATGGGCCAGAAATTTCTATAGATAAAGAAGTTCATGATTATGGTACTATTGCTAATGGAGCTGATGGTGTTTGCTATTTTACCATCACGAACACAGGTAGCGAGCCATTAGTAATTACTAAAGCAAAAGGAAGTTGTGGGTGTACAGTTCCTGATTGGCCAAAAGAAGCTATAGCACCAGGTAAAAGTGCTAAAATGAGTGTAAAATATGACACTAAAAGAGAAGGGAAAATTAATAAGTCCGTAACGATTACTTCAAACGCTACAAACGCACCAACTAAAGTGGTTCGGATTAAAGGAGAAGTATTAGCCCCAGGGGTAGGAAATTAAATTTAAAATCAAATAATTATAAAGATGAAAAAAATAATATTATCAGCTTTAACATTAGGTTTGTTTGCAACAGCATCATTTGCCCAAGAAGGCATAGTTCCAGGAGCAGCTACAAATGTTGAAATCAAGCAAGAAGGTCCAGTAATCTCTGTAGATAAAGATGTTCATGATTACGGGAGAATTCAAAAAGGAGCTAATGGAGATTGCTTTTTTACAATAACAAATACAGGTACAGAACCTCTAGTAATTACTAAAGCTAAAGGTAGCTGCGGTTGTACGGTTCCACAATGGCCTAAAGAAGCAATTGCGCCAGGTAGAAGTGCTCAAATGAAAGTTACTTATGCTACTAACAGAGTTGGTAGAATTAATAAATCCGTAACCATAACTTCTAACGCTAAAAATGCACCAGTTAAAGTTGTTAAAATTGCAGGAGAAGTTTTAGCTCCAGCACCAGAAGATGGAGCTCCAGTTCTTAAGAAAGAAGAGACTAAACCAATGATACAAAACTAAGCCAATAATCACATTTAATAGTAAAGACTCCTCTATATGAGGGGTCTTTTTTTTGTAAAAGCTTTACATTTTAATAAACGAATGATAATAATTCAATATCTTTATAATTATTAACAAAAAAGAGGTAGTAAATATATCTTATGGATCAATTTTCTAACGTGGGAAACGGAGATGTTAATGCATTTGAACATCTTTATCAACAATATAAAAACGACCCCAATTCTGTAGATGTTAGCTGGCAGCACTTTTTTAAAGGTTTTGATTTTCAACGATCAAACTATGATGGTGGTGGTATTAGCGAAAACATGCACAAAGAGTTTAAGGTTTTAAACCTTATAAATGATTACCGCTTTCGAGGTCACTTGTTTACCAAAACCAATCCAGTAAGAGAAAGAAGAAATTACGAGCCAAAGCTTGATATAGAGAATTATGGATTGACAACAGCTGATTTAGATGTTGTTTTTCAAGCAGGAGAAGATGTTGGGATAGGACCAGCGCCACTTAAAGATATTATAGAGCATTTAAAGCAAACGTATTGCCAATCTATAGGTATTGAATACATGTACATCAGAATACCTAAACGATTACAATGGCTTAGAAACAAAATAGAGCTTAAAAATCGTCCAAAGTTTTCAAACGATGAAAAAAAGCACATTCTACATAAGCTTAATCAATCATTTGAGTTTGAGAATTTCCTTCAAAAAAAATATGTTGGTCAAAAAAGATTTTCTATCGAAGGGGCTGAGTCGTTAATTCCAGCTTTAGATAATTTAGTTGAAAGAGGGGCTGAGCTTGGAATTAAAGAGTTTGTTTTTGGAATGGCTCATAGAGGACGATTGAACGTTCTTGCTAACATATTTAATAAACCATACGAGCAAATTTTCACAGAATTTGAAGGTAAACAATATGAAGATGAAGCATTTGATGGTGATGTGAAATATCACTTAGGATGGAGCTGTGATATAGAAACCGATAAAGGACATAATGTTCATATGACGTTAGCCCCAAACCCTTCGCATTTGGAAGCGGTTGATCCTGTAGTAGAAGGTTTATCAAGAGCAAAAATTGACAATTACTTAGGTAGTGAAGACAAAATAGTACCTATTTTAATTCATGGGGATGCTGCAGTAGCAGGTCAAGGGGTTGTTTATGAAGTTGTTCAAATGGCTCAGCTAGATGGATACAGAGCTGGAGGAACAGTTCATATAGTTATCAATAACCAAGTTGGTTTTACAACAAATTATTTAGATGCACGATCAAGTACTTATTGCACAGATGTAGCAAAAACTACCCTTTGTCCAGTTTTTCATGTTAACGGAGACGATCCAGAAGCTGTCGTTCAAGTAATGCAAATTGCACTTGAGTACAGGCAGGAGTTTAAAAGAGATGTGTTCGTTGATTTATTGTGTTATCGTAAATACGGGCACAACGAAGGAGATGAACCTAAATTTACGCAGCCCAAACTTTACAAGATAATAGCTAAGCACCCTAACCCTAGAGATATTTATTTGGATCAATTAGTATCTGAAGGTGTTGTTTCAAAAGATGAAGCAAAAGAAATGAAAGAGAAATTTCATTTAGTACTTGAAGATGATTTTGTTAAGTCAAAACAAGTTGAAAAAGCTTCTGTTAAACATTTTTTAACCAGAACTTGGCAGGAGTATCGTTTTGCTAAAGACGATGATATCTTTAAAGAAATACAAACTGGCGTGGCAAAACACAAACTTCTTGAACTAGGAGAAAAAATAACCACCTTACCAGAAGGAAAAAAATACTTCCGTAAAATCGTAAAGCTCATGGATGATAGAGCAACGATGATTAAAGAAGACAAGTTAGATTGGGGTGCAGCAGAAATGTTAGCATATGCTTCTTTATTGCAAGAAGGTCACCCTGTTAGAGTTTCTGGACAAGATGTAGAAAGAGGAACATTTTCCCATCGTCATGCAGTTATAAAAACGGAAGATTCTGAAGAGGAGATTATTACATTAAACAATCTTTCTCAAAATCAAGCAAAGTTTACTATTTACAACTCATTACTTTCTGAATATGGAGTTTTAGGTTTTGACTATGGATATGCATTTGCTACTCCTCAAGGATTAACTATATGGGAAGCTCAATTTGGAGATTTTAATAACGGAGCTCAAATAATGATTGATCAATTTATTACAGCAGCCGAGGAAAAATGGGGGGTAATGAATGGTTTAGTTATGTTGCTTCCACACGGTTACGAAGGTATGGGAAGTGAGCACTCAAGCGGTAGAATGGAAAGGTATTTAATAATGTGTGCAGAGAACAACATACAGGTTGCTAACTGTACAACGCCAGCCAATTTTTTCCATTTATTACGTAGGCAAGTTAAAAGAGAGTTTAGAAAGCCACTCGTTGTTTTTACCCCTAAAAAACTTTTAAGATATCCTAAGGCAATCTCTACAATTGATGAATTAGCAGATGGTTCTTTCCAAGAAGTTGTAGATGATCCAAATGTTAACAAATCAGATGTTGATACGGTAGCTTTTTGCTCAGGTAAGTTATATTATGACTTATTAGAGCAAAGAGAGGAAAAAGGAGTAGGTAACAATGTGGCACTTGTTCGCCTAGAACAACTATATCCTTTCCCAGAAGAAAAAATAAAACAGATCATAAGCAAATATGGTGAAGACAAATCCTATTTTTGGGTGCAAGAAGAACCAGAAAATATGGGAGCATGGAATTTTGTCCTCGGTAAAACAAGAAAATACCCAGTTGCAATTGATGTTATAGCTCGTCCAGCAAGTGGAAGTCCAGCTACAGGATCTCCAGTTTCTCATGGATTAAGACACCAAGCGATTATAGATAAATTATTCTCAAATAAAGTAAAAGAACTCGTTTAAAAGATAGATTCATTATGTTAGAAATGAAAGTACCCAGTCCGGGTGAATCAATATCAGAAGTAGAAATAGCAGAGTGGTTAGTAGAAGATGGAGATTACGTAGAAAAAGACCAAGCTATTGCTGAAGTAGACTCTGATAAAGCAACATTAGAACTTCCAGCTGAGGAAAGTGGTATTATTACACTTAAAGCGGAAGAAGGAGATACAGTAGCTGTAGGCGAAGTAGTTTGTTTAATAGATACTGATGCTCCAAGACCTGAAGGATTGGATAAAAAGGAGGAATCCTCTTCTGAAGAAGAAAAAACAGAAAAGAAAGAGGATAAAAAGGAGGAGGCTGCTCCAAACCCTAACCCAGTTAAAAAAGAAGAGCCAAAGCAAGAAGAAACATATGCGAAAGGTCATCCTTCTGTTTCTGCTAAAAAAATAATGGATGAAAACAATATTTCATCTAAACAAGTAAATGGAACTGGCCCTGGAGGTAGAATATTAAAAAGTGATGTAGTAAGCGCCATGGCAGGAGGATTCTCTACAGAATCTGCCGCTGGATGGGGAGGCACACGCGAGCAACGTAAAGAGAAGATGAGTATGCTTCGTAGAAAAATTGCGGAGCGTTTGGTAGGAGTTAAAAATGAAACAGCTATGTTAACCACATTCAATGAGGTTGATATGAAGCCTATCATGGATATTCGTGCCAAGTACAAAATGAAATTTAAAGAGGAGCTTGGTGTAAGCTTAGGTTTCATGAGTTTCTTTACTAAAGCAGTAACTGAGGCATTAA
>Ga0208830_1001344_pt1 | contig 11004 bp, 7 predicted proteins | sample DeeseametaMP2634_FD_184169 | JGI IMG/M metagenome (GOLD analysis project Ga0208830, IMG submission 184169) | Marine microbial communities from the Deep Atlantic Ocean - MP2634 (SPAdes) | ecosystem: Environmental > Aquatic > Marine > Oceanic | place: Northeast of Antigua and Barbuda, North...
TAAAACTTCCAGGCTTTCGGCCCGGCAAGGTTCCACTCAAGGTAGTTGAAGCGAGGTATTCTGAGCAAGTCCTGCATGAAGCAGCCGAAGAACTGATCAGTTCAAGCTATCGTGATGCGGTCGTGCAGGAATCTGTTGATGCAGCGGGCCCACCATCAATTGAACCCAGGACGATGACACGCGGCCAGGATCTTGAATATGTGGCCACATTCGAGGTGTTTCCCCAGATTCCTCGAACTGATATTGCCGGCAAATCGATTGTTCGTAATTCCTGTCAGCCAGGAGAGGGGGATGTGGGTCGAACAATCGAAACTTTGCGCAAACGCCAAACAATCTGGGAGGCAGATGAATCAGCAGCTGAGGAGGGTGACCGCCTGTTGATTGACTTCAAAGGTTCCGTGAACGGAGAACCTTTCGAAGGCGGGGAAGCGGAAAACTATCCCGTTATACTGGGGGGAAGTACGTTGCTGCCGGAGTTTGAGGAGCAGTTAAATGGCCTGAAGACAGGTGACCAAAGTACAGTCGAACTGACTTTTCCTGATGATTACCCAAACGAAGAGATTGCGGGTCAACCGGCAAAGTTTAGTATCGATGTTCGTGAGGTTGCAAAACCGAAACTACCTGAGATCGACGAGGATTTCATAAAGAGTTTTGGTGTGGACGAAGGTACCGATGAGGCATTCCGCAGCCAAATCCTGGAGAATTTGGAGAAGGAATGTTCGCAAAAAATTCGCAGTGACACCCATGAAGCGGTGATGGGGGCACTTCTCCTGGAGAATGATTTCGAAGTGCCAGAGGCCCTGGTCCGGGAAGAGACTGAGCGGTCGGTTATGGCTGCCCGGGCCCAGATGCGTCAGCAGGGCTTGCCTGCGGATACGCCAGTCGATCCAGAACAGTTCAAGAATTCAGCCGAAAGACGTGTACGACTTGGATTGGTCATGCATGAAATCGTAAAACAGCGAGAAATAAAGCCAGACGATAATGCTGTTCGCCAGCGACTGGAGGACATGGCGTCTAGCTATGATGATCCTCAACAGTTCATTAAGTGGTACAGTGAAGACAGGGGTCGCTTGTCGCAGGTTGAGGCCGCAGTCGTCGAGGATCATGTTGTGGAAGCGTTGCTGACCGACGCTGACGTTACCGATACCGAGGTAAGCTTTGAGGACTTAATGAACCCGACTGTAGCTGACACTACCCAATAGTGATCCGGGTCGATCATATTGATAGAGGTGAAACTGTGACAGATTATTCCAAGCAACCCGCCCTGACTGTACCCCAGAATCTCGGTTTGGTGCCGATGGTTATCGAAACCACTGGCCGAGGCGAACGTGCCTACGATATCTACTCTCGTCTGCTCAAGGAGCGGGTCGTATTTATTGTCGGCTCGATTACCGACTATGTGGCCAACCTGGTTGTCGCACAACTACTGTATCTGGAATCAGAGAACCCGGACAAGGATATTCATCTTTATGTCAACAGTCCCGGCGGTGAGGTGAACGCAGGTCTTGCCGTCTACGATACCATGCAATTCATAAAACCTGATGTCAGCACCGTTTGCACGGGTCAGGCTGCGAGCATGGGTGCAGTGATTCTTGCCGGCGGCGCTTCGGAAAAGCGGTTTGCACTACCGCATTCACGAATCATGATCCATCAACCTTGGGGCGGGTTCCAGGGCCAGGCCACAGATATTGATATTCACGCCAAAGAGATTCTGAAGATCCGTGAACGTTTAAACCAGATACTTTCCAACCATACCGGACGTGACCTAGATGTTGTTCAGAGTGACACTGAGCGGGACAACTTTATGAGCGGAGATGAGGCTGCAGAATACGGCATTATTGACCGGGTAATTAGTCAGCGTGAAGGCTAGTGATTATCACGCCAAGAACCCCGATTGTGTAGCCCTTGCATTCACGCTATAAAGACTGCATCTTACATAGGTGGTAAAGCTTTTTTTGAAGACGACCCACGCGCCTGAAGATCTGGCCTGGGCGGATCATTACAGAGTTAACAGTTGATATTGGGGAGGTAGCATGGCCGGAAACGATGGCGACAACAAAGATGACAAGCTTCTCTATTGTTCTTTTTGTGGAAAGAGCCAGCACGAAGTTAGAAAGCTGATAGCGGGCCCATCGGTTTTTGTCTGTGATGAGTGCGTGGAACTCTGTAACGAGATTATTCGTGAAGAGGCCGAAGATGTAGAAGCCGAGGCTGCTCGCGAGGCAGCTTATCCGACCCCGCAGGAAATCTGTGAGCGGCTGGATGATTACGTCATCGGCCAGACAGAGGCAAAGAAAGTCCTTTCAGTGGCCGTATACAATCACTATAAGCGGATTGAGAACGCAGAAGCTGTAGGCGAAGTCGAAATCTCAAAAAGCAACATTCTGATGATCGGGCCGACCGGATCAGGTAAAACCTTACTGGCCGAAACGCTGGCCCGGGAACTCAATGTACCGTTTACGATTGCCGATGCAACCACTCTCACAGAGGCCGGTTATGTCGGAGAAGATGTTGAAAACATCATTCAGAAGCTGCTCCAGAAGTGTGATTATGATGTGGAAAAAGCCCAGGCTGGGATTGTTTATATCGATGAAATCGACAAGATATCGCGTAAATCAGATAACCCATCTATTACCCGTGATGTTTCTGGGGAAGGCGTTCAACAGGCGCTACTTAAACTGATCGAGGGCACTGTCGCTTCGGTACCACCACAAGGTGGCCGCAAACACCCGCAGCAGGAGTTTCTACAGGTCGATACCCGAAACGTGCTGTTTATTTGTGGCGGCGCATTCTCAGGACTCGAGAAGGTCATTCAGCAGCGCTCTGAAAAGTCAGGTATCGGTTTTGGTGCGGACATCAAAAGCATCTCAAATGCTAATCGTATAAGTAAATTTCTACCTGACCTCGAACCCGAGGATCTGATCAAGTATGGACTGATACCCGAGTTTGTCGGCCGCATGCCGGTGATCGCAACACTCGAGGAACTGGATGAGGAAGCCTTGATAACGATCCTGACCGAGCCCAAAAATGCACTGATCAAGCAATTTGGCAAACTATTTGAACTTGAAAATGTGGAACTTGAAATTCGACAGGATGCTCTAATAGCTGTTGCAAAAAAGGCTATGGATCGAAAGACTGGTGCGCGCGGACTGCGTTCTATATTGGAGAAAGCACTGCTGGAGACCATGTTTGTATTGCCATCAATGAACGACGTGAGCAAGGTGACGGTAGATTCCAGCGTGATTGAAGACAGCTCTCAGCCGCTATATGTTTTCGAAGAAGAACCACGAAAAATTTCACAGCGGTCTTAAATTTGAGTTGAGACGCGATTTCACCTTGAATTAACAGGGCGATGCCCCCAGATTAGATGTGACACCAGCGCACGACTGGCTTGACGCGCTTTAAACGGAATACAGAACACACGGATCAAACATGACTGACGATACCCAAACTGAAGTATTGGAGCCACAGGTTCGCTATCCCATGTTGCCGTTGCGTGATGTCGTGGTGTTTCCACACATGGTGATCCCGCTCTTTGTCGGTCGGGAAAAATCTATTAAGGCACTCGACTACGCCATGGAATCTGGCAAGCAGATTTTTCTTGCGGCCCAGCATGACGCTGCAGATGACGACCCGTCACCTGAGCAAATTTATGAGGTCGGTACGGTGGCCAATATTCTGCAGCTCCTAAAACTACCCGATGGCACCGTAAAGGTTCTGGTGGAGGGAACTGCCAGAGCCGCAATCGTCAGATATGTTCAATCTGAAGAAACCTTTGAAGTCGATGCTGTTGGCATCAACGATGAACTGATCGATGAGCGCGAGTCTGAAGTTCTGATTCGAACGGTGGTTACCGAATTTGAACAGTACGTCAAACTCAACCCAAAAATTCCACCGGAGGTACTGACATCCTTGAGTGGCATTGAGGAACCCGGTCGGCTTGCCGATACGATCGCCGCTCATCTGACGTTAAGAAACGCAGAAAAACAAAAGATCCTTGAGTACGCCAGTTCACGTGAGCGGCTGGAACATATTCTGGGCATCATGGAATCCGAAATCGACCTCCTTCAGGTCGAGAAACGGATTCGTGGGCGAGTCAAGAAGCAGATGGAAAAAAGTCAGCGTGAGTATTACCTGAATGAGCAGATGAAAGCGATTCAGAACGAGCTCGGCGAAATGGAAGACGCCCCCAATGAAATGGATGAGCTGCAGAAAAAAATCGAAGAAGCTGGCATGTCCAAAGAGGCACTGGAAAAGGCCGAATCAGAACTGAAAAAACTTCGCATGATGTCGCCGATGTCAGCGGAAGCGACAGTTGTCCGAAATTACATCGACTGGTTGGTGCAGGTGCCGTGGAAAAAGAGGACGCGAGTCTTGAAGGATCTCGCCAAGGCCGAGACTATTCTTGAGCGAGATCACTACGGGCTGGAGAAAGTCAAGGAGCGGATACTGGAATATCTGGCTGTACAACAGCGAATCAACAAAGTCAGAGGCCCCATTCTGTGTTTGGTTGGACCGCCAGGCGTCGGCAAGACATCACTGGGTGAATCAATAGCGCGAGCAACAAATCGCAAGTTCGTACGCATATCACTGGGTGGAATGCGCGACGAGGCTGAAATACGCGGTCACCGCAGAACCTACATCGGGTCACTACCGGGAAAAATTCTTCAAAATATGTCAAAAGCAGGAACGAAGAATCCTTTGTTCATGCTTGATGAAGTCGACAAAATGTCGATGGACTTTCGAGGGGATCCGTCGTCTGCCCTGTTGGAAGTGCTCGACCCGGAGCAAAACAACAAGTTCGGTGACCACTATCTTGAGGTCGACTATGATCTTTCTGAGGTCATGTTTGTGGCAACAGCCAATACCTTGAACATACCCAGTCCATTACAGGATCGGATGGAGATCATCCGTATCTCGGGGTACACCGAAGATGAGAAAATCAAAATAGCAACGCGTTATCTTGTCCAAAAGCAGAAACGGAACAACGGTCTTAATGATGAAGAGATCATTTTTCACAAATCTGCTCTGGTAGATATCGTTCGTTACTACACCCGGGAGGCTGGCGTCAGGTCACTCGAGCGGGAAATCGCCAAAATCTGCCGCAAAGTTGCTAAGGAACTGATTCTCAACGAGATAAAACAGACTGTGAAAGTCACCAGTCGGTCCTTACAGAAATATCTGGGTGTCCGCCAGTTTCGTTATGGCAAAGCTGAACTCGAAAACCGGGTCGGACAGGTGACTGGTCTGGCATGGACCGAAGTCGGTGGAGAACTTCTAACAATAGAAGCAGCGGTGATGCCCGGTAAAGGTAAGCAGAGCTATACCGGTAAGCTAGGAGATGTCATGCAGGAGTCGATTCAGGCGGCGATGACTGTGCTTCGCACCCGATCCAGACAGTACGGCATAGACCGGGATTTCTACCAGAAACAGGATGTGCACATACATGTACCCGAGGGTGCCACACCTAAAGATGGGCCAAGTGCGGGAATTGGAATGTGTACGGCGTTATTGTCTGCAATCTCCGGTATTCCAGTACGTTCTGACCTCGCCATGACGGGTGAGATCACATTGCGCGGTGAAGTGCTGCCTGTAGGGGGTCTTAAGGAAAAACTACTGGCTGCACATCGGGGCGGCATCAAAGTTGTACTGATCCCCCATGAAAATGAAAAAGAGCTGGTGGAGATCCCCAATAATGTGAAGGCGGGTCTGGAGATCAAACCGGTTCGCTGGCTAGACGAAGTTTTTGGGTTTGCGCTTGAAAGACTCCCAGAACCAATCGATGACAATGCTGATGAGGCAAACGTTGATTCGGCCAATGAAGACAGCCCAGCCACGCGCGATCGTCCGGTGGCCCACTGACCGCCTGGCCGTTGTTGCGGGGCAGTTTAAGACCTCACTGATGTGCATAATGTCTGTAGATTCACCTTACAAATCAGCCTTCTTAAGCGGGTTCTTCCTGTAAGTTATTAATCTGTCGCTTGGCACCGGGGTGGGTATTACCGGGCTGTGCCGATTTGACACCGAAATTTAGCCCTTGGTATAAACAATTTGCCTCACCGGTTCAGCCGGTGTTTACAGGGAATTGCCGGACTGAGGCCGATTGAGGTCAAAGTGATGTTCGGGCAGTGGTTACAACCAACTTGAATGAGGGATACACCAGTGAATAAAGCCGAATTGATCGACGCAGTAGCAACCAGTACGGGTCTGGGAAAATCTGATGCGGGCGCCGCCGTAGAATCTGTCTTCAGCAATATCACCTCGACACTGCAACGGGGTGGTACGGTTTCTCTGGTCGGATTTGGTGCATTTTCCGTCAGTCACCGCTCGGCTAGGATGGGCCGGAATCCTCGCACGGGTGAAACCATCACCATTGCGGCGTCTCGTGCGCCGAAGTTCAAAGCTGGAAAACAACTGAAGGATGCCGTAAACTCGCTCGCCTTTCCGGGTGCTTAGCTCAACTGGAAGAGCGTCGCCCTTACAAGGCGAAGGTCGCAGGTTCGAACCCCGCAGCACCCACCAAGGCCTGCGATACGCTGTCTTACGGACAATTTGCTAGAACGCCGGAGCGGTAGTTCAGTTGGTTAGAATACCGGCCTGTCACGCCGGGGGTCGCGGGTTCAAGTCCCGTCCGCTCCGCCATTTTCTTCAATACCAGGCGCGCACAGAATTTCTGTGGGCGCCTGGTGGTTTCTACACACTGCGGACCACTGAGGATTTAACTTGATCGCGCCTACCTAATACAATAGGGCAGCGGAACTGCTGCCTGGGAACAGGAAGACTTTCGGTTTTGGTGCCTAAACAAGGGTGAGAAACAACAACAATGCTGATTAAAATTCGAGAAAGAGCATCCGGCGTCATAGGTTGGACCGTCGCCGGTGTCATTATCCTTGTCTTCGCGGTGTGGGGAGTCGGGTCCTATTTCGAAGGAGTATCCGAGATTATTGTTGCGACTGCTGACAAGATCGAAATCAATCAGCAAATGTATCAACAGGCAATGAGTGATCGCCGTCGCCGATTGGTCCAGATGATGGGGCGAAACATTGACGCTGAACTATTCAGCAGTACCGCCTTCAAACGCCAGGTCGTAGAGGAACTCATCGATACCACCTTACAGAACGAGACCCTTCATGCCAGCGGATTCCGAATCAGTGATGCACAACTGGCAGCACTCATACAGAATACTGCAGTTTTTCATACAGACGGTCAGTTTGACCGTGACCGATACGAACTTCTTGTTCAGAACGCTGGAATGACCATTCCGAGTTACGAGAATTATCAGCGGCAGCAGGGTTTGGTCGACCAACTGGTTCGGGGACTTGGGCAGTCAGCCATTGTCAGCGCGAACTCGATCGATAAAGCATGGAAACTTCTGGGTCAGCGCCGTACAGCGTCCTATACCACGCTAGAGCTCAATAATTTTCTAGATGATATAAAAGTGTCTGAATCGGCTATTGAAAAAGAGTATCGGGCAAACTCAGATGCGTACTTTGAGCCTGCCGCTATTCAGGTGGACTACTTGAAGTTGTCAGTGGAAGATCTGGGCAGAAGATTGAATGTTGATGAGTCAGACATCTTGCGGATGTTTGAGGACAATTCCGATCGTTATTTGCAACCCGGCAGTCGCAGCGCCAGCCACATATTGCTGTCAGTCAGTGCCGATGCTGCGGATGCGCAGATTGATCAGGTCCGCCAGAGGGCAGCAGAAATTATTGTACGCGCCCGTAGCGGTGAGTCATTTGCCAGTCTGGCCGAAGTCAATTCGGACGATACAGGTTCTGCAAAACGCGGTGGTGAACTTGGCGTGATCAGACCAGGCACCATGGTCAAACCGTTCGAAGACGCTGTTTTCGCGATGGGAGAAGGTGAGATCAGTGAGCCGGTGAGAACGCAATACGGGTTTCATGTGATTCGCCTGGACAGGATTACCAAAACCAGAGTTCAGTCCATTGACCAGGTCCGAGATGAAATCGAGGCCGAAGTCCGCCATCTCCGTGCGGAGGAGCGGTTTAATGAATTAACCGAAATCCTTGGCAGCATAGTATTTGAACAGCCCGATTCCCTGGAGCCTGCTGCTGATCAGCTGGGCCTAAAGGTAATACGCAGTGAGTGGTTTACCCAGGATGTTGGTACCGGCATTGCTGCATTTCAGGAGGTTCGGGACGCTGCGTTCGGTAACGAGGTTTTGACTGATGGTCTGAACAGTGAATTGATAGAAATCGATCAGGATAACCTCGTTGCCATCCGCAAAGTTGACTATCGAGTTCGCCGACAGTTTGATCTGAATGAGGCCAGGCCAGCGCTAAAAAAAATGCTTAGCGCAACGGCAGCATCTGACAGAATGGATAAAGTCGGTGAAGATCTGGTGGCGCGCCTGAAATCCGGCGCGGACTGGGACGAACTGCTCATGGCGCACAAGCTGGCCCGTGTCCGCCTTCCCGACACAACTGAGGCCATTGTTGAACCACTTGAACAAGTCGTGGCACGTGCGGTCTATGCGGCAATTGTGCCGTTATTCGGACAGATTGTTTATGGTGGCGAGCGAATTAGCACAGCACGATACGCGATCTATCGACTCGAGCATGTCGAATTCGGCGACCCCGCAAAAGCCTCAGCAGAAGATCGACTGGGAGTTGAGAAAGTCTTGTTGTCGCGACGGGGTGAGGAAATGGTGATCGGCTGGCGTCAGGGGCTGCGTAAAGCAGCAGAAGTTCAGATCAACGAAGAGTCACTCTAAAGATCAGCGTGACGTGGGCTGATGCCTACTGTATTAAATCCACCGTCTACATAGGTGATTTCGCCGGTGATACCGGAGGCCAGATCTGAACACAGGAAGGCAGCAGCGTTACCGACTTCGTCGATTGTGACACCGCGACCCAACGGCGCTGTATCGTCATAGAACCTCATCATTTTACGGAACCCTTTGATACCTGATGCGGCCAGCGTCCGGATGGGGCCGGCCGAGATACCGTTGACCCGGATTCCCTGACTGCCCAGAGACTGAGCCAGGTAGCGTACATTGGCTTCAAGACTCGCTTTTGCTAATCCCATCACGTTGTAGCCCGGCATCGAACGTTGGGAGCCGATGTAGGTCAACGTAAGCAGGGCCCCGTTGCGTCCGGACATCATAAGCTGGGCCGCACGCGCCAGGGCAGCGAAACTGTAAGAACTGATTTCGTGAGCCGTGTTGAAGCCTTCCCGTGTGACAGCATCAAGATACAGTCCCTCGAGTTCCTCTCTAGGCGCAAATGCGATCGAGTGCACCAGAATATCGAGAGCGTCCCAGTGCTCCGCCAATTGATCAAAAAGAGAGTCGATCTGACTGTCGGTCCCGACATCACAGGGCAGCACCACTGTACTGCCTAAAGACTGGGCAAACTTGTCAACTCTGGGTTTGAGTTTTTCATTCTGATAGGTCAAAGCCAGTTCTGCGCCTTCCCGGCGCATAGCCTGGGCAATACCCCAGGCTATAGACCGGTTGCTGGCGAGACCGGTAATCAGTGTCCGTTTGCCATTCAGGAATCCCATAGTCCATATTCCCTGTTTATCGAAATTGAGTTGATAGAGTTTGTAGCTTAAGAGCCCACTGCTGTCAAAGTCCAGACCGATCGGAAGCCAATGAGCAATACCGTCGTACAGCCAGTGCAGGATCAGGCGATTATTCGGGCAACCGAGATCGCCGAACGACTAGATCTGCCTCTGGTTACGCAGGTTGATGCTGATCAGCGGTTCGTCCTTGAAGTGTCTGTAGAGCGCCTGGCTATCCGTGATCTTAGACAGGTTCGTACACTTCCAGTCCAGGTGATGTGTTCACACTTGCGACGCCCCAGTCGTGGTCGTGATCTTCTGGCGCGCGCCATAGGCCGAACCAATAAGACAATAATCGATGCTACTGCCGGTTTCGGTCGAGACGCTTTTCATTTAGCCAGCCTGGATAGGCGAGTGACGGGTATAGAGCGATCGCCAGTACTGGCCGAACTTTTGATCGCAGAGCTGAATCAACCTACTGCTGAAGCACTGCGAAAAAGTATCCGCTTCATTTGTGCAGACAGCCGCGTCGCTATCGAACAATTACCACGCTCCGATGTAATCTACCTTGATCCTATGTTCCCGCAGAAAACAATTAACTCTGCGGCTGCACGTAAAGAGGCGACACTGCTCCGTGGATTGGTGGGTGATGACCGTGATGCTGATGAATTGTGGAACCTTGCATGCATCTATGCACGCCAACGAGTAGTGGTTAAGCGGTCTCGTTATGCGCCTGCCTTAGGGTGTGTTCCTGACCTGACGGTAAGCGGTAGGGTGGTTCGATACGATATATACCTTACCGGCAAAAGATGAAGAAGTTGCCTTGGTTTTATCTGCCCAAGCTGGATGCCAGACCGGGATCTGCGGTACTCGCCGCAGATGAATCGAGGCACCTGGCCCGGTCGCGTCGGTTGAGGATTGGCAGTGAAATCGTCGTTTTCAACGGACTTGGGACAACAGCAACAGCGAAGATCGTGGATATCAGTGAGCGACGAGCCCGGGTCGCGCTTGAGTTGACCGCTTATGCTTACCATATCGAGGGCCGAGTGCGTGTACATCTGGCGGCGGCTCTGCCGAAGGGTGATCGTCAGGTAGTGATGCTGGATATGGCCACCCAGATTGGCATGACTGATTTCACACCACTATTGTGTGAACACAGTGTCGCGAAATTCAGTGTCCGTTCAGCGGCTCGTTGGCAGAAAACATGCCTTGAGGCCTGCAAGCAGAGTCGGCGTCCCTGGGTTCCCCGTCTCCATCAGCCAAAACAACTGCCAGAGATGTTTAATACGGGTGGCAAGGCTGGTGGGCGTGTAACCTGGCTTGCAGATCCCCGGGGTGGAAATGTCACTGCAGTTCAAAAGGTGGGGTTCGATGAGTTGATTCTGCTGGTTGGACCCGAAGGGGGATTCAGTCCCGGCGAATGGGAACTGCTAAGCGACGCCGATATTGTACCCGTGACACTGGCTAAATCCGTCT
>Ga0208830_1001346_pt1 | contig 10985 bp, 16 predicted proteins | sample DeeseametaMP2634_FD_184169 | JGI IMG/M metagenome (GOLD analysis project Ga0208830, IMG submission 184169) | Marine microbial communities from the Deep Atlantic Ocean - MP2634 (SPAdes) | ecosystem: Environmental > Aquatic > Marine > Oceanic | place: Northeast of Antigua and Barbuda, North...
TCCTCTAAATCATCAAGCACGTCAATATCAACAGTAGCTTTACCTGCTACTGCTCTTGAGATTTTTGAAAAAACATTTTGTTTTGTTTTTTCTAACCCTTTGTCGAGTGTTTCTTTTTTCTCTCGACTAAATAATTTTTTAAAGACCATTGTATTCTTTATCTATTATATAAAGGTAAAAAAAGAGACTGAACTCTTTTCAAAAGTCAGTCTCTTTCCTTGAATATTTATTGGCTACTATACAAACTTAAAATCCTTACCTGGATAGTAAGCTAAAGAGCCTAGTTGTTCTTCTATTCTTAATAATTGATTGTATTTAGCAATTCTATCGCTACGTGATGCAGAACCTGTTTTAATTTGTCCTGTAGATAATGCTACGGCTAAATCAGCAATTGTTGAATCCTCAGTTTCTCCACTGCGGTGGCTCATAACAGATGTATATTGGTGCTGAGAAGCTAGAGCAATAGCATCCATTGTTTCTGAAAGTGTTCCTATTTGATTCACCTTGATTAGGATTGAGTTTGCTACTCCCTGATCAATTCCTTGTTGTAAACGCTTCGTATTGGTTACAAATAAATCATCTCCAACTAATTGAACCTTTTTACCTAATGTTTCAGTTAGTTTTTTCCATCCAGCCCAATCATCTTCATGTAATCCATCTTCGATAGAAACGATAGGGTATTTATCACACCAATCTTTCCACATGCCTACCATATCTTCAGCAGTTAATATATCACCCGTAGATTCCAAATGATACTTTTTATCTTGATCGTTATAAAATTCTGATGCCGCTGCATCTAAAGCGATATATATATCTTCTCCAGGGCGATAACCTGCTTTTTCAATGGCTTCTATAACAACTTGAAGAGCTTCTTCGTTTGAACCTATGTTAGGTGCAAAACCACCTTCATCTCCAACATTCGTTGACATTCCCTTGGATTTTAATACAGCTTTGAGGTGATGAAATACTTCTGTTCCCATACGGAGACCTTGAGAAAATGTTTCTGCACCAATAGGCATAACCATAAACTCCTGTACATCTATTTTATTATCAGCATGAGATCCTCCATTTAAAATATTCATCATTGGTATTGGCAAAGTGTTAGCTACGATACCTCCCAAATATTGATACAACGGTACTCCAATTGAATCAGCTGCAGCTCTTGCTACTGCCAAAGAAACACCTAAAATAGCGTTTGCTCCAAGGTTGCTCTTATTTTCAGTTTCATCAATGGCTAACATTATTTGATCAATTTGACGTTGATCCGCTACATAAACATTTTTAAGTTCCTCATTTAAAACTGTATTTACATTATTTACAGCTTTTGTTACTCCTTTACCTAAAAACCTTCCTTTATCACCATCTCTTAATTCAACTGCCTCGTGAATACCTGTAGAAGCTCCCGAAGGAACAGCTGCCCTTCCAATACTACCATCACTAGTTAGTACATCAACTTCAACTGTAGGGTTTCCTCTTGAGTCTAAGATTTCTCTTGCGTGAATATTAACTATGTAACTCATTTACGTTTATTGTTTGTTTAATATTAGAAATAAATTGATCAAATAAATACCTAGAATCGTGTGGGCCAGGAGAAGCTTCTGGGTGGAATTGTACTGAAAAAACAGGTTTTCCTTTTAACTCAATCCCAGCTAACGTATTATCATTCAAGTGAACGTGAGTTACTTCAATAGCCTCATTATTCTCTACTGATGACTTACTAACTACGAATCCATGATTTTGTGAGGTAATTTCACCTTTACCAGTTTTTAAATTTTTAACTGGGTGATTAATTCCTCGATGTCCGTTATGCATCTTTTCGGTAGTTAAACCTTGACTTAAAGCCAAAATTTGATGTCCTAAACAAATACCAAAAATTGGAATATTCGTTTCTACCAACTCTTTTACAACTTGTATTTCATCAGTCATTACTGAAGGGTCTCCGGGTCCATTAGATAACATAATTCCATCAGGAGACCAAGCTAAAAGCTCATCTTTCTTTGTGTTGTATGGAAATACTTTAACTAAAGCTCCTCTATCTGTTAAGCAACGAACAATGTTAGTCTTTACTCCATAGTCAATAAGGGCTACTTTTATTTCGCTAGTCTCATTTCCTGTAGTATAGCTTTCTGTTGTAGATACCTTTGAAGAAAGTTCTAAACCTTCCATGCTTGGAATATTTTTCACTTCTTCTTTTAAAGACTCTACATCTAAATTTTCTGAAGAGATAATTGCATTCATAGCTCCTTTATCTCTTATGTAACGAACCAAAGCTCTCGTGTCTATATCAGATATTCCTCCTATATTATTTTCTTCAAATGTTTGTTGTAAAGACTTAACATCTCCAGCTCTAGAATGTGTAGCTGAGAATTTTTTACAAATAACACCCGAAACCTTAACGCCATTACTTTCAGTTTCTTTATCAATAGTACCATAATTCCCAATATGAGAAGTAGCCATCACTAATAACTGATTATAGTAAGATGGATCTGTAAAAATCTCTTGATAGCCTGTCATACCAGTATTAAAAGCAATTTCTCCAGTATAGGTTCCTTTAGCACCGATAGCTTTTCCTTCAAAAACTTTTCCGTCTTCTAGAACTAAAATAGCTTTGTTGTTTTCCATGAAGTGGTATTTATTTTTTGTTTACGAAAATTACTAAATAAAAAAAGAGGATGCTTTAACAAAACATCCTCTTTTATGAAAAGATAATAACATCTTTTTATTCTTCTTCAGAATTTGAATCTTTAGCTGGCATACCACCATCTAACTCATCTTGCCACTTCTTAAGCTCATCCCACTTACCTTCTGAAGCAAGTTTCGCTTGTTCTGGCCATGTAGCAGGATCGAATGCTCCAAAGTTACCTTCAGCCTGATCTAATACCTTTCTGATATCATCAGCACTTGCAGCAGCTATAGCAGCAAAAGTTCCAAGTCCAGCAGCAGTTAATGCTTCTGCTGTTTTGGGACCTACACCTTCAATTTTCTTTAAATCATCAGCCTCAGTAGTTGCTTTAGGAGCACTAGAAGTTGTTTTACTTCCACCACCTCTTCTACTTCTTCTTGTTTTCTTCTTAGCTGTTCCAGCATCTGCTAATAATAGCTCGTTATAATCAACTAACTCAATGTAGCACATATCTGCATTATCACCAACACGTGGTGGCAACTTAATGATTCTTGTGTATCCACCTGGTCTGTCAGCAATCTTTGGCCCTATTTCAGCGAATAATTCTTTAACTAAACCTTTAGCTTGTTCGTTATTCAATAAATATTTGTAAGCCATACGTCTAGAGTGAGTAGTATCATGCTTAGCTCTTGTTAAAATTGGCTCAACATATTTTCTCAACTCTTTACCTTTAGCAAGCGTAGTTTTAATTCTTTTATGCTTAATTAACTCTGCTGCTAAGTTCCCTAAAAGAGCTTTTCTGTGGCTCTTAGTTCTACTTAAACTTCTAAATTTCTTCCCGTGTCTCATCTTGTCTTAATTCGCTTTTTACGACTATTTGTCAAGGTTATACTTTGAAACATCCATTCCAAAAGTTAACCCTTTTGACTCTACTAATTCTTCTAACTCAGTTAGAGACTTCTTACCAAAGTTTCTAAACTTTAATAAATCACTTTTATTATAAGATACTAATTCACCAAGAGTTTCTACATCAGCAGACTTTAAGCAATTTAATGCTCTAACAGATAAATCCATATCTACTAATCTCTTTTTCAATAATTGACGCATATGTAAAGAAGTTTCATCAAATTCTTCTTCTTCTTTTTTATTGTCAATATCTAATGTTATTTTCTCATCAGAGAATAACATGAAATGATGAATTAAAATTTTTGCTGCTTCCTTTAAAGAGCTCTTTGGATCGATTGAACCATCCGTTTGAATTTCAAGAACTAATTTTTCATAATCTGTTCTTTGCTCAACTCTGTAATCCTCAATCGAATACTTAACATTCTTAATTGGAGTATAGATAGAATCAATAAAAATTGTTCCAACTTTCGCATTGTCATTTTTATTTTCCTCAGCAGGAACATATCCTCTCCCTTTGTTAATTGTAAGCTCAATATTTAACTTAACGTTTTTATCTAACTCACAAATTACAAGGTCAGTATTTAATACTTGGAAAGCTGAAGTTGCTTTACCTATATCTCCTGCAGTGAATTTAGTTTGACCAGAAATTGTAAAGTTTACTTTTTCTTCGTCAGTATCCTCAATTTGTCTTTTAAAACGAACTTGTTTTAAATTTAAGATTATATCAGTAACATCTTCAACAACACCATCAATAGAAGAAAACTCGTGATCAACCCCTTCAATATGAATAGAAGTGATTGCGAACCCCTCTAAAGAAGAAAGTAAAATTCTTCTTAATGCGTTACCTACTGTGATTCCGTACCCAGGTTCTAATGGTCTGAACTCGAAGTTTCCAACGTGCTCATCAGACTCTAGCATTATTACCTTATCAGGTTTTTGAAAATCTAAAATTGCCATGCTTAGCTTTTTGTTATATAAATGATTATTTAGAGTATAATTCTACGATTAATTGCTCCTTAATATTTTCAGGAATTTGAGTTCTTTCTGGAATTGCAACAAATTTACCTGTTAAAGTTGAAGCATCCCAATCTAACCAATCATATGATTTAGAATTATTAACTACTGAACTAGATATTGCTGAAAGTGATTTTGATTTCTCTCTAACAGAAATAACATCACCTTCTTTTAAAGAATAGGAAGGAATGTTAACTAATTGTCCGTTAACTGTTATATGCTTGTGAGAAACTAATTGTCTAGCACCTCTTCTTGTTGGAGAAATTCCTAAACGATAAACCACGTTGTCTAATCTTCTTTCACAATATTGAAGCAAAACTTCACCAGTAATACCTTTCGCAGCTGTTGCTTTTTTGAAAAGGTTACTAAATTGTCTTTCTAATATACCATAAGTATACTTAGCTTTTTGCTTCTCCATTAATTGGATACCGTATTCCGACTGCTTAGGTCTTCTTTTATTTGGTCCATGTTGACCTGGTCCGTAGCTTCTTCTCTCTAAAGCTTTATCTGGACCAAAAATTGGATCTCTAAACCTTCTCGCTACTTTCGATTTTGGGCCTGTATATCTTGCCATAACTACTTCTTCTTAATATCCTTTAAATTATACTCTTCTTCTTTTAGGTGGTCTACAACCATTATGTGGCATAGGAGTTACATCAACTATTTCAGTAACTGTGATACCTGTATTGTGGATTGCTCTAATTGCAGACTCTCTTCCAGATCCTGGACCTTTAACAAAAACTTTCACTTTCCTTAAACCAAATTCAAAAGCTTCTTTTGCACAATCTTCTGCTGCCATTTGAGCTGCATAAGGTGTGTTCTTTTTAGAACCTCTGAATCCCATTTTCCCCGCAGAAGACCAGCTAATAACTTGACCAGTATTATTGGTAAGCGAGATAATAATGTTATTGAAGCTAGCTTGAATATGCGCTTGACCTTGAGCTTCAATTTTAACGTTCTTTTTTCTTTTAACGTTTGACTTTGCCATCTACCTAATTATTTAGTTGCTTTCTTTTTGTTAGCAACAGTTTTTCTTCTACCCTTTCTTGTTCTAGAATTGTTCTTAGTTCTTTGTCCTCTTAACGGAAGTCCTGCTCTATGACGAATACCTCTGTAACATCCGATATCCATTAAACGCTTAATGTTTAATTGAATTTCAGATCTTAAAGCACCTTCTACTTTAATTTCGTCATTAATTAGTGAACGAATACGACCTAATTGATCATCAGTCCAATCTTGAACTTTAATATCTTCACTAACATCGGCTTTCTTCAATACTTCTTTAGCCGTACTTTTACCAATACCAAAGATGTAAGTTAAACCAATAACTCCTCTCTTATTTTTAGGTAAATCTATTCCTGCAATCCTTGCCATATATTATCCTTGTCTTTGTTTAAACTTAGGGTTTTTCTTATTAATAACGTACAAACGCCCCTTTCTTCTCACGATCTTGCATTCAGCAGATCTTTTCTTCACAGATGCTCTAGTTTTCATTATAATTCTAAATTAGTATCTTAAGTTAATTCTTCCTTGTGTTAAATCATATGGAGACATTGCAACTCTTACCTTATCTCCTGGTAATATTTTTATGTAAAATTGTCTCATTTTCCCTGAAATATGAGCTGTAATAACATGCCCATTTTCTAGTTCAACACGAAACTTTGCATTTGATAACGCTTCTGTCACAACTCCATCTTGCTCTATCGCTGCTTGTTTTACCATTTAATTTTTAATTATTTAATACTTCTTCAATATACTTAAAGGTAGATAAAACTTCTGTTCTACCATTAATAATTGCTACATCATGTTCAAAATGTGCCGCTGGTAAACCATCAAAGGTAACAATTGACCAACCATCTCGCAACTGCTTGATTCTTCTGTCGCCCATTGTAACCATCGGTTCAATAGCTATTACTAAGCCATTTTTTAACTTTAACCCTCTTCCAGCTTTACCATAATTTGGTACTTCTGGAGCTTCATGTAAATCTTTCCCTAAGCCATGACCTACTAGTTCTCTTACGATTCCATAACCATAAGACTCTGCATAAGTTTGAACAGCACTGCCAATATCTCCAACCCTATTTCCTTCTACACATTGCTCAATTGCTTTGTTCAAAGATTCTTTTGTTACTTCTAGTAGCTGATTTACTTGATTACTTACTTCACCAACCTTAAAGGTATAAGCAGAATCTCCATTAAAACCATTCATAAACACTCCACAGTCGACAGATACAATATCTCCATTTTCTAGAGGTTTGTTATCTGGAATTCCATGAACAACAACTTCATTAACAGAAGTACACAGTGAACCAGGAAAACCATCATATCCTTTAAAGGTAGGTTTAGCCCCATGATCTCTAATGAACTCCTCTGCAATTGCATCCATCTGAAGTGTTGTTACTCCAGGTTTTAAAATCTTAGCTACTTCAGCTAAAGTTTTACCAACAAGCAAAGAACTTTCTCTCAATAATTCAATCTCCTCTTCCGTTTTATATATAACTCCCATTAATTACTTAAAAGGAACTAGCATTATTACCACTACTAGCAAAAGCCGTACCTGCTCCGCTTCTGCCTTTAATTTTACCAGTCTTCATTAAACCATCATATTGACGGTTTAATAAATGTGTTTCAATTTGCTGCAAAGTATCTAACATAACACCTACCAAAATTAATAAAGAAGTACCCCCATAAAATAAAGCAAATTGCTGGTTAATGTTTGCTTGATAAGCAAACACAGGCAAAATTGCTATTAAAGCAAGGAAAATACTACCTGGCAATGTTATTCTAGATAGCAAAGTATCAATAAAGTTAGCAGTACTTGCACCCGGCTTTACACCTGGTATAAAACTACCACTCCTATTCAAATCCTCAGCTATTCGGTTAGGATTTACTGTTATTGCAGTATAAAAGTACGTAAATACAATGATTAATACAGCAAAAATAAAGTTATACAAAAATCCATTAATATTTGCAAGAGATGTATTGTTAGGAAACAAGAATAATGGCAAGAACATCAATGCTTGAGCAAAAATGATTGGCATTACACCAGCTGAATTAACTTTCAAAGGAATATAGCTTCTAGCTCCACCTTCAACCATTTGACGACTTCCTCTTGCTCCAACCACACGTTTAGTTGATTGAATTGGAATTCTTCTTGTTCCTTGAACTAGTAAAATTGCTAACATTGTTACAACTACTAAGAAAACCATTTCTATTAATAATATCACAAATCCTCCACTTTTCATTCTTTCTACAACTTCTTGTCCAAAAGCACCTGGAAGACCAGCAATAATACCAATCATAATAAGGATAGAGATACCGTTACCTATACCTTTATCTGTAATTTTTTCACCTAACCACATAGCAAACATGGTACCGGTAATTAATAGAGTTACAGTAGATATCCACCATAATCCAGAAGGGTTAGCAGGAAGTGCTTCTGCTGGCACCTGAGCCATGAAAGCTGGTGCTTGGACAGCACAAATTGCAATAGTTAAAACACGTGTAATTTGATTAACACGTTTTCTACCGCTTTCACCTTCTTGCTGCATTTTTTGAATAGCAGGAACAGCTATCCCCATTAACTGCATAATAATAGATGCAGAAATATAAGGCATAATACCAAGAGCCATTATCGATCCTCTAGAAAATGCACCTCCTACAAAGATATTAAGTAAACCTAATAAACCTCCAGCTGGTTTCAGCTCACTTGGATCTATACCTGGTAGTACAACATAAGAACCAATCCTATATACCAAAATAAGCGTAAGAGTAAGGATGATCCTTTTTCTAAGCTCATCAATACTCCAAATCTGCTTTATTTTCTCTATTAATCCTTTCATTTAATTTTATAATGTTACAGCTTCTCCGCCTACTTTTTCAATAGCTTCTTTAGCTGAAGCTGAAAATGCATCTGCTGTTACTTTTAATTTTGCTTTCAACTCGCCTCTACCTAAAACTTTAACTAGGTCTTTTTTAGAAGCTAATCCATTAGATGTAAAATCTTCTCTTGTTATTTCTGTAAGATCTAATTTTTCAGCTAACGCTTGTAATGTATCAAGGTTGATTGCGCTATACACTTTAGAGTTAGGATTAGTGAACCCAAATTTAGGAACTCTTCTTTGTAAAGGCATTTGACCTCCTTCAAATCCAATCTTTTTTGAGTATCCTGAACGAGACTTTGCTCCTTTGTGACCTCTTGTAGCAGTACCACCTTTTCCAGTACCTTCTCCTCTACCTATTCTAACTTTTTTACTCTTGTTAGAACCTTTTGCTGGTGTTAATGAATGTAATTCCATAATATTATTAATCTAACACTTCTACTAAGTGAGAAACTTTTTTAATCATACCTAAAACCTGCGGATTAGATTCCTTTTCAATAATCTGCTGATTTCTCTTAAATCCTAAAGCTTTTATCGTATCCTTTTGTTTCTTTGGACGCCCGATAACGCTTCTTACTTGCTTAATTCTAATCTTACTCATCTCTTCTAACAATTATCCGTTAAAAACAACATCTAAAGATACGCCTCTTTGTCTAGCAATATCATTAGCACTTCTTAAACCACTTAGTGCTTTAATAGTAGCTTTAACCAAGTTATGTGGGTTAGAACTACCTTGAGATTTTGCTAATACATCATGTACTCCTACACTATCAAGAACTGCTCTCATCGCACCTCCAGCAATAACTCCTGTACCAGTACTTGCAGGCTTGATTAATACTTTTGCTCCACCGTACTTAGCTACTTGCTCATGAGGAATAGTACCTTTATGCAATGGAACCTTTACTAGGTTCTTTTTTGCTTTATCAATTGCTTTAGTAATAGCTTCTGTAACTTCATTAGCCTTACCTAGACCTTCACCTACGATACCATTCTCGTCACCAACTACTACTATTGCTGAAAAACTAAAATGTCTTCCCCCTTTAGTTACCTTGGTTACTCTATTAATAGCAACAACTTTATCTTTTAATTCGATGTCGCCAGCTGTTCTTAATTGCTTACTCATTACGTTCTAACTTCTTAAAATTTTAAACCACCTTCTCTTGCACCTTCAGCAAAAGCCTTTACTCTTCCGTGGTATATATAACCATTTCTATCAAAAACAACAGTATCAACACCTGCTTCAGTTGCCTTCTTAGCCAAAATTTTACCAACTTCAGTTGCCTTTTCTGACTTAGAACCTGCTGGGAAATTTTTCACATGTGATGTCGCAGAAACGATTGTATGTCCTTTTTCATCATCAATAAGTTGAGCATAAAACTCTTTGTTACTTCTGAAAACTGATAATCTTGGTTTATCAGACGTTCCAAAGATATTTTTTCTTACTCTTCTTTTAATTCTTTCTCTTTTCTCTAACTTACTTAAACCCATTAGAATATTTATTTAGATGCAGTTTTACCCGCTTTTCTTCTTAATAATTCACCTTTAAACTTAATACCTTTTCCTTTGTATGGTTCAGGTTTTCTGAATGATCTAATTTTAGCAGCAACTTGGCCAACTAATTGTTTATCATGTGAAAACAATGTTACCAAAGGTGGTTGACCTTTAACGGTATCAGCAGTTACCTTAACTTCCTTAGGAATCTGCATAATAATCGGATGAGAGTATCCTAAAGCTAATTCAAGTAAATCACCTTTTACATTAGCTCTGTAACCTACACCAACTAATTCTTGCTGGATAGTGTACCCTTCGGCTACACCGATAACCATGTTATTAATTAATGAACGATACAAACCATGTAAAGCTTTAGACTCTTTATCTTCGTTTGATCTTGTAAGGTTTACCGTTGTTCCTTCTACCTCTACAGCAATTCTAGAGTCAATAGATTGTGTTAATTCTCCATGCTTACCTTTTACAGTAACCACATTATCTTTAACATCTAATGTTACTCCGTTTGCTAACTCTATGGGTGCTTTTCCTATTCTAGACATTTTGCAAAATTAATAAACATAACACAATACCTCACCACCAACGTTCATTTTTTTTGCTTCTTTATCAGTGATTACACCTTTAGAAGTAGAAATAATAGCTATTCCTAAGCCATTAAGTACACGTGGTAAGTTTTCAACATCAGTATATTTTCTTAAACCTGGTCTACTTACTCTAATTAATTTAGCGAAAGCAGGCTTATTATTAAGCTTATTGTATTTTAAAGCTATTTTAATAATTCCTTGTTTAGAATCTTCTTCAAACTTATAGTTTAAGATATACCCTTTTTCAAATAATATTTTTGTAATCGCAAGCTTTAACTTAGAAGCAGGTATCTCTACCACTCTATGCTTAGCCATAACTGCGTTACGAACTCTTGTTAAATAATCTGCTATTGGATCTGTAGTCATAACTCTTTTTTTTACCAGCTTGCTTTTTTAACACCTGGAATTTTACCTTCTACTGCCATTTCTCTAAACGTTACCCTTGAGATTCCAAATTGTCTCATGTAACCT
>Ga0208830_1001350_pt1 | contig 10939 bp, 9 predicted proteins | sample DeeseametaMP2634_FD_184169 | JGI IMG/M metagenome (GOLD analysis project Ga0208830, IMG submission 184169) | Marine microbial communities from the Deep Atlantic Ocean - MP2634 (SPAdes) | ecosystem: Environmental > Aquatic > Marine > Oceanic | place: Northeast of Antigua and Barbuda, North...
TCGTCCTCGGCCTCTTTCCACCACGGTTCGTAATGGCGCATCGCATGGATCGCAGCGGCCCCTGTCTGTGCGGCGATGCCTGCGAGCACTTGCGGCGCGTCGCCTTTACGCAGCACGAGCTGCGAGCGGCGCTTGCCGAGCGATTTTGCGAAACTTTCGAGCGAATGGTGCAGCCACCATTTGGACGCAGCCCCATAGGCATGATCGCCGCCGCGCTCTTCGTCATAGACGAAAACCGGAATGACCGGCCCTGCCTGTGCCGCCGCATGGAGCGCGGGCTGATCCTTCATGCGCAGATCGCGGCGCAACCAGACTATCTGTGGCGTGGAAATGGCGGCCCCCTCCCCTTCATTTATGGCTCAAGGGCAGAACCGCGCTAGCCGGGCGGAGGTTCCTCGCAAACGCCATCCGCGAGCGCGACCGAGAACCGCCCGCGACTACGCGGATCGTAGAAACGCGCATCGTACAGCGTGTAGGACCCGTCCTCCTCCGGCACCACGAAGGGCGTGCGCGACCAAAACAGGAAAGCCTCGACCTGTGGATCGCGCGCCCTTGCCGCCGCGAGGTCGCAGCGATCGAGAGGGATGCCGGGCAAGACCTCTCCGTCGACTGCATAGAGCCCGTTGCCGCCCGTAATCATCTCCCGATCCCAGGATTTCAGCGGTGGCGGGCTGGCGATCACAGTGGCGTTTCCGGTCGGCCCCTCCGAAGCGCCATGCTCTGCGGAGTAAGTGATCGCCCCGTTCAGCCCGATATATCCGAGCCCGACCGCCAGCGCGATCCGTGCGGGCCTGCGCCAATTTCCCCCGCGCTTTTCCCGCCGCAGCGAAAACCAGGTCGCCAACCCGAGCAGCAGCCACAGGAACAGGTCGATGATGAACAGCGTGTCGCCATAGAACCAGCGGCTCGAAAACGGTTCGAGCAGGCGGATGCCATAGACGTTCAGCCAATCGAGCGCGGGGTGGGTCAAGCAGCCGATCAGGCTCAGCAGATAAAGCCATTTGAAGCTGACCGGCAGCCGCCCTTCCGGCCGCTTGCCGCGTCTGGTCTGCCAGCGATCGAATCCCCACAGGATCGCGGCCAGGACCAAAGGCAGCAGCACCCAGGCGGGCGGGCCATGCGTGATCCCGCGCCGAAATCCCAGATGCTCGACCCCGTCCAGCCACAGGAAACACGCCGCATCCACATCGGGCAGGTTCGCGCCGATGATCAGCGCGGGCATGGCGAGCCCGGTCTTCCTCTTCAGCCCCGCCTGCCCGATCAGCGCGCCGACAAGCGAATGGGTGAGATTGTCCAGCGTCCTTCTCCCTCATGGCTCGACCGACACTAGGTGCATCGCCGCGCAGGATCGCTATAGCTGCGCGAATGCGACTTTCCACTCTCAAGACATACCTCCACCGCGAACAGCGATTGCTGATCGGTCTCGGCATCGGCGGCGCCCTGGCCGCTCTCTTCATCAAGCTCGCGGGCGAGATGAGCGAGGGTGAGACCGAGGCCTTCGATATCGCCATCCTCAAGGCCCTGCGGGTGCCGGGCGACCTTTCGACGCCGATCGGCCCGGCATGGCTGCTCAATTCGATGCGTGACCTCACCGCGCTGGGCGGAGTGACCGTCCTGACACTGGTGACTCTGCTTGCGATCGCCTTCCTACTGCTGCGCGGGCGCTGGCATCATGCGCTCTATACAGCGGTGGCGATCGGCGGCGGAGCGATCATGGGTCGTATCCTCAAAGCCCTGTTCGCGCGCGAGCGGCCCGAAATCGTGCCCCATCTGGTCGAGGTGCATTCGCTCAGCTTCCCGAGCGGCCATTCGATGAACAGCGCGATCGTCTATCTGACGCTCGCCGTGCTGGTCGCGCGCGGTTACGAGGAACGCCGCACGCGCAGCTTCGTGATCGGAGCCGCCTCGTTGCTGGTGTTCGTGATCGGCGTCTCCCGCGTCTATCTCGGCGTGCATTATCCCAGCGACGTGTTGGGCGGCTGGACCGTGGGCGCCGCCTGGGCTCTGCTCACGGGCCTGATCGCGACCAATCTCCAGCAGCGCAATCGGATCGAAGGACCGGGCGAGGACTCCGAGACCGTCTGACTGCCAAAGAAAAAGGGCACCGGATCGCTCCGATGCCCTTTTTGGAAATTCGTCTGACTTCGCGCTTACATGGTCGAACCACCCGGCGTGCGGGCGCTGTTACGAGCAGTCGTGAATTCGGCGTTGCTGAGATAGCTGTTTCCGTCCTCGTCGAAATAGAAGAAGGTCTGGCCCGCCTCGTTAATCTGGTCGGTCGAGATATAGGGCTTGGTCTGGTCGTTCGCGACCGGCGTGTTCGGATTGGCACGCACCGCCCAGATCGCATATTCCGCGACCGAAAGACGGCCATCGGAATTGCGGTCGAGATAGGCGAAATCCATCTGCGAGCGCGCAGGCAAGGCAGCGACGTCCGAACTGCCCGAATTATCCGCCGAGGAAGTGCTCGAACTAGAACTGTCGGAGGTGGACGCGGACGTCCCGCCGGAGGAACCGGACATGCTGTCCGTGTTCGATGCCATGGCATTGGAATTGTCCGAAGCGGACGAACTCTCGGCCATCATGCTGTCGCGATTGGTGTCGTATTCGTCGCTCACGGCCTGGCGATCCATCGCATCGTAGGATGCCTGCTGCGTCTCGTTCAGATCGCCGCCGACCGGCATGGCATCGTCGGCCAGGACCTCGGCATCCATATCGGGCGCGGCTTCCTGGGTGATCGGGGTCTCGTTCGGATCGTCCGAACAGGCGGCAAGCGCCAGCGCGGCTGTCGAGACGGCGAGAAATGCGAGCTTTTTCAAGGGGGGTTCTCCTGTTGACGAGCGCACCGCAGATCGCGGCGCCCTTGCCCCCCTTACGAACGAGAGACCCGATCGTTCATTTTCGAGACAGGATTTTCGGCGCGCGGTCCCTTAGACCGGGTCCTGCGCCGTGCCCGAAACGGTCCAGGTCTGCCCCTTGGCGAGCAGCTTGGTGAGGTTGGCTTCCTTGCCCGCGCTGGCCTGCTCACGCTCGGCGATCACCGCGCTTTCGAATGTCGGGCGCGCATCGTCATACAGCACGCCGAGCGCCATCGGGAACGGGCCGAATGGCATGTCGACCAGCATATGGGCGATCTGGCGCTTGGTGACGTCGTGAACCAGCACGCCCGCCGCTTCCCAATCGCCGTCCGCGACATCGACGACCTTCAGCTCCAGCGCGTCGCGATCGAGCGCGATGCCCTTAGTCTCGCCGGCGAACAGCATCGGCTTGCCGTCCTCCAGCCAGAGCTGGCGATCCTCCGCACCCTTCGGCGCGGCGAAATCGTCGAACACGTCCTTGTTGTAGACGATGCAGTTCTGGAAGATTTCGATGAAGGCAGCGCCCTGATGGGCGTGTGCGGCCTTCAGGACGTCGGGCAGGTGCTTCGACACATCGAACCCGCGCCCGACGAAACGCGCGCCCGCGCCCAGCGCGAAGGCGGCGGGCTTGGCCGGGTGATCCACGCTGCCAAGCGGGCTTGAGGGCGAGCGGGTGCCTTCGCGACTGGTGGGCGAGGCCTGACCCTTGGTGAGGCCGTAAATCTCGTTGTTGAACAGCATGATCTGCATGTTCACGTTGCGGCGCAGGACATGCATCAGGTGATTGCCCCCGATGCTCAACCCATCGCCGTCGCCGGTGACGAGCCAGATATCCAGCTCGGGATTGGCGAGCTTCACGCCCGTCGCCACCGCGGGCGCGCGGCCATGGATGGTGTGGAAGCCGTAGCTTTCCATGTAATAGGGGAAACGGCTCGAACATCCGATACCCGAGATGAAGACGGTCTTCGCCGGGTCCGCACCCAATTGCGGCAGCGTGCGCTGAACGGCCTTCAGGATCGCATAGTCCCCGCAACCGGGGCACCAACGGACCTCCTGGTCGGTTTCCCAGTCCTTGAGCGTGGTTTCGAACTTTACGGGAGCGTTCATTTCGCGCCTCCTTCGGGGCTCGGAAGCTGTTGATCGTTGACGTTCACCTGACCGCCCTCATTGCCGTCGATCCCGTCGAAATATTTCGCGATCGCGGCTTCGAGTTCGGCGATCTGGAACGGCTGGCCGCTGGTCTTGGTGAGCGGCTGGGCGTCGACCAGGAACTGGTCGCGCAGCACGGTCTTGAACTGGCCAGTGTTCATTTCCGGCACCAGCACATGGTCGAAACCCTTGAGCAGCTCGCCGAGATTGGCGGGCAGCGGCCAGATGTGGCGCACATGGATGTGGCTGACCGACAGGCCCTTTTCGATGCTGCGGCGCACCGCCTGATGGATCGGGCCGTAAGTGCTGCCCCAGCCGACCACGGCAAGCGTACCGGTTTCATCGCCCAGCGCGACCTGCTGGTCGGGCACGGCGATATTCTCGACCTTGCTCTTGCGCAGATCGGTCATGCGCTGGTGGTTGTCGGGCGAATAGTCGATATTGCCGGTGGTCTCGTGCTTTTCGATCCCGCCGATACGGTGGAGCAGGCCGGGCGTGCCGGGCTTGACCCAGGGCCGGGCGCCCTTCGCGTCGCGCTTGTAGGGGAGGAACGTGTCGCCGCCGTCTGCGTCCTTCGCGTTCGGCGTATCGAGGAACTCCGCCGGGAACGGGGCGAAATCGGCCGGGTCCGGCACCTTCCACGGCTCGGCCGCATTCGCGATGTAGCCATCGGTGAGCAGCATCACCGGCGTCATGTATTCGACCGCGATGCGGCAGGCTTCGATGGCGACTTCGAACGCGTCGGACGGGCTGCGCGCGGCAATAACCGGCATGGGCGCATCGCCATTGCGGCCATAGACCGCCTGATAGAGATCGCTCTGTTCGGTCTTGGTCGGAAGGCCGGTAGATGGCCCGCCGCGCTGGGAATTGACGATCACCAGCGGCAGTTCGGTCATGATGCCGAGCCCGATCGCCTCGGTCTTCAAGGCAATGCCCGGACCGCTCGAGCTGGTGACGCCCAACTGCCCGGCATAGCTCGCCCCGATGGCGGCGCAGATCGCGGCAATCTCGTCCTCCGCCTGAAAAGTGGTGACGCCGAATTCCTTGAGCCGCGCCAGATGGTGCAGGATCGCGCTGGCTGGCGTGATCGGATAGCCACCGAAGAACATCGGCAATTCGGCCAGCTGCGCACCAGCGACAAGGCCGAGCGACACTGCTTCGGCGCCCGTCACCGTGCGATAGAGGCCAGGTTCGCTCTCGACCGGATCGACGTGCAATTGGCGGAACACATTGCCCTGCGGCCCGGACAGTTCCGCCGTCTCGCCATAGGCGTGCCCCGCATCGAGCGCGGCGATATTCGCGTCCGCAATGTCGGGCGCCTTGGCGAACTTGGCCTTCAGCCAGTCATGGATCGGTTCGCGCGGACGGTCGAACATCCACAGCGCGAGGCCCAGCGTCCACATGTTCTTGGACCGCAGTGCATCCTTGTTGCCGAGGCCGAAGGGCTTGACCGCCTCGATCGTCTTTTCGCTGATGTCGAAGGCGAGCAGGTCGAACTTGGCAAGGCTGCCATCTTCGAGCGGATTGCTGTCGTATTTCGCCTTGTCGAGATTGCGCTTGGTGAAGGCGCCGGTATCCGCGATCACCAGACCGCCGGGCTTCAGGGCGGCGAGATTGGTCTTCAGCGCAGCCGGGTTCATTGCGACGAGCACGTCCGGCGCATCGCCCGCCGTGTGGATTGCGCGGCTGCCGAAATTGATCTGGAAGGCCGACACGCCGAACAGCGTGCCCTGCGGCGCGCGGATTTCCGCCGGAAAGTCGGGGAAGGTGGCGAGGTCGTTGCCCGCCAGCGCGGTGGACAGCGTGAACTGACCGCCGGTCAGCTGCATCCCGTCCCCGGAATCGCCCGCGAAGCGCACGACGACGGAATCCAGGCCCGCATCCGTTGCTGTCTGAGTGGCGCCGTCCTGCGGCGTGGCTGCGGCGGCGTTGGCCATCCGGTGCATCCTTGCTTCATGGGCGCCATCTTGCGGCACCGGGTCTCTCGACGCCCGGCAGGGCGCCCTCTCGTGAAGGTGGCGACCTAGGTGCCGCCCCACCCTCCCGCAATCAATATTCTCTGCTAGCCAACAAATGGCGGCTGGAAAAGCGGGCCTCCTGCGCTAAGTCCCTTCGCAAGAAAGTTAACGGAGAGCAAAGCGATGGCCGATACCGAACATTTCGTGCGCGAGGATGTGCGCGGGTTTCTCGATATGCTCGAACAGATCGGCGGCCAGGGCGTGGAAGAGGTCGGCGCAGAGATCGGCCGGCAGCAGATGCGTGCCATGGGCAGCCTCGCCGAAGCGCCCGCGCGCGATATGGCGGTGAAGCGCGACCTCGCCTGCCCTGGACCTGCGGGCGACATTCCGCTGCGCTTCTATGATACGAAAGAGACCCGCGAGGCGGGTCCATGCGTTATCTTCTTCCATGGCGGCGGATTCGTGATCGGCGATCTCGAAGTCTACGATTCGCTCTGCACCGAAATCGCCCACCAGCTCGACCTGCCGGTCGTCTCGGTCGATTACCGCCTCGCGCCCGAACACCCCTTCCCCGCCGCGCCCGACGATTGCGAAGCGGCGGCGCGCTGGGTCGCATCTTCTCCGGCGGAGCTGGATCGCACATTCACCGGACTCGTCCTGACGGGCGACAGCGCGGGCGGCAATCTGACGATCGTGACGACCAACGCGCTGGTGAACGATCCTGCGGACGTCCCCGTGCTCGTCCAGGCTCCGATCTATCCGGTGGCGAGCGATATTTCGAAGCATGAAAGCCTCAGGCAGTTTTCCGAAGGCTACCTCCTGACAGGCCCGACCATGGCCTGGTTCACCAAGCAATATGGCGGCGATCCGAGCGATCCGCGCACCACGCCGATCTTCGGCGATTGTGCGAACACCCCGCCCAGTGTCATCTGCACCGCGGGGCTGGACCCTTTGCGCGATTCAGGGCGCGAATATGCCGCGCATCTGATCCAGCAGGGGACCGAGGTCGCCTATTTCGAATTTTCCGGCATCATCCATGGCTTCACCACATTGCGGAAGGCGATTCCCAGCGGACAGAAGGATGTCGACGCCTTTCTCGGCGCGATCCGCATCAAGCTGGATCGGATCGCGGCATGAACGGGACGAGCGAACCGGGCTATCGCCCCTGCGTCGGCGTGATGCTGGTCAATGCGAATGGCCAGGCTTTCGTCGGGCGGCGGATCGACACCAAGGAAGGCGATTGGTGGCAGATGCCCCAGGGCGGCGTCGACGAGGGTGAGGACCTGCGCGATGCGGCCTTGCGCGAGCTGTACGAGGAAACCGGCGTGACGAGCGACAAGGTCACCATTCTCAGGGCGACCGAGGAACCGATCCGCTACGACCTGCCCGAAGAGCTCATCGGCAAATTATGGGGCGGGAAATATCGCGGGCAGGAACAGGTCTGGTATCTCGCCCGCTTCACCGGCAGTGACGAGGACGTGAACCTCAACGCTCACGATCCGGCTGAATTCTGCGACTGGAAATGGGTGGAGGTGGACGAGCTTCCCGACATGATCATCCCGTTCAAGAAGCGCGTCTATCGCACCGTAGTGGAAGCGTTTCGCGAACTGGTCTGAAACGACAGGCGCGGAGATACTGCCGCGTCACCCGTCCGCTCTGTGATCTTGGAACCTGCCGCGCTGTAACGGCAGCAAACGTCCAGGTTCAATTGTCCTGCGTGACCTGAGCGTCGGGCAACACGGCCTCGGCGGTCAGCATGCGTTGCTTCGGGCCGGCTTCGATCGCGGCGGCCAGCGCGCCAGTTTCGGCGCATCCGCCCCCGCACAGCGATTCCAGCTTGGCGAGATTGAGCCGTGCCTTCTCGAGCGCGCCCTTCTCGACCAGCGCCTCGCCCTCACCCGCGATAGCGGCGACATTGCGCGGATCGCGCACCAGCGCCTCGCGATAATAGCGGATCGCCTTGCCCTGCAATTGCTCCTGCCGCGCCGCTTCGGCGAGGTGGAGCAGGAGCGGCGTATAGGCGGGATCGACGGTCAGCGCCGCTTCGTAAGCGTCGATCGCGGCCTGGGTATCGCCCGCCTTCATCGAAGCATCGCCCTGCGCGATCAGCACGGCGGCGCGCGGCGCCGGCTCGCGCTGCGCGCCCCAACTCACGCTCGCGGTCAGAGCGAGGGCCAGCGAAAGGGCGGCGGCAGCTGGGGCAAAACGCATGATCGTCTCCAGAACGTCGTGACGGGCCGTAGGGGATTGAACCTTGGATGGCATCACGGGTGCCGATCTACCACGCTCAACCTGCACAGGCGATGAAAAATCCGTCAGTCCCGTCGCGATGCGGCGAAAGCCGCCATCCTTGCCCGCGCGGAGTGCCGAGCGGCAGGGTGATCGGTCGCGCCGAAAACGCCGGATGGCGCTGAAGAAAAGCGTCGAACCGCTCCGCTCCTTCTTCGTCCAGCAGCGAGCAGGTGACGAAGACGATCCGCCCGCCCGGCCGCACCAGTGCTGCCGCGATGTCGAGCACATGGTCCTCCGCCGCGCGCAACCGCGCCAGTTCCGCCTCGTCCAGCCGCCAGCGCGCTTCGGGATTGCGCCGCCATGTGCCGGTGCCCGAACAGGGCGCATCGACCAGGACCGCATCGGCCTGTCCAACGAGATCGGACAGTGCCTCGAGCTCGCGCTTGGGATCGAGGAGGATCGTCTCGATCATCGCGGCCCCGGCGCGTTCGGCGCGCGGTTTAAGGCGCGATAGGCGCCCGCGATCGGTATCGCTGGCCACCAATTTTCCAAGACCGTCCATCGCCGCGGCGAGCGCCAGCGTCTTGCCGCCACCCCCGGCGCACAGGTCGACTATGGTCTCTCCCGGCTGCGCGCCGACCGCCAGACAGGCGAGCTGCGACCCGGTGTCCTGCACCTCGACTTTGCCATCGCGATACTCGGCCCATTGTTCGACCTGCGTGCCGGTCGGCAGGCGCAGTCCGTTGGGTGCCGCGGTCGGTTCGGTCTCGACCGGCAGTTTCAGGGTGGCGCGATCGGCCTTCAGCGTGTTGACGCGGATATCCAGCGGTGCGCGATCGAGCAGCGCCGCGGCTTCCTCGCCCTCGGCGCCCGAGGCCCCGAGCCGATCGACCAGCCAGTCGGGCGCTACTCCGCCCTCGGCAGGGATCTCCTTTGCCCCGATCGGAGCCGGACCGTAATTCGATCCGTCGAACAGCGGGAGAATGGAGGGATCGCCCTGCCCCAGCCGCAGCATAGCCCCGCGCCCGCTTTTCGGCACCGGACCGCAGGCGCGGATGGCGGCATAGACCAGCTCGCGGATCGCGCGGCGGTCCTTCGATCCGGCAAAGCGGTTCTGCTTGAACCAGTCGCCGAGAATGCGATCGGCAGGCGCGCCCTTGGCTCGCGCACTGGCGATGATCGTGTCGAGCAGGTCTATCGCGGTCTGGACGCGGGCAGCGGGAGTCATGCCTCAGCGCGTCGGATAGTTCGGCGCCTCGCGCGTGATCGCAACGTCGTGGACGTGGCTTTCAGTGAGGCCCGCATTGGTGATGCGGACGAATTGGGCGCGCTTGCGCAAATCCTCGATGGTGGCGCTGCCGGTATAGCCCATCGCCGCCTTGATCCCGCCGACCAGCTGGTGAACCACCGCCGCCGCCGGACCCTTGAACGGGACCTGCCCTTCGATCCCTTCGGGCACCAGCTTCTGCTGCGATACGTCCTGCTGGAAATAGCGGTCCGCGCTGCCCCGCGCCATCGCGCCGACGCTGCCCATGCCGCGATAGCTCTTATAGCTGCGGCCCTGATAGATGAAGGTTTCGCCCGGCGCCTCTTCCGTGCCCGCCAGCATCGATCCGACCATGATGCAGCTCGCGCCCGCCGCCAGCGCCTTGGCCGCATCGCCGCTGGTCCGAAGGCCGCCATCGCCGATCACCGGCACGCCGTTCTTGTCCGCCGCTTCGGCGCAATCCATGATCGCGGTCAGCTGCGGCACGCCGACGCCAGCCACCACGCGGGTCGTGCAGATCGAGCCCGGCCCGATGCCGACCTTGACCGCATCCGCGCCCGCATCGATCAGCGCCCGCGTCGCTTCCGCCGTGGCGACATTGCCTGCGATGACCTGCACGCTGTTCGACAGTTTCTTCACCCGCTCCACCGCGCGGGCCACGTCCTTGTTGTGGCCATGCGCGGTGTCGATGACAACCACGTCCAGTTCGGCGTCGATCAGTGCCTCGGTCCGCTCGAAGCCCTTGTCGCCGACCGTGGTCGCCGCCGCGACGCGCAGGCGCCCGTTCGCATCCTTGGTGGCTTCGGGATAGGCGACCGCCTTCTCGATATCCTTGACCGTGATCAGGCCGACGCATTTGCCTTCATCGTCGACGACCAGCAGTTTTTCGATGCGGCGCTGATGCAGAAGACGGCGGGCCTCTTCCTGGCTGGTTCCGAGCGGCACGGTGGCGAGATTGTCCACCGTCATCAGCTCGCGCACCGGCTGGCCGGGATTTTCCGCGAAACGCACGTCGCGATTGGTGAGGATGCCGACCAGCTTGCCGCCCCGGTCGGTGACGGGGATGCCGCTGATCCGGTTCGCGGCCATGATCGCCTGCGCCTCGCCCAGGGTGGCATCGGGATGGATCGTGATCGGATTGACGACCATCCCGCTCTCATACCGCTTCACTGCGCGCACGGCGGCGACCTGCTCGTCCACCTCGAGATTGCGGTGGAGGACGCCGATCCCGCCCAATTGCGCCATCGCGATCGCCATATCGGCTTCGGTCACCGTGTCCATCGCGCTGGAGATGACCGGGATATTCAACCCGATCTCACGCGTGAGCATCGTCGCGGTGCGGGCCATTGAGGGCAGGATGTCGCTTTCCGCCGGACGCAGCAGCACGTCGTCGAAAGTCAGACCAAGGGGGATGTCGAGATGTGCCACTATGAGAATCGCCTGCCGGGGGGAGAAATGTGGCGGTCCATGTAACG
>Ga0208830_1001354_pt1 | contig 10916 bp, 10 predicted proteins | sample DeeseametaMP2634_FD_184169 | JGI IMG/M metagenome (GOLD analysis project Ga0208830, IMG submission 184169) | Marine microbial communities from the Deep Atlantic Ocean - MP2634 (SPAdes) | ecosystem: Environmental > Aquatic > Marine > Oceanic | place: Northeast of Antigua and Barbuda, North...
CTGAGATCGACAGTTTTATGGCCAGGAACTCTTATCCACGAAATATTTCTGTACTTCGCCAATTCACAGTCAATGATGATTTTTGTCAAGAATTGGCCAAAGCAAGTGTTTCTCCTGATTTTTTGCAGGCAGTAGAAAAGTTAAACGGAGAAAGCTTCAAACGTTCAGAACAATTAAATGGTCAGTTGCAAAAAAGACTGAAACGTTTGTTGTCTCCAGAAGAATCAGAATTGTTGAAACATAAAGTCAGGTTTAAACATCTGCAAACAATTTTGCACTTAACCGTGTATGACGGAAGCATCGCTCAGGCTCTCCGATTTGAAACTGAGGCTTATCTTCGCATCTTTCATCGATTGTTGCCAGAATTAAAATTAGATAGTATAAATTGCCATGTTGGAGATTTGGGGCAGGCACAATATGATCAGCGTCAGGTTGCGTTGCTGGCAAAAGACTGGAATCAAGTCACACCACCGGAGGTGCATGAACGCTGTATGCCGGCTTTCCTACATCGTGTTTCACGGGGACATGCAGTGTTGGTGCTCTATGTCTCAACTGAGGAAGGTTTGGAATATTTGAAACGCACTCCTGGATCTGATTGGCTGGTCCAGCATTTACACAAAAAACGGACAGAGCTGCAGGAAGTTTTGCAGAGAATCGCATTTGTACCAAAACCTGAACTGGATTTGGAGCAAATTCGTTTGCGTTCTGTTGTACTGGGAGAAATTGATTCGGAAAAACCTTCTTCTGTTACAGAAATAACAAGCAGGAAGTCGACTGCCAGCACCTCAAAAACGACTCTTTCGGCAAAAGAACAGTTTGCTAAAATTAGAATGCATTTAAATGAAGGCACCAGCGATGCAGTTAATTCTGCTTAAAGAGACTCAAAAAGCGTACAGTAACTTTTGTAGCGTTGCTCCGTAATTTTTTTAGAGGCGACTGCATCTTTAATTAAACATTGTGGCTCGTGAATGTGCGTGCAGCCTTTGAATTTACACTGCCCCAAATATGGAACAAATTCTACATAATGAGAATCCAGCTCATTCGGTGTCACCAGTGGTTCCAGTTCACGGATTCCGGGAGTATCCACGATGAAGCCTCCTATAGGAATTCGAAACATTTCTGCCATTCTGGTAGTGTGACGGCCTTTACCAGATTTGTTGCTTATACGACCGATGCGGATTTCCCAGTCAGGAAAAAGAGCCTTTATGAGCGATGATTTTCCTACTCCAGAATGTCCGGAAAGGACGGTTGTGCGATTTTGCAGTAAATCCCGCAGCGACTCGAGACCTCTGGATTCCGGAATACTTGTGACTAAAATGGTATAGCCGAGGGAAGAATAGAGGTTTTCAATCGGAGATATTTCATCTGAAGTTGCCAAATCAGCCTTGTTCAGGATGAGCACAGGCTCAAGTCCGCCACATGAAGCAGCTACTAACAAGCGGTCTACCAATCCTCCTCGGAACGGTGGGGTACGCATCGAGGCAACCATCAGAAGTGTATCTGCATTGCTGACTAAAACCTGTTCCGGATACCCGACACTCGGGCGACGCGAAAGTTTGGTTCGTCTGGGAAACATCCGGAGGATCCACCCCGCATCTTCCGCTGCTGTCAGATCGACTTCGACCTCATCACCAACTGCAATTTTATTTATGTAGGAGCTTTCTTTGAACAAGTTTCCACGGATGCGACATAGTCGTGGCTCTATTTCTCCAACATCCACATAGTAAAAACTTTTGGTGTGCCTGACGATGGTTCCTGTTTGCGTCAACTTTCTCCGGCAAGCGTGTGGGTCATTCTTCCGGTTCGAGCTCGAAATCTATTCCTTCTGCTCGATATTCGTTGAGCTTATTTCGCAGAGTCCGAATACTGATACCTAAAGTTTTTGCAGCATGAGTACGGTTACCTTTTGTCTCATGGAGAGTTTTGAAAATAAAACGCTTTTCTGCTTCCTTCATTGACATTCCCACTTCTATTCCCAGACCATTATCTGGTGAGTTTTGTGGTTCTGAAAAAGTAAACGATGTCTGAGAGGAATATGATGCTGGAGTTTTTGAATAGTCTGTCGTTATTGCTGCCAAATCTTCATTTATGGTAGTCTCCCCAAGTTGATAAGACATGAGTAAATGATTGGGTTGGATTTCCTCACCGTTACAGAGCAGCAAAGCGCGCTCCATGACGTTTTCTAATTCTCGAACATTACCACGCCAATGGTAATTTGTGAGAATATTTAAGGTTTCACGACTTACTGCGGGACAATTACGTTTGTTTATCTGGGAGTGCTTTTTGATAAAATATGTTACCAGTACCGGAACATCGTCCATCCTGTCCCGCAGAGGAGGAAGCGCAAGAGGAAATACGTTTAAACGAAAATAAAGGTCCTCGCGGAATTTTCCAGAATCAATCATTTCCAGCAAATTCTGGTTGGTAGTGGCAATCACTCTGACATCCACCGGAATAGGTTCTTTACCGCCGACTTTGTCAATTTGAAATTCCTGCAGTACACGTAAGAGTTTTGCCTGCAGAGGCAAAGCCATTTCACTGATCTCATCCAAAAGAATTGTACCTGTGTGAGCTTGTTCAAATTTTCCGCGATAATCCTGAATAGCTCCAGTAAAGGCACCTTTTGCGTGTCCGAAGAGCTCACTTTCCAGCAATGTCTCAGGAAGTGCTGCACAGTTTATTGCAACAAAAGGTCTCTTCGCACGGTCAGAATTTTCATGGATATAATATGCCAGCAGTTCTTTACCTGTTCCGCTTTCACTCTGAATCATCATTGTTGATTTACTTTTTGCTACATTCTTAGCAACTTTTAGTAAATCCAACATTGTTTGGTTCTGCGTGATGATTTCTTTGGTCACATTTATCAGTTTTGACTTTGAAGTCTTGCTTTCAGCTACTGGAGCTACAGTTCCAGGAGTGCCTTTGTAATTCAAGGCTTGCTGGACAATAAACTGAAATGAATCAAAATTAATTGGTTTGCGGATGTAATCGAAAGCACCGTGCTTCATTGCTTCCACTGCTGTTTCTACAGTTCCGTAAGCAGTTGCCATAATCACGGGCTTGGCAGGTGAGATGCTTTTTATGTCTTTAAGTAATTCCAGTCCACTGCGTTTTGGCATGGTCATATCTGTAATGACCAGAGAATATTCGTTTTGCTTGAACTTTTTGAGTGCATCAATTGCGTTGTGCGATATTTCTACCGGGTAGCCGCAGTGTTTCAGTGTTTCAGACATGGCGATACGCATTTCAACTTCATCGTCTACAATCAAAACCGGTTGGTTGACCATATTAAATTCCTTTCATTTGATGTCCATCAGGCGGTCATCTTATATGCATTCAGTGTTAAAGTTTCAAAACAGGTATAGTATATTAGTTCGGGGTAGTCGATTTAGCTGACATTTTGGCATGATCATAACATATCCGGTTGGTTAATGCACGATTCATGCGAAGTCAAATAGTCTTTTGTTTCAAAGATGTAAACTGCACTATCTGAAAATTAAATTTCTTGTTCAACAACATCCACGCTTATTAGTCATGACATAGTATAAACAGTGTTTTTGAGTTGAATATTCCAAGCACTCTGTTAGTGTTTGTGTTACGTTTTAATAAAATAAAAAGGAGACAAAATGAGCCTTGAAGAAGATTTCAATTCTGCAGCTGAACGTGCGACCCAGCTTCCAAAGCGTCCACCAAATGATATTATGCTCCAACTTTATGCACTTTATAAACAAGCTAACGAAGGCGATGTAACAGGCGACCGTCCAGGCTTTGCCGATTTTGAAGGTCGGGCAAAGTTTGATAGCTGGAATAAACTCCAGGGGAAATCTGGCGAAGATGCGAAGCAGGAATATATTTCTCTTGTCGAAAAACTAGAACAAGAAGTTGCCGAATAAAAACTTCATGCCATTCGATCTTTCCTTAATAGATCTAGTTGAACGCATCAAGTCAGGAGAACTCCGTGCAGAGGCAGTGATGGAGGCAGTTTATTCCCGGATTAATCAGTACAACTCTTCGTTGAATGTCTACCGTAGTCTTTTGCCGCGTGAAATTGCAATTTCTCGTGCACGTATAATAGACGAGGAAATTTCTTCCGGAAAGACCCTTGGCAAACTTGCAGGTATTCCGGTATCGATTAAAGACAATATCTGTATCAAAGATCCGGAGTTGAGCAATGCATGTGGTTCACAAATTCTGGGTGAATATCACTCTCCATACAATGCAACTGTAGTAGAGAAATTATTGCAGGAAGATGCAGTTATTATTGGAACTACGAATATGGACGAGTTCGCAATGGGGTCGTCCACAGAAAATTCTTTTTTCAGTCCGACCCGTAATCCGTGGGATACGGAACGTGTTCCGGGTGGAAGTAGTGGCGGTGCGGCGGTTTCTGTTGCTTCCGGAATGGCCTTGTTGGCTCTCGGTTCTGATACCGGAGGTTCGGTGCGCCAACCGGCTTCGATGTGCGGTGTTTCCGGATTAAAGCCATCTTACGGCACTGTTTCGCGTTACGGCCTGGTGGCTTTTGGTTCGTCTCTAGATCAAATCGGTTGCCTTGCACCCAGTGCTGCGGATTGCCGTTATGCCTTTTCAATCATTCACGGACACGATCCGCACGAAAGTACTTCTGCAAAAATAGAATTATCAGCGGCTCCAGATGTCGCAAAACTCTCCGGTTTGCGGGTTTGTCTTCCGGATGAATATGTAGCTGCAGAATCTTTTGATCCGGATGTTGTAGGGAGCGTTCATGAGTTAGAGGCACTGTTGCAGAAACACGGTGCAACGGTTGAACGGCGTTCACTGGATTTTCTGAAATATGTTATTCCAACTTATTACGTCCTCGCTTTTGCAGAAGCCAGTTCCAACCTGGGACGTTTCGACGGGATTCGTTACGGAATAAGGAAGCAGGATCAGCCATCCTTGAAATCACTATACACATCTACCAGGAAAAAGGGTTTTGGTGTGGAAGTAAAACGCAGAATCATGCTTGGAACATTTGTACTCAGTTCAGGTTATTATGATCAATATTATGGACGAGCTGTGCAGGTGAGGGCTTGGATGGAAAAACAAGTGGCATTGCTGTTTGAGGAATTTGATTTTATACTGGGACCAGTTTCTCCTTTTCCTGCATTCAAGTTAGGAGAAAAAAATGAAGATCCACTGGCAATGTACTTGGCAGATATTTGCAGTGTACTTGCAAACCTGACACGAACACCTGCAATCTCAATTCCTGGAAGACCAACCAGTGACGGATTACCAGTTGGGTTACAATTAATGGGCCGGCGTTTTGAAGATCATAACCTTTTAGCAACCGCATCTGCCATTCAAGAACTGACTGCATTTCATAAACTGCGACCAGAAAAAGTTTTTGCAACAAAACCATAAAACATGAAAAGTGGATTGCAAATCTGCAATCAAAGAATCTTAAATCTTAAATCTCAAACCTGAAACCTGACTGAATGCTTGATCTAAAAATAATCAGAAGCCAGCCTGAAGTAATTGCAGAGAATTGCCGAAAACGGAACGTTGACGTTGATATTGAAAAATTGTTAGCATTTGATGAGCAAGTACGGCAGATTACATCTGAAGTTGATTCTGTCAGACAACGACGGAATGACATCAGTAATAAAATGAAAGGCAAAATTCCACCTGAGGAACGTCAGCCTCTGATTGAAGAATCAAAAAACTTGCGTGAAGAAGAGTCGGAAAAAGATTCAATACTTCGAGAACTGCTTGAGCAGCGGCTTGATTTGCACAAGCAGGTTCCAAACTTGACACATCCAGAATCTCCGGAAGGTTTTACTGATGAAGAAAATGTTCCAATTCGGGAAGTTGGAACAAAACGCGAATTTGATTTTGAACCTAAGGACCATGTTGAGTTAATGGAAGCACTTGATTTGATTGACTTTGACGGAGGTGCAAAAGTTTCTGGACAAAAGTTTTACTACCTCAAAAATCAGGCTGTATTTTTGGAATTAGCTTTGGCCCAATATGCCCTGAGTTTGCTGCAAAAAGAAGGATTTACAGTACATATTACACCGGACTTGGCTCGGCATCAGATTTTGGACGGTATTGGATTTAATCCACGTGGTGCAGAAACACAGATTTATTCAGTAGAAGAATCGGATCTCTGTCTGATTGCGACTGCAGAAATAACTTTGGGCGGTTTGTTGATCGATCAGGTACTCCAACCGGAACAGTTACCGATTCTGTATGCAGGGCTTTCTCATTGTTACCGCACAGAAGCAGGTGCGGCCGGACGTGAATCACGAGGATTATACAGGGTACATCAGTTTTCTAAAATAGAAATGTTTGCCTTTACCCATCCAGATAAGTCTGAAGAAATGCATGAAAAAATGCGTGAAATTGAGGAACAAATTTACCAGGATTTGGAGATCCCATATCAGCTGGTTAATATTTGCGTAGGTGACCTTGGAGGAGCAGCTTATCGCAAATATGATTTGGAAGCCTGGATGCCGGGGCGTGGCAAATGGGGCGAGGTGACATCCACTTCAAACTGTACAGATTATCAGTCACGTCGCATGAACATTCGCTTTAAAGACCCGGAAACAGGAAAAAACAGATTTGTCCATATGCTAAATGGAACTGCAATTGCGGTTTCCAGAACTTTGATTGCCCTCATAGAGAATGGTCAACAAAAAGACGGTTCAATTAAACTCCCGCGTTGTTTGAATATTAAGGATATTCCAGCACCTGCTTCCGGATAATAGTATTTTTGTCTTTCAATTGAGTTGTTTTAGTTTTAATGTATGCATTCTTAATAACCCTTTGCCCAAAAAAATAATATGAAAATACTCGCAATTTTAACAATTTTTATTATTTCTTCAACTTTTGTTTTTGGGGAATTGCCCATTGGGGAAATTCCACCAACAATTGTTCTAAAAGATGATTTAGGTGGAAGACTTGATGGTACTCAGTGGAGCAGTGAGGAATTGGTTTCCGGAAAAGTCCTTGTCCTTTTTTATGTCGATCCGGACGAATCTGATCTGAACAACCATGTAAGTGAAGCTCTCAAGGCAGAAAAATACCCTCCAGAAAATTATGGTTCTGTTGCAGTCATCAACATGGCAGCAACATGGCTTCCAAATTTTGCGATTAACATCAAACTGAAAAGCAAACAAGAGGAATATAAAACAACAGTCTATGTAAAAGACCTTGAAAAAACTCTTGTTCAAAAGTGGGGGTTAAGTGATGATAACAGTAACGTAGTGCTCTTCTCTAAAGATGGGAAAGTACTTTATAGTGTTGATGGTAAATTCACTGATACGCAGGTTAAGGAAATAGTAAAAACCGTTTGGGATAATTTGTAGTAGTGGAAGACTCAAAATTCGGTTGATTATTAATCAGTTTGACTTCGCAAATTTCTTTCGGGCCTGAACAGCAAGTTCGTCGCAGCGGTCATTTTCGGGATTCCCGGAATGACCTTTGACCCAATGCCATGAAACTTCATGCTTCTTACTGACTTCGAGCAGACGAAGCCAGAGGTCTTTATTTGCAACAGGTTTTCTTGCTTTACTTTTCCAGCCGTTATTCTGCCAATTATTTAACCAGTTTTTCTCAAATGCATTTTTTAGATAACTGGAATCTGTGTAGAGTTTAACAACACATGATTTTTTTAAGGCTTCCAGGGCTTTGATGGCAGCAGTCATTTCCATACGGTTATTAGTAGAGTCAACTTCAGAGCCGGAAAGTTCGGTGCGGAGATTGTGTTCTTTGGAAATCAAAACTGCTCCCCAACCTCCAATTCCCGGATTAGGCGAGCAGGCACCATCGGTGTAAATTGTAACTGATGTTTTTAGCATTTTTTTGTGAATTTGTCTTTTGAAGAATCAAAGTATAACAGAAAGAACATCTGACTGCGATTTCAAACTGCATTTTTTTAGTAATTTCTGCTTGTTGAGTTTGTGGGGCAGATGAATATTGATTTTAAACAATTTGGAACATGGATCTATGTTGATCCGGATGAACAGAGTATAGAGCTTTTAGAAGAGACTCTTAATTTAGACATGCTTTGTGAATTATTACGTTGTGACTCTACTGATATGGAAGAGTTGGGCGGACCATTCCTGGCTTATTTTGATGGAGAAGGAGCATCGCAGGAAAGACAGACAGAATGGGAATTTAATGAAAATCCATGTTGGGGTCCAATACTGATTGTCAAAATCGGAAAAGAAGATTCCAGGCTTGAAACCTGTGATGAGGATGACCTGGCAGTAATAGTGCCGCTGGTAAAATTTTTAGACTGACAAAAAAAGGAATAATTAGATATGAATGTTTCAACTTTTCGCGCATTGGTGGTCAGTAAAACTGACGAAAAAACTTTTACCCGTGAAATCACCGAGCGCTCAATCAGCGATCTTCCGGAAGGTGAGGTGCTCATCCGGGTACATTTTTCTTCACTGAATTATAAAGACGGGCTTTCATGCATTGGAAATCCAGGTGTAACTCGCAATTATCCTCACACGCCTGGAATAGACGCATCCGGAAAGGTTACAGAAAGTTCAGATTCGCAGTTCAAGACCGGTGATTCTGTGATTGTGACTAGTTATGATTTAGGTATGAATACCTCCGGAGGGTTTGGAGAATACATACGCGTTCCTGCTGATTGGGTGGTTCCACTTCCGGAAGGTCTTTCTTTCAAAGATGCAATGGTTTATGGTACAGCAGGTTTCACGGCCGCTCTTTCGGTTAATGCACTGCAAAAACACGGAGTGTCTCCGGAGCAGGGTGAAATCGTAGTGACCGGTTCAACAGGAGGTGTCGGGAGCATATCAGTAGCTCTATTGTCACATTTGGGATACAATGTTGTAGCAGCAACAGGAAAAACAAATGAAACAGAATATTTGCGCGGATTAGGTGCAAAAGAAATCATTCATCGAGATGAAGTAAAAGATGATTCAAATAAACCTTTGTTGAGAGAACGCTGGGCTGGAGCAATAGATACAGTTGGAGGTACTACTTTAGCTACGTTGCTTAAAGCGACAAAACGCGGAGGGGCAGTTGCGTCCACAGGGTTGGTTGATTCAGCTGATTTACCGACATCAGTTTTTCCGTTTATTTTACGCGGAGTGAGTTTGTTAGGTATTGATTCCGGATTTACCCCGACGAAACTGCGTCGGGAAATTTGGAACAAACTTGCAGGCGACTGGAAATTATCACAACTGGATCAGTTGAAAATTGATTGTAATCTGGAGGGACTGGATCCGGAAATTGACAAGATCCTTGCTGGTGGTCAGCGTGGACGTGTGGTGGTGGATCTGCAGTAGAATGACTGCCGTAATTTTAATACAAATCAGGAGATAATCATGAGTGATACGATTAAATATTTGCTTCCCGAAACTGAAATACCAAAAGACTGGTACAATATTGTTGCAGATCTTCCGGAGCCGCCTCCGCCAGTTCTGCATCCAGGTACACATGAACCGGTAGGTCCGGATGACCTTGCCCCACTGTTCCCGATGTCCTTGATTATGCAGGAAGTGTCTGGCGAACGCTATCTTGAAATTCCGGGACCGGTACGTGACATTTACAAACAGTGGAGGCCATCACCGATGTTCCGGGCAAGGCGCTTGGAAAAAGCACTCGATACACCAGCAAAAATTTATTACAAATACGAAGGTGTAAGTCCTGCTGGAAGTCACAAACCAAATACTGCTGTAGCACAGGCTTTCTATAATGCAGAAGCCGGAATCAAAAAAATTACTACAGAAACCGGAGCAGGACAATGGGGTTCAGCAATGGCATTTGCAGGTGCTTTTTTTGATATTGAAGTTCAGGTTTTCATGGTGAATGTCAGTTACCAGCAAAAGCCTTATCGGCGTGCTTTAATGGAATCATATGGGGCTACCTGCATTGCATCACCTTCTGATACAACTCAATCAGGAAGAGCAATCTTAGAAAAAGATCCTGACTCTACCGGAAGTTTGGGTATTGCAATCTCGGAAGCAGTTGAACTTGCTGCTCAACGTGATGACACCAATTATTCTCTGGGCAGTGTTTTGAACCACGTTCTGATGCATCAAACTGTGATTGGTCAGGAAGCCATCAAGCAAATGGAAATGGCCGGAGATTATCCTGATGTAGTAATTGGCTGTGCAGGTGGTGGATCTAATTTTTCCGGTATTGCATTTCCATTTCTTGGAGAACAACTCAGGGGTGGTAAAAAGATCAGGACAGTTGCAGTTGAACCTGCAGCGTGTCCCAGTATGACACGTGGAAAGTATGCTTATGATTTTGGAGACACAGGAAATTTGACTCCATTAACAAAGATGTATACGCTTGGATCGTCGTTCATACCTCCGGGATTTCATGCTGGAGGATTACGCTATCACGGTATGGCTCCGCTGGTGAGTCATGCAAAAGAACTTGGATTGGTGGAGGCAGCAGCCTACCATCAAACTCCCTGTTTTGAAGCAGCTGTAACGTTTGCACGTTCTGAGGGGATTATTCCGGCTCCGGAATCCGCCCATGCTGTCAAAGGTGCGCTGGAAGAGGCAATGCGCTGCAAAAGAGAAGGTAAATCTGAAACAATTCTCTTCAATTTATCCGGACATGGACACTTTGATATGGCAGCCTATACGGAGTATTTTGCCGGTACACTGGAAGATAAAAACTACGATGAGCAGGCACTAAGTTCAGCATTGGAAAAGCTGCCGCCGGTTGCTGCATCCTAACCTTTTGCAAAGGGGCACTTTGGGGTTCTGTTAATCTCAAAGTGCCGTGTTTTTGAAATGTCCTCAACAAAATCCATATTTGATAATGCTAAACGTAAAATCCAAATTGAACAAACTGTCCGCGGCTTTTTGCAGTTGCTGGATGAAAATGAACTTGATTTGGAAGATGGACTTGTTGCCTGGAACATGTTAGGATTTACTATCTTTCAAGATACATATCCTGAA
>Ga0208830_1001357_pt1 | contig 10903 bp, 8 predicted proteins | sample DeeseametaMP2634_FD_184169 | JGI IMG/M metagenome (GOLD analysis project Ga0208830, IMG submission 184169) | Marine microbial communities from the Deep Atlantic Ocean - MP2634 (SPAdes) | ecosystem: Environmental > Aquatic > Marine > Oceanic | place: Northeast of Antigua and Barbuda, North...
TGGTTCTTTTTAAATCAGTTTCACTAGGTTTTATCTCGTTAATTCCAAACATGCTGCCTTTAATCATTATTATGGGAGTAGTTGGCTGGTTTAACATGGGGCTAAGCGTAACCATATCCATTGTGTTTACAATTGTTTTTGGAATTGCCGTAGATGATACTATTCATTTTTTAAGCAGGTACCGAATAGAAAAAGCAAAAGGCATATCGAATCTTGATGTAGTAGAAAATTGCATAAAAACAACTGGAAGTGCTATTTCTTTAACTACTATTATATTAATTGCCGGTTTTGGAACTCTTCTCTTTTCTGATTTTAGAGCAAACTTTACTACGGGGTTATTAGTATCTATTGGTTTGCTTGTTGCTGTACTTTGCGATTTATTTCTTTTTCCAGTTTTGCTCTATATAATGAAAAAGAAGTAGCCGTACTCTGTCAAAACAAACCTCGCTGTCTAGTTTTTAGAATATATTCCAATAAAATAGGAGCTTTAGCAATGGTATGGTAATTAACAATTTCTCCACCAAAACCTCTAAAAAATGTTTCAATAGCAGGTAACATGGATCCATCAAAATCGAAATGCTCTATACCTTTAGATTTAGCTAATTTAATGCTTTCCCACATGAGCAACGCTCCTGCTCCTTCGTGTTTAAATTCGCTACTGTATCCTCCGAATTTATATGTAGTCTTATTATCATCAAATACGCAAAAGTTTGCTGCTACTGGATGCTTATTATGGTCAAAAGCTATATGCATATAGGATGAATCCTCTGTCATGTTTTTAAGGATGTTTTCTATAATAGTGTAGTCAACGGTTTTATTATTTCTATCGTAAGTGCTTTTAATAAGATCAACTGCAATAGAGTTTGTATTCTTTACTTTCTCAAATGTAACACCATCCTTTATTGCTTTCTTAATGTTCTTCCTCCTCTCTGAAGACATGTTACTAAATAACTCTTCTTCTGACTGTAGTAAATCCAACTGATAAGTGATTCTTGTAGACACTTTAAAGTTTTTATGAATAAAAGGTGTTATGTTTTTTACCGATGACGGAAAATCAACAATCATTATCTCTCTTCTCGTCCCTAAGTAATCAGCAATTGCAATTAAAACTTCTTTATCAAACTTTTGCTTGTTAGCATTATTTGTTGCGAGGTTTTTATAGGTAAGCTCACATGTGGGCATAAACGGTGGTGCCGATAATTGCTTAAAAAACTTTAATCTTTTATAGTTGTATAAAAAAAATGACCCTATAAGTTCATTGTTATTATTAAATATACCTATAGGTGTTAGCTTATCATGATCATAGCTTTTTAGCCAATTTATATTTAAAAAAGCTGATGAAACAGAGAGTTCTTTTATATCACTTATATGTATTTTGGATAAGTACACGTGCTTAGACTAATTCTTTGTAAAGTTGTATAAGTTTTTTTGACTCACTTTCCCAACTATATTTTTCTTTAATTTCTTGATAAGCGATATCACCCATTTTTTTATAATCGTTCATGTTATGAAAGAACAATTCAATCGCTTCTTTTATTTTTTTTGGATCATTGGGATCTACAAAAAAGGCATAGTTACCATAGTAATTTTTCCAATAAGGAAAATCAGAAACAATAATAGGTATACCGCAGGTCATGTACTCAAATATTTTATTTGGTAAACAGTTTAAATGATTTTTTTCGGGTAAAAATGTGGCTACTCCTATATGTGCTTTTTTCATGTTGTAGTATACTTCTTCCAGCGGAATTTTGCCTAAATAATGAATTTTATATCTATCTAGTTCTAAACACTCTTTCTTATAGGCCTCAGTTTCCCAAGCTCCATATAATATTAACTGAATTGGTAAGTTAACTAATGAAACTGCTTTACAAACTTCAAAAATTCCTCTAATTTTAGTTAATCCACCTGCATATATAATTGTTGGTGTTTCAAACTTTTCACTTTGCTTAATATTTTCTATCATTGATATGATGGGGTAGTTACTTATTAGTACCCCTTTTTTTGGGGATAGAAACTGAACAATTTCTGGAGTTACACTTATAACACTATTAAAGCTCCAAATACCAATTTTCTCTATTAATCGATATGAAAAAGCAACAGTTTTCCTTAAAAAAAGTGGTCCTAACCACGCTTTATTTTCAATTTGATGAGATACATTTTCATGCGAATCAAAAATTACTTTTTTTCCTAAAAGACGAAGAAAAATGCCCAACGGTATTAATTCTGGGTCATGAAAATGATATATTTTAGCCTTTGTTTTAAGGGCTTTCTGCAAAGCAGAAAAGGGTTTAATTAAAATTCTTTGTAATCTGTTTTTTGTTGGTTTAAGAGGAATTATTTTAACCCCTTCAAGTATCTGCTCTTTTTCTGCATTAATAATTAATGATACATCAAAGCCTGCTTTAGCTAAGGAAATACATTCTTTGTAAAATATACGAATATCATATAATGAATGTACGGTTGATATATGGCAAACTTTTGTGTTGATTTTTTTAATTTTTAGGTTACTCGCTTTTAGTTTTTCCATTAACAAGATAATGCCTTTATTGAATATTTAACAACTTTAATAAATCATCAAACATTTGTTTAGGTGTTTTGTTTTGTTTCTTGTCTAGAAGATTTGTTTTTTCAGACTTATTAATAAGCTCATCAAAGTTATTTCCATCTGAATAGTATGCCATATTAGAATCTATTAATTCTTTAAAATATTCATTTGCCATTGGGTGTATAAAAATAGTTTTTATACCATACTCTGCTGCTTCAATTGCTGTTCCAGAATAATTAGTAATATGTAAAAAGCTTTGGGCTAATTCAACGGGAAGAGGAGGTTGGTCTTTACCACTTAATAAAACGTATTTAGCAAGATCATTGGCAATTAAAAAAGATTCGATTTCATTGATTCGATTAAAATCTGTTGGGTGAACTCTTAAAACCCATTTATGAGTTCCTGTTTTAATACTTTCAACTAAATATTTTGGAAATAAAATATCATTTGAAAAAGGCTGAAGCGAGTATAAAATGATGTTTCCCTTAATCAATTCTGATTTATTATTAAAATAACTTAACCAAGGGTTTCCATTAACAATAAATGAATGCATCTCATTACTTTGTATCCAAGGTTTGATGGTTTTATTAGATTCTTCATCCCATTGCCAAAAAATAGAGGGAAATAAACTATATGATTTATTTTCAATTATACCCCAATTACCGTAAGCCATGTGAAGAGGTGGCTGAGGACCGTGTTGAAACTCAACAGAGGGTATATTTAATGATTTTGAAGCTAAATTTAATGCCATACTATTCATTGAATAATAACAAACTTCGAATACTATTTTTGGCTTTATTTTTTTAAGTATTTTTTTATACGTTTTTACCATTAAAAAAAGTCGCTCAAATTGTTTTATTATATTCTTTAGTTCATAATTTTCAAGTCTATTATTAAGTAAGTTGTCATTTTTTAACTGCTTATAAAAATGAGCATATTGCGGTAAGTTTACATCTTTAATTATAGGTATAAGCTTTTTTATTTTAGAAGAAATTACATCTGTTGAATAATGAAAGTCTTCAAAAAAGAATAACTGTTTATAATTATTTACCTCCTCTTTTTTTGAGTAATATCCTTTGGTATTATGCTCAACAATGCTGTAAGAAGAAATTGTGGCATCCTCAACTAACGGGTCGTAAAACTTATTCCAGTATTTATTATTATACTTTGCTCGATGTGCATAAGTTGAAGTGAAAAAATAATCTTTTTGCTTTAAACGATTATATGAAAAAACTGACTTAAAGAGTTTTTTTAGCTTATTATTATCTGTTGTTTTAAATGATTGGCTTTTTCGAACAAAGGTTTTATTATTTGCAAAATTCAAATCAGTAAAAAGCTTAATTCTAATAAAAGGCCAAATAATTTCATTATTTATTACCCATTCATTAACTGGATAGTTATTCTCAATGTTTAAAATGTATTGGCTTATTTCTTTTGTTTTTATCATTTATGAAGCTAAATACATCTCTAGTACTTCATCTGTTTCTCCAAATGCCCTTTGAACACCACCATCAATCCAAAGGCATTTATTGGTATATTCCTTTATCGTTTCAGAATCATGACTAACTAAAATAATGGTTGTAGTATCGTCTTTAATTAGCTCGATCATTTTATCTTGGCTCTTTTTTTGAAACTTGAAATCTCCTACCCCTAAAATTTCATCTATCATCATGATATCTCTTCTAAGTGTAATAGCAATTGAAAAACCTAGTCTGGATTTCATTCCTGACGAGTAGTTTTTAACTGGTTGGTATATAAAGTCGCCTAGCTCTGAAAAATCAATGATTTCTTGCAGTTTACTTTTAATAAATTTTTCCTTAAACCCTATTAAAACACCTGTTAAAAAAATATTTTCAAGTCCGCTTAATTCATTTTTAAATCCAGTATTTAATGATAATAGAGAAGATAAAGATCCTTTGGTTTTTAATGTTCCTCCATCTGGTAAATAAACGCCTGCAATTGTTCTTAAAAGGGTACTTTTTCCAGAACCATTTTTTCCAACTACACCTAAAATATCTCCTTTATTGATTGAAAACGATATTTTATCCAGCGCTGTTAACTCTTTTTTATCTTGCTTCCTCGTTCTGTTTAGGAGCAAATTGCGTATAGAACTTCTCCTGTACTTACTAAGTTTAAATTTAATTGATATGTCTTTTGCTTCAATGATTGGACTCATACATTAAACATCTTTAGAAAATTTATTGTCATATCTATTAAAAATCCACATACCTATCAATAAAAAAACTAAGCTGTATAATACAAAAATGCCAAATGAATAATCAATGCTTTTACCTTTTACCAAGATGTTTTTATAGTTTTCGAATAACGAAGCTAATGGATTTAACCATAAATATATTTTTTGGTACTTCTCTGGAATTCTACTTAAATCATAGAGTACTGGAGATAAATACAAAATTAATCGAGTAACAAACATTAAAATGTTTTGAATATCTCTAAAATAAACACCTATTGCACTAAATATTAGGCCTAAACCTAAAACAAAAACATACTGTACTGCTATTATTAAGGGTAGAAATAGCATATTATATGAAAAATCTGCCTTAAAAATAAACAGCATAGGAACTAAAACAATTAATCCCATAAAGTAGTTAACCAACCCTATATTTACTTCATTAATGACCAAAATAGAAAAGGGAAATTTAACCGATTTTATAATATTGGCATTACTCAAAATTATTTTACTGGAGTTAATTAGCGAAAAACTAAACCACCTGTAAGGTAATAAGCCTGCAAATAGTAATACGGGATATTGATCACCTCCTCTTTTAAATATTACTGAAATAAGTAACACATAAATGAGCATCATAAAAAAGGGGTCTAAAATAGCCCAGATGAAACCCAGTGACATGTTTTTATAGCGAATTTTTAAGTCACTTTTCAACAGGTAAGAAACGAGTTCCTTTCTATCTATAACTTCTTTTATGTTTTTTATTAGGCTCATTTATCCTTTTAACAAAACAAACTTAATTCTTTTCTAAGTTACCGTATAACTCAAGAAGCTTTTTTTCTTCGTTTTCCCAGTGATACTTGTCTTTACAGTTAGCTAAGTTTGCTTTTGCTTTATTATACGCTTCGGTATCCTCTAAAAAACTAGTAATTGCTTGTGCGATGCTCTCTGGGCTTTTAGGATCGAAGGTTGCTCCTATATTTTCTTTTTCTATTAACTTTTGTAGTTCTGGAAAGTTACTTACAGCCAAAGGTACTTCTGCTTGAATATATTCAAACACTTTATTAGGTAATGAATAGTAATTGTTTAATGAAACATTTTGAATAGGTGAAATACAAAGATCTGCAGAAGATAAATACGATGGTACTTCATTACTAGGTACTGGACCATACATGTAAAATCGATCCTGTACATTTTCTTGTTGAGCAATTTTAGTTAGTTTATTTACAAAATCTTCTTTACCAAAACCCAAAAAGACCAAACGATAATTTTTTGGTAATAGTTTTAGGCTAACTACCAAATATTCGAGCCCTCTGCCTATAGTAAAACCTCCAGAATACATCACTACTTTTTCGGTAGTAAAGCCTAGTTTTTCTTTAATAGATACCCGATTAGCTTGATCTATTTTAATTGGTGTGTTTAGTATAATTATAGGCTTTTTGATTGAATACCTTATGGCTAATTCATCAGCAATAGATTCACTTACCGTTATTACTGCACTAGCTTTTCTTATTCTTTTTCTTTCAAATTTCTTTTGTAATTTTTTATACCAGTTAGGTGTAAAGTATGGCTTGTCTCTTTCAATAAAAAGCTCATGCGAGTCGTAAATTAATTTGGCTTTGTACTTTTTAGCTAGTTTTGCTCCTATGTGCAATGTACTCATATCATGAGAGTGAACATAATCTACTTTTTTATATTCATTTTTAACTTCTTTATACACTTCACCATAAAAACTTTTATAGCTAAGGAGTTTATTAATTGTGCTAATAAAGAACTTGTAATTAGACATTTTTTTTCGCGAGGTTTCGTATGAAACTGATTTATTCTTTAAAACATTTTGTTGCTCCGAATTAAGCGTTTTTGTTTTATTAGAGCCATAAAGGCTTCGTTTTAATCCACTGAAGCCTTTTTCTCCTAAAATCTGCTTATGAATGGGTTTAATTTTCACTCTTTTTAAAGTGAACCCGTTTATTTCCTCCGTTTTAGGTAGTTCTTTTTTCCATAAAGCATATAGTGTTAAATCATATCCGTTGTTTACAATACTAGTTGCTTCTTTTAGTACCCTAGAGTCGTTTATAAAATGATTGTAAACAATCATCACTACCTGCTTTTTAACCATGCCTAAAATTACTATATATAAGTCGAAAAATAAATAGATATAAAATAGCCTCTAAAATAATTTTTATAATCATTAATAAAGAATATTTTTAGTTACTTACTATGAAAATTCTTTTTTTAACCCAATATTACCCACCAGAAACTGGAGCTCCTCAAAACAGACTTCATGATTTGGCTGTAAGATTAAAAGAGAAAGATGTAACAGTAGATGTGTTAACTGCAATGCCTAACTACCCTCAAATGGAAATTCATGAGGGCTACAAGGGGAAGTTTTTTTTAAAAGAACAAATCGATGACATTCAAGTTTATCGATCTTGGATTTATACTACAACATCTAAAGGAGTACTTAAGCGATTACTAAACTATTTTTCGTTTGTTTTCTCTTCCTTTTGGGTTGGTTGGTTTAAAACAAAAAAATACGATTATATTTTATGTGAGAGTCCGCCTTTGTTTTTAGGTATCACAGCCTATTTACTTTGTAAAATAAAACGATCAAAACTTATTTTTAATGTTTCTGATTTATGGCCAGAAAGTGCTGAAAAACTTGGTATAGTTGAAAATAAGTTTTTTCTAAACTTAGCCTATAAATTGGAGAAGTTTCTGTATAAAAAATCTATTGTTATCACAGGGCAAACACAAGGAATTGTTCAAAATATTAAACAGCGTTTTCCAACTAAAAATCCTTATTGGTTACCTAATGGTGTAGACTTAAACTATTTTGACCCTGAAAAAACACAAAGTAATTGGAAAAAAAATAACGGCTTTAAAGACGATGACATTCTATTTCTATACGCTGGAATTTTAGGACATGCACAAGGCTTAGAGGTAATTTTACAAGCTGCTAATATAATTAGAAATGACCAAGCAAAGTTCATTTTTGTTGGAGCTGGTCCAGAAAAAGAAAAACTACTGAATTTAAAAGAACAGTTAGCACTAAAAAACGTTTTCTTTTTTGATGCTGTTCCTAAAACAGAAATTATAAAAATTATTAAATCGATAGATGTTACAATAGTTCCGTTAAAAAAGTTAGATCTTTTCAAGGGTGCAATTCCATCTAAAATATTTGAAAATTTAGCAATGAAAAAAGCACTAATATTAGGTGTGGATGGTGAGGCTAAAAAACTATTTATTGATGATGGAAAATGTGGACTATACTTTGAACCAGAAAACAGCGATGATTTAGCTGATAAAATTAATTCCTTGTTAGAGGATAAAAGCTTAATTGATACTTTTGGAAACAACGGTAGAAGGTATGTTTCTAACTATTTCAATAGATCAGTAATTGCAGAAAATTTCATTAAATACTTAAGCAATATTAATGAGTAAAATATCTAACATATTACTTATCAGAAACTTATTTTTCTATGCTTTTTTTTTGCTATTATTTGTATTTCCATTTGCATCTCCTCATGCTTTAATTATGAGTTTACTTTTATCCTTCTTTACTAAGGATCTAAAGATTAAAATTCAACCGATAGATATACTGCTCATGCTATTCTTCTGTTCTTATCTAGTTAGTGGGTTTTATTCACAAAATCTAGTTGCTTGGTCTGCATCAATTGAGCTAAAAGCGTCTTTTTTAATTTTTCCTTTCGTTTTTCCCGCAGCACTTCGTGCTAAAAAAGTATCTATTGAAAAGATTACCCTAGCACTTACTATGGGTGCTATTATTTTATTTTTAATCTGCTCTGTTAGAGCGTTAGTTCTTTTTAATATTGATTCTTCTATCAAACATTTTTTTAGTTCAGCTTTTACCTATTATATACACCCAACTTACCTAGCTGTGATGTTAAATCTTCTGCTTTTTATGGTTGTTCGGTATATAGAAAACTCCAAGCTTAAAGCTATTTCATTTGGTATATTTATACTGTTTATATTACTTGCCTCTTCTAAAATTGGTTTAATTCTTTTAGTAATTAATATTGTGTTTCTTAGCTATCAGTTTTTCCTTACCAGAAAAAAAACACTTCTATTTTCTTTAATCATTTTATTTATTGGGTGTTCGTCCTTTCTATCTTATCAATTTGTGCCTATAATAAACAGTAAGTTTAACTATGCAGTTGAAGAAACCTTTAATAAAAATTATGAAGATAAAAGCATTAAATTATCAAGTACAGGGCAGCGTATTGTTGCATGGAAAGCTTCTAAAAATATCATAAAAAATAATTTTTGGATAGGTGTAGGTTCGGGAGATATTAAAGATGAGCTAAATAAAGAATATAATAGGATGGCATACGAACATATGAAACCTAATTTAGACTCTCATCAACAGTTTCTTCAAACATTTGCTTCAACAGGGGTTTTTGGTTTTTTTATTTTGATAATGATATTTATTCTTCTTTTTATAAAATCACTTAAAAAGAAGAGTTTTTTGCTTCTTGTTTTTTCAGTTAACCTACTTTTATTTAGTTTAACAGAATCGATGCTCGAAACACAGGCAGGTGTTTTTACGTTTTTAGTTTTTTTATACGTTTTTGATTTAAAGAAAAATGAAGCTTAGAGTTTTCATATTAATACCACTGTTTGTAATTGCAGTAACAAGTATATTTTCACAAAAATATACGTTTAAAAGTTATTCCCTTGGTGAAGGTTTGCCACAAAGTCAAGTATATGCGTTAGCCCAGGATAGTAATTATTTTATGTGGGTTGGTACACTTAACGGACTAAGTAAATTTGATGGAGAAAAGTTTACTAATTACTTTGTTGAAGATGGGCTTTTTTCTAATAAAATCAACCATATTTTATGTGATAAAAATACCGTTTGGATAGCCACAGAAAATGGATTAAACTATATCAAAAACGATAAAGTTTTTAAAGTAAATAATAACAAGCTCACTAACAGCACCATTACTTTTTTATCAAGAAACGAAGATCAGCTATTGGTTGTTTTTGATGATTATAACATTCTTCAAATTGATACCTTAGGAAATGAGACATTTTATTATTCTATTGATAAAGCAGATTATAAAGAACGAATTATTAAAGGAGTAATTAATTACCATGATCAACTAATTATTGCAACTAAAGATGGTGTATATAAGTTAGACAAAGCTAATAAACTAGTCTCGGTTGATTTATTTAAATCAACATTGAATATCAACAAAATGAAACTTATTAATGGTGATTTATACCTATCTACACGATCATCAGGGTTATTTCAACTAGGTTTTTCAAATAAGGATGGGTTATATATTAAAAACAACCCTCAAATTTATCCAACCATTAGAGGTTTTACTGTTGATAATAACCAAAATACTTGGTTAGTAGTAAAAATGGGAATTATAAAAATCTCAAAAAATGATACATCTATTTTCTTTGAGAAATCTGGCGTAAACTTTATACCAGAAGATATTTTCCAAGACATTGAAGGGAACATTTGGATTAATAGTGAAGGTAAAGGTATTGTTAAGCTGGTTAGCGAGCATATATCATACCTTAACAAAGGGCAAGGCTTAAACAGTGATCTTATACTATCATTTGCTGAAGATGATAAAGGGATGTGGTTTTTTTCTTATGGAGAGGGCATTACCAGATGGAAAAACAACTCATTTATTAAGTACGATAAACTAAACAGTAATATCATTAATAACACTATTTGGTGCAGTTTAAAAACAACAGATGGTGCCATATGGTTTGGATCATCTCAAGGTGTATCTAAATACCAAAATAATCAGTTTAAAAATTACCCTCTTTCGAGTTTGCTTAACGGTGGAGAGGTTGTTGTACAATCCTTATTTGAAGATCAAAAAAACACCTTATGGATTGGTACCAAAAAGGGACTTTTTCGTTATAAAAATAATGTAATTGATATAGCTAATAATAGTATTCGAAAAATACGAAGCATTAAATCTTTCGGAAAAAACACGCTCCTTTTAGGAACTAGTAAAGGGTGCTTGGTATATAACACAGTTACCAATAATTTTATTCCACTTTCTGACGAATTAAATAGCACAACTATATTTAGTATAGGCGTTCTTGATGATATTATATACTTAGCTACCGAACAGGGGTTGTATCGGTTTGAAAAAGGGTTTTTAAGGAGGATCCAGATC
>Ga0208830_1001358_pt1 | contig 10892 bp, 11 predicted proteins | sample DeeseametaMP2634_FD_184169 | JGI IMG/M metagenome (GOLD analysis project Ga0208830, IMG submission 184169) | Marine microbial communities from the Deep Atlantic Ocean - MP2634 (SPAdes) | ecosystem: Environmental > Aquatic > Marine > Oceanic | place: Northeast of Antigua and Barbuda, North...
ATCAGCCTACGATGGGTTGTTGTTGAGCAATAACCCTGCATCACTCTCAAAACGTGCAAAGGGGAATACGTATTCTTATTTTTATCTCCCTGCCAATATCCATTTTACAGGATTTCAAAATGTCAATCATTCAAGTTCTGGAGTGAGAGCCTATAAAATTTCTTTTATGAGTTATGGGGCAATCATTGATGGAGAAACGGAAGATAAATCATACGCTTTTGATATATTGCTTGAATCAGGATTCAAAAAGGAATATAAAAATATTACCTCGATTGGAATTTCCGGGGGTTATTTGTTTAGCTCCATTTCAGGTTATCAATCGCAGATTATTTTTTCAAATTTTGGAATCAGAAGCCGATTATTGAGAAAAAGATTAGGGGTGGGATTGTCCCTTGAAAACATTGGTTTTCTACTCAAATCCTACACCAATATTAAAGAACCTATTCCTGCCCTATTTAGAACGGCTTTATACTATAAGCCCCGTTATATTCCTCTCATAATCAATGGAGATATGGTTACTTATTTGGGTGATGGGGATTCATTTTATTTTTCCGGAGGTATTGAATTAAAACCGAATGACAGCTTTACACTTCGTTTGGGCAGCAGTAGTCACCGTTCCGGTTATTTGACCGATGATTTTTCATCAGATGTTATTGCAGGGTTTTCAGGAGGCGCTGGATTTCGTTTTACAAATATGACCCTGGATGTTGGCTTTATGAACCTGGGTCCAGCCGGATTTGTAGTGGGGTTTTCGCTGTTAAAAAAGTTGGATTAGTCGAATAAAATCGGAATTAATTGATCCACAATTAGCTTTACTGCAATAACCGTCAATGCCCCCCTGAACAGTAATTGAAATACCCTTTCCGGGATAAAGGCCAAAATTTTCTTCCCAAAATTAGTACCAATAAATACGGCTATTACTAAAGGGATTAATAATTCAACTTCAGCAAAATAATCAAATTGAAAAAAGATAATGAAAAGGGGAATTTTCCCTGCATGACTGATGGCCTGACAGATAGCTTTATTGGCAATAATAGACTCTTTGGTGAGTTTCCCTTTTAGAAAAAATGGTGCAATGAGGGGACCAGTGGCGCCAATAAATACAGTTGTGAGTCCGCTTACTAATCCCACACCAAAAAAGTTGGGGTGGTCATCTTTTGGCTGAGGGCGGCGCCCAAATAAAAACCAGAGGATGAAGATGCCAATTAAAGGCTTGAGAAAATCAATTTTGATTTCTTTGGCAGACTCCACTTGAAATAAAGTAATAAGTAGAAAAATAATCAGGGCTGACAGGCTTAGTCCCAGCATTGCACCGGGTAGATATTGGCGAATGATATCTTTTTTGACATGCCCACGAAAAACATAACTGCGGGTGAAATTACTCACCAGTTGAATAATTCCGTGGATAGCCACCACGGCATAGCCCTCTGGAATAATGATTGCCATAATTCCCAAGAGAATGATGCCACCGCCCATGCCCAAAACAGCTGAAATTGAGGAAGTGATAAAAGCGGCGATTATGAGAAAATAAGTATCCAAGAATTCAGCCTGAAAAAGATTCTGGTTATATTATGAAAACCATTAAAATGGTTATAAATTGAGGAGGTTTTCGGCAACCCACGACTTAAGTCGTGGGTTGCTCCAATGAAAGAATAACCTGAACCGTTTCAACGGTTTTTAAATATTGATAACTTTGTATTTCTTTCCAATTTTTACAAAGGCGGCAATAGCTTGATCCAAATGCTCTCGGGAATGAGCGGCGCTGATCTGTACACGGATTCTGGCTTCCCCTTTTGGCACCACCGGAAATGAAAATCCAATGACATAAATTCCCTCAGCCAGCATATCTCCAGCCAGGTCTTGGGCCAGTTTGGCATCCCCCAACATGATGGGGACGATGGGATGCACTCCTTCCTTAATTTTAAAGCCTGTTGCTGTCATTTTCTCTCTGAAATATTTAGTGTTTTCTTCCAGTTTATCCCGCAGTTCAGTGGTGGATGAAAGCATCTCTAATACTGCTATTGATGTGGCAACAATAGCTGGTGCAACCGTATTACTAAAAAGATAGGGGCGTGATCTCTGACGTAGCAGATCAATTATTTCCTGTCGACCGGAAGTAAATCCACCGGAAGCACCGCCTAAAGCTTTTCCTAAGGTTGAGGTAATAATATCAACTCTGCCCATGACATCACAATGTTCAATTGACCCTCGGCCGGTTTTACCAAAAAATCCAGTGGCGTGAGAATCATCCACCATTACCAAAGCATTGTATTTTTCCGCCAAATCACAAATATTTTTTAGCTTTGCAACAAATCCATCCATGGAAAATATACCATCTGTGGCAATAAGGCGTGTCCGAGCATCCTGAGTTTTGTGTAGAATAGACTCCAATTCATCCATATCAGAATTTGCATAACGATGACGTTCTGCCTTGCACAGACGAATCCCGTCAATAATGGAGGCATGGTTTAATGCATCAGAAATAATGGCATCTTCGTGACCCAGTAATGTTTCAAAAAGTCCTCCATTGGCATCAAAGCAGGAGGTATATAAAATGGTGTCTTCAGTCTGTAAAAATTCGGAGATTTTCCCTTCTAACTGTTTATGAATAGATTGTGTACCACAGATAAAGCGAACGGAACTGAGGCCAAAACCCCATTTTTCTACACCATCCTTAGCGGCTTGGATAAGGTGGGGATGATTGGCTAATCCCAAATAATTATTGGCACAAAAATTCAGAACCTGTTTTTCATTAACGGTAATTTCAGCCTGTTGTTGGGATTCAATAATCCGCTCCTGTTTATATAGTCCAGCTTCCTTGATTCCCGAAATTTCTTCCTGTAATCTATTTTGAATGGTATTCAAATTTTACTCCAAATTTAATTGTTGTACATCAGTTGTAAATCCGGAACAAGATAGTCTTTCATACCAGAATCCAGTTCATGGACAGGGATCCAGTTCCAATCATTTTTTGCCATGCTGTCATCAGTATCCGCTGGCCAGCTATCCACCATTTTCTGGCGCTTTTCTGAAATTTCATAATCTATTTTGGCTTCGGGGTAATACTCTAAAACCTTTTTCCTGAATTCTTCAGCCGTTGGTGCGAAGGACCTGATATTATAAACCGTTCGTGAAATATTTGCTTCAGGAGCATCCATTAAAGTAGTGATGGCACAAATGGCATCCGGCATGGTCATAAATGGAATTTGAGTGTCTTCCCGAACGAAGCAATTATAGGCTTCTCCCTTAGCCGCTGCATGTAACATTTCGGGAATATAATCCGAAGTACCGCCAGTGGGAATTGTCTTTGAAGAAATAATACCGGGAAATCGGATTGAGCGAAAATCAATATAGCGCTGATGTTTTTCAGCTCCTAATCGTTGGTAATTATTGGTGTAGTAATTTCCCAAATGTTCACAGTACAGCTTATTACAGCCGTACATGGTGGTGGGGTTTCGATGGCTGTCCTCCTTTATAGCGCCGGCAGCATTTTTTTCATCTAGGCCTGAAAAGCCATAGACAGCAATAGAACTGGGAAAGAAAAACTTCACTGCATTCCCCTGAGATCGACCCTGTTCTATTGCCAGATTAAGCAGATTCAGCGTTCCCCCCACATTTACATCATGAGCCGCTCGCGGTGAAAATTCTGACCGGGTTGACAGCAGGGCTGCTAAATGATAAATTGTGTCAAATTCATATTCGCCATTGAGTTGTTCAATCAGTCCTTGATCCAGTATATTACCAATGAGCTCTTCATTTGCTAACACCGAAATAGAATCATCCAGCGGATTCAAATCCAATGCCACAATATTTACATTGTTTTTTTTATGCAGCGCTGTAATGAGACCATGACCCATTTCACCATTAGCCCCCGTTATTAAAATGGCTGACTTTCTCATAAACTGTTCCTTATTTCACAATTGTTGAAGGATGTAATTTACATAGTTTATAATCATTCACCCTTGGTTTGCATCTTTATAGATCAATAATTTTTCCCATGAATAGAATGATCATCTACGCCCTTCTGCTTTTAGTTTTTAATTTCTGTGCAGAAAATAAAAATATTACTACATCTGGTAATTCTATCCAGCTTGGAACTGAATCTACTCTTGATATTATAACCTGGAATATAGAACAATTTCCAAAAAATAATTTGACTGTGAGCTATCTTGCAGAATTAATTGATTCAATGAATGTAGATATTATTGCTATGCAAGAAATTTGGGGTGATGGAGCTTCAGGTAGTTTTGAAAATTTGAAAACAAAACTAGATGGTTGGGATGGCCATAGAAAGTCATCAGGCCTGGCCTATTTGTATAAAACAGAGTTAACAATAAATAGTTTAACTGAAATAAATGACTTAAATGAAATTATTAGAACGCCATATTTATTATCTTTAACTTGGGGCGGACAAAATATATATGTCATTAATAATCATTTCAAGGCCTTTGGCGGAGCGGAAAATGAAGCGGAGCGGAAAATTGCATCAGAAAAAATAGAAAATTATATTAATGAATATTTAGAAGACTTAAATGTAATTGTTCTTGGTGATTTAAATGATGAATTAAATGATGAAGAAAGTGTGAATGTATTGCAAAATTTTATAAATGATTCTTTAAATTTACAGATATGGATATAGCTTATGGTTCTAGCAACAATTTTTCATGGCCAGGCTGGCACCAAAGCACATATGATCCAGCCCATTTTGATCATATACTTATAACAAATGAGCTGTTTGATGAATTTGATAATGAGGGTTCTTCTGTACAGACCATTCGCTTAGAAGAATACTTTGATAATGGCTGGATTGATTACGAAAAATATATTTCAGATCACCGTCCGGTTGGATTAAGCTTAAAATTTAATCCATAAGGGAAATAATCATCTATTTTTCGTGGTATGTTCAATACGCTAAATTCTGCATCTTAAATTTAATTAAAAATAAGGATTTCAATTGTCAAAAGGTGTAACCCCGAAAAGTGAAGATTATGCCCGCTGGTACACGGATGTAATAACAAAAGCCGAAATGGCTGATTACGGACCAGTAAAAGGAACCATGGTCATTCGACCCTACGGTTTTGGTGTTTGGGAAAGTATTAAAGAAGCACTTGATAAACGCTTTAAAGAGACCGGACATGTAAATGCCTATTTTCCATTATTTATCCCCAAATCTTTTATATCAAAGGAAGCAGATCATATCAAAGGCTTTGCCAAGGAATGCGCAGTGGTGACCCATTCCCGGTTAAAATCAGCACCTGATGGAAAGGGTGTGGTGGTTGATCCAGATTCAAAATTGGAAGAAGAGATAATTGTACGCCCTACATCTGAAACAGTAATATGGTCCATGTACAAAAAGTGGATTAATTCTTACCGCGACCTCCCCATTCTCATTAACCAATGGGCCAATGTGGTACGTTGGGAAATGCGGACGCGCTTGTTTCTCCGCACCAGCGAATTTCTCTGGCAGGAAGGCCATACAGCTCATGCCACTGAACAAGAGGCTCGGGAAGAAAGCAAACAGATGCTAGATATATATCAGGAAGTGTTGGAGCAAGTGTTAGCTATTCCAGTATTAACCGGACTGAAATCAGAAGCTGAACGATTTGCCGGAGCTGTTGATACGTATTGTATCGAAGCCATGATGGGAGATAAACGAGCACTTCAGGCTGGAACATCCCATTATCTTGGTCAGAATTTTGCCAAAGCCTTTGATGTAAAATTCCAAACTGAAAATAATACAGAAGAGCTGGTCTATGCCACCAGCTGGGGTGTGAGTACCCGTTTGGTTGGGGCTCTTATTATGGTGCATGGTGATGATAAAGGCTTGCGGTTACCTCCAAAAGTTGCACCAGTACAAATTGTCATTATTCCTATATTCAAGAATGAGAATAGTTTGGCAGAAATTGAAAAATTTCTTGAACCCTTCCTGGCAGAATTGGGAGAAATTGGAATTCGATTTAAGTTAGATGACAGACAGAAAATTTCACCCGGGTTCAAATTTAATGAATGGGAGATGAAAGGTGTACCCATCCGAGTTGAGGTTGGTCCCAGAGATATGGAAAGCGGCACAGTTTTCTGTGCCCGCAGAGATACCAGTGAGAAAACTTCTTATAAAATTGAATCTGCTGCTTCAACAATGAGTCAGCTATTAGATGAAATTCAAATTAATATGTTCAATCAGGCATTGGAGTTTAGAGAAAAAAATACTTTTTCTACCAATAATTATGAAGAATTTAAAAGTTTGATTGAGAATGGTGGATTTATACGCTGTGGTTGGGATGGAAATCCTGAGTCTGAGGCTGCCATTAAAAAGGAGACCAAAGCTACCATTCGTTGCATTCTGCTGGATGAAAAGATAACAGATAAAAAATGTGTCTATTCCGGAAATCCCGCTAAACATGAGGTGATTTTTGCCCGGGCATATTAAAAATTCAACCACAATTTCTAATTAGTATTTGTGTTGATTGCTACCAATGCCATTGTATTAAAAAGGATACCCTACAGCGACACCAGCCTTATTTGCCGTATCTTTACGGAAGACTGGGGAAAAGTAACAATCCTGGCAAAAGGTGTTTTAAGGCCAAAAAATGTCACCGGCGCCTTATTGGAGCCGGTTAATCACATATATATTCAATATTACAATAAATCGAATCGAGATATTCAGATTTTTAAAAATGCGAATTTTGTTCAGCAATATCCAAAAATAAGAAATGACCTGAGCCGCATTATTCTGGGATTAGCAATCGTTGAAATCATTGATAAGGCAACCCCGGACTGCAACCCTTATCCTGTTTTATATCGTCTGGGTTGGAGAGTGCTTGATAAATTGAATGATGAAACTCAAAATTTTTGGCTGGTATTTGCATTCTTTTTATATCAATTATCAATTCGAATGGGATTTATGCCGAACCTGAAAAATTGCAGCAAATGCCTTTCGGAGATGTCCCAGGGTGGAATTGATAATTATACAGGTGAATTGGTATGTGCAAAATGTGTCACTCAAAGCCAAATACATCTGGAAGAAAACAGCTTTACTGTACTTCAAAAAATAACGGGTTTACATTTGGATGATTTACAGACCTTGACAATTGAGAAAAACAGTATATTCAACCCCATTCGATTCCTGGATATATTTACATCTTTTCATATTGAAGGATTGAAACGGGTACGTTCAATGGAAATGGTTCGTAATTTAATCAAAGAAGAAAACAATAAATCAACTTAGATGAGATACCAATATACCAGTCCGGGGTTTCGAAAAGGATTTTCCCGACCTACTTTTACAATTCCAAGTGGGGTCAAACTTCTGGTTATTATAAATATTGTCGTATTTGTTTTAACTGCACTTTCCGGTCAAAGAAGTATCTTATTCAGTTCCTTTGGGCTGGTTCCCAGCCATGTGTGGTCAAATTTTAAAGTCTGGCAGCTTTTCACTTATCTCTTTGTTCATGGTGGCTTTCTTCATATATTTTTTAATATGTTTGTTCTGTGGATGTTTGGGAAAGATTTGGAAATGCAGTGGGGGAAAAATGAATTTTTACTTTTTTATTTTACCTGTGGAATTGGAGCAGGGTTAATGACAGTTCTGTTTAGTGTCAATTCCATTGTTCCCATAGTTGGTGCAAGCGGCGCTATTTATGGATTGCTGGTTGCTTATGGATTTACCTATCCCAATCGAATGGTTTATTTATATGGACTTTTCCCCTTAAAAGTAAAATATATGGTTTTGGGTCTGGGTGTTATTGCTTTTTTTGCATCCTTGTCTGCCAACCAATCTAATGTGAGCCATATTACTCATTTATCAGGAATGATAATTGGAGTACTGTATATCTATTTTATTTTTAATTGGAAAAATATTAAAATGGAGTATTACCGTTTACGGTTAAAAAATTTGAAACAAAAAACTTCAGCTCAAAATGATGAAGAAGTACTGATGAAAAAAAAGGTAGATGAAATATTGGACAAATTAAATGCTTCGGGGTGGGATAGTTTGACGGAACAGGAAGAAAAATATTTAACCCGGGCAAGCAAGCAGCTTTTTGGAGATCGCCCACCGAATTAATTTACACATTAAATTTAAAAAATATTAAATCCCCATCCTGTACAAGATAGTTTTTCCCTTCTTGCCTAATTTTTCCCGCCTCTTTTAATGCTGCCTCAGATTTATATTGCATCAATTCTGAGAAGGAATAAATTTCTGCCTTGATAAATCCTCGTTCAATATCTGAGTGAATTTCTCCTGCTGCCCGAGGCGCGGATATACCTTTCAAAATTGTCCATGCCCGTACTTCTTTTTCTTCGGCGGTAAAAAATGTTTCCAACCCCAATAGGTCATAGCTGGCATGTATGAGTTTATCCAATCCAGGTTCATGCAGGTTATATTCTTCTAGGAAAAATTCCCGTTCTTCATCTTCTAAATTAGAAATTTCAGCTTCCAGTTTTCCACATAATCGAATAGCAGCATTCCCTCTTTCTTCTGCAAAATCGAATACTTTTTGTAATCCGGCGCTCCTTTTTTCAGATATGATTTCATTTTCATCCACATTTGCTACATAGAGGGTGGGTTTATCTGTTAAAAGTGAAAGGGGTTTAATGAGCAGGCGTTGATCAGAAGTTAATTCGATATCATGCACCAATATACCTTCATTCATTTTTGGGAAGACAATATCTATAACAAGCAATTCTTTCTTAGCATCTTTATCACCCATTCTCGCATTTTTTTGTAGTTTCTCCAAGCGTTTATCTACGGATGCAATATCCCTGATGAGCAGTTCCGTTTCAATGGTTTCAATGTCCCTCACCGGGTCTAAACTTCCTTCAACATGGGTGATATTCTCTTCTTCAAAAGAACGAACCACATGTAAAATGGCATCCACATCTCTTATGTGGGATAAAAATTGGTTTCCGAGACCTTCTCCTTTACTAGCACCGCGGACAAGTCCTGCAATATCCACAAATTCCACTGTGGCAGGTGTAATGGCTTTGGGATTAAAAATAGCAGCAATATCTGCTAATCTTTTATCTGGAACCTCAACAATACCCACATTGGGATCTATGGTGCAAAAGGGGTAATTTTCTGCAGGTATGTCAGATTTGGTGAGTGCATTAAATATGGTTGATTTCCCAACATTGGGTAATCCTACAATTCCGGCTTTTAATCCCATAGTGAAAATTAAGGAGAATTAAATATTATTTTATTATAATCAATTTTTCATTTGTATGAATTACTTTGAGGTGGCAGAAATAGGTTATTAAATTTTATAATCTTATTAATCAGGGGATATACAAAATATGAAAGATTGGGCAGTAATTCTAGGTTCATCCAGCGGATTTGGTGCGGCAACATGTAGAGCGCTTGCCTCAAGGGGAATTAATATTTATGGAATTCATTTAGATCGAAAGGCAGCCATGGATTCCATAAACTCTTTGGTTGATGAATTAAAGAGCAATAATGTGGAAGTTCATTTTAAAAATATGAGCGCCACGGATGCAGATAAACGAAGAGCTGTAATTGATGAATTAAAATCAATAGGTAATATACGGGTGAAAATTCTCATGCATTCCCTGGCATTTGGCGCCTTAAAGCCAGTAATAGATATGGATGCGTCTAAAACACTTCAACAACGCCAAGTTGAAATGACTTTGGATGTAATGGCCAGTAGTATTCTTTATTGGACACAAGAATTGTTTCAAGCCGGGTTGTTGCAAAAAGGATCTCAAATATTTGCTATGACCAGTTCCGGCGGTCATCGCCAATGGAAAGCTTACGGAGCTGTTTCAGCAGCTAAAGCCAGCTTGGAATCCTATTGTCGTCAATTGGCATTTGAATTTTCCGAATATGGTATCGCAACCAATGCCTTACAGGCCGGCGTTACAGATACTCCTGCATTGAGAAAAATACCTGACAATGAAAAGATGCTTGAATATGCTTTAATGTTAAATCCCGGAAAACGTTTAACGGTACCTGAGGATGTGGCAAACACAATTGCTACACTTGGGTTGTCTGAAAATACCTGGTTAACAGGAAACACCATCCGCGTAGATGGCGGAGAGGATATTACGGGGTAGTCGGTTTTTGTTTAACGGGTTTCTGAGATTCAGTAGGAATCTTATTCTGAATTAATTCCATAACCTTTCTATTATCGTCCGATGGGAATAATTCGAAAGCTTCCCGAGCCTCCAAAACGGCATCATCATACCATTCCTTTTTTGCATAAGCTACTGCCAGGTTATGGTGAGCTCTTGATTTTAACCTGATTTGGGAATAATCCAATTTTTCGTTTTGTGAAGAAAGATTATGGACTACAAATTTAAATTCCAGCACAGCTTTTTCTATCATTTCCCACTCGTAATACTGAATTCCTCGCTCCATAGCAAGTTCAGCATCACCCTTACATCCAAGGGTGGCAATGATTAACAAAGGGTAAAAATACTTTTTCAATGGTTATGTCTTGATTTTACGAATTTAATTTACTGGGGAAAATTTCCATGCATTGATTCTGTTAAAACAAGTAAAATTACTTAATAAAATTTAAAAGACCGAACCTTGGATACGACATATAGGCTCGGTCTTTTTGTTAACTGAAGGAGGAAGGAAGTTAACTAACTACTATATATTACCGGGATTTCATAATCGGTGTCAATCAGGAAAACTCTGATTTTACTTGTAAGTATAGCCTTACATTTTATTAAACCCCCTTGAACATCCATAAAATTAGAGTTTTCTGCAACTTTTATTATGAGCAAACTATTAGTCTTCAAGTTTGTAATCAATCGCATAATGGATAATATCTGAGTTTGTTTCTAAGTCTAATTTGTCTAAAATCCTGGAACGGTACGTGCTTACGGTTTTAGGGCTAATTGATAGATTTTTAGCAATTATTTTTATCGAA
>Ga0208830_1001363_pt1 | contig 10879 bp, 8 predicted proteins | sample DeeseametaMP2634_FD_184169 | JGI IMG/M metagenome (GOLD analysis project Ga0208830, IMG submission 184169) | Marine microbial communities from the Deep Atlantic Ocean - MP2634 (SPAdes) | ecosystem: Environmental > Aquatic > Marine > Oceanic | place: Northeast of Antigua and Barbuda, North...
CGTTTCCATATTCATGGTAACTAATAGTACACTCGAACCTAAATTAGCTGCTGCAGCAGCAGCTTCGCAACCTGCATGTCCTGCTCCAACTACTATTACATCATACTCTGGATGCATCATTTTCTTTTAATTTTTTAAGGCAATCATCTTCTAATGATCGCATATTGTTTTTTTCTTCTTTGGTAGAGTCCTTGTAACCTAAAAGATGTAATACCCCATGTACTAATACTCTATTGAGTTCATCAATGAAATTTATTCCAATAGCATTAGCATTATCTTTTACACGATCAATGCTTATGAATAAATCCCCTGAAATGATAGCATTTTCAGTATAATCAAATGTTATAATGTCAGTATAGTAATCGTGATTAAGATATTCTATATTAATATTAAGTAAATGCTCGTCTGAACAAAAAATAAAATTGATATTACCTGGAATTTTTTCTTTAGATGTTATTACATCCTCAATCCATTTTTGGTAAATGGAAGGATTGTGTATTTCAAAGGTTATATCTTCCGAGAAGAAATTAATTTTTTCCAAAACTAGCTTAAAAAGAACTTAAGTTCTATTACTTTTCCTTCGTCATGAAACTCAACCTCATCAGCCAAGTGCTTCATAAGAAAAACACCTCTTCCGTTTGGTTTATCTATGTTTTCTGGATCAGTAGGATCTGGAAGGCTGTCGTAGTCGAACCCTTCACCTTCATCCTCGATCTTAAAATCAATTGATCCTTGACATCCTTCGCAGGTAAGTTTCACCTGTTTTTGTGGATTCATTTTATTCCCGTGATTCATGGCATTATTAACTGCTTCGGTTAATGCAATTAAAATATTTCCATAATGATCACTATTTACATTGAGCTTAGTACATAAATCATCAATATAGTTTTCAACTTTATGTATGGAAGCTGTTTCAGTAGCTAATACCATATGGTCGATAATCGAATTTTCCATTTTCTCTTATTCGTACGTATTGTTAAAATATTCGTTTACTTTGTTTTTGTAGTAAGGAACTAATGCTGGAGATATTGTTTTTAGTAGCTCTAACTCTTGCTCCTTTTTCTTCTTATACTCTAAAAATTGCTCAGGGTTACTAATTTTAGGGTTTTTAACACTTTTTGATTCTCTTTGCTTATCAAACTCACGTTCTCTAATCGCTTTTTCTGACTCTAAAAGCCTGGTTAATATCTCTTGTTGGCGTTTAATGGTTTCTTGAGTGATTTGGTTATTAATAATATCCTCTTCCACCTTTTCCATGTCTTTTTCGATCTTTTTAAGCTCATTTCCTGCTCCAGAACCATCTTTATTGAGTTGTTCTCCCATTTGTTTAACAGCATCTCTAATTGCTGCTTGTTCAGCAGCCATACGAGCTAATTCTTTTGCTGATTGTCCACCAGAGCCGTTTTCACCATCTTCACCTTCTTTTCCAGGACTTTTTCCTTTTTGCTTACCCATTTGTTCTCTCAACTTTTTAAGCGACTCAGAAACCCCTTGTTGAGCATCTTTCATACTTGGCATTAAGCTTGGTTTTGGTGAATTACCACCAGGATTGTTACAGCTACCGCTTCCAGGCGTTTTATTAGCCATTTGCTGTTGCATTTGTTTTAAGGCTTCATCTAAAAGTAAAGCAAGATTATTTATGGCAGTCATCGTTAGTTGCTGATTTACCGTTGCATTACTTGTTTTACGTTTTTCTATATTTCCAATTGCATTTTTAATATTAACGTTTATATCATTAATCTCTTTATTTACGATGGATTGTATTTGTTCCACTCGAAGACTTAACGCAAAGAGTGAATCTTCTATCATTTTAGCATCATCTTTCAACTTGTTTTGTTGTTGGCCAAGTTTAACGTATTTAGGATCGTTGGTTGATGTAGTTTTTAGTTGATTCATTACATCTTCCTGATCGAAAGAAAGCGTTATTAGATTTTCAAGAAGTGCACGAAGATCTTCCATGTTTTCCTGCTGTTGCTCTTGATTGTTCATGGACATCATGCTTTGCATTTCGTTGGCCATTTGCTTCATTTTTTCTGAAGCATCTTGCTGTTGCTGCTTAGCATCTTGTTGTTTTTGGAGTTGATCTAAACTCTTTTTTAAATCGTCTTTTATTTCTTCTTCTTTAGAGTCTATATCGTCTAAATCCTTTTTGTTTTCAAGTTCTTCGTTTTTTTCTTTTAACTCGTCCACTTCTTTTTCAACTTCCTCAAATTCTTTATTTATTTCTTCTTGAGACTCTTCTTTTTCTTGACTATCAATGGAATCGTTTTTAGCTAACTCTTCTTGCTTTTCGGCTAGTTCTTGTAGTTTTTCAGCAATTTCATCAAGCTTTTCATCCATTTCCATTTGCTTGAACATTTCTAACGATCTCTCTAATTCTTTTTTCAAGTCGATATTTTCCATGTCAATTTGCTCAAGCGTTTCTTGAAGCTCATTTTTATCAAGTTTTTCACTTAATTTTTCAAGCTTTTTGTAGAGTTCTTGCATTTCAGGACTTTGAAGTTCTTTCATCATATCCTGAAGCTTTTCTTCTTTATTTTTTAAATCTTCAGATTGTTGTTTATTGAATTCTTCTTTTTGCTGGTTTTTCTGTTCGTTTTGATTATTTATTTGATCAATTTGTTTTTGAAGCTCTTTTTGTTGGTTAAGAATATTATCAATTTTCTTTTTGTCTTTCCAGTCTAAATTCTTTTTGGAAAGCATTTCTTCCTTAAGTTTATTAATATCTTCTTTTAATTTCTCGGCATCTTTAACTGTTTCTTTTAAATCTTTCTTTATGTCATTGTTTTTGTTTTCGAGCTCTTTTTCAAGTTCTTCTTTTGTTGGGGCTTTTAAAAACTTTGTTTTAGATTTTGCAGATTTATACCCATTTAAAGCATCATTATCCCATACTTGAAAGTAATATTCTACCCTTTCACCAAGTTGAAGACCAATCTCTGAAAAATTAAAAAAGTGTAAGAAATTATCTTTATTAAAGTTTTTATTAAATGGAATAGGGATAGATACAAAATCACTATTAGACTCTTTTCCAGAAGAATCGATATTAGACTTTCTATAAGTAAACGTTAGGTTAGAAAAGCCATAATCATCAACTATTGATCCTTGAAAAAACAATAGTTTTTCATTTATTGAATCTTTTGTTTCATTAACAGAAATTTGAGGGTATTCATCGCCTTTAACTTGTATAAAATATTTAGATACCTCTTTATTTTCTATTTCATCGTTAGAAGATAACACCGTGTAAGTCTCTTCTTTTAATATTCGTTTTTCAAAGGAGTATGTGTTCTGGTTTTCTCTATTTATTTTTACGTTTGAATCTTCAAAAGATAGGTTTATCTTTTTAGTATTCTTTGTATTGAATACCCATTTTACTTTTGTTCCTTGTGGAACATTTAAATCTCCTATATTATCTAACTCTTCATCTATTAATCCTGTGTGACTTGGATAATCGATAAATGTTTTGAAAGAAGATACTGTAGGACTTAAAATTGATATTAATTCATAGTTTTTAGATCTAAATCCTGCAGCTTCAAAATAAAACTCTTTGTCTTTTTGAACGTTTGAAAATGTATAGTTGTAGCTGTTTTTATTGATTTTATTCAATTTATATTCTTTTCCATCATAAAGTATTTTGACTTCATCAGGAATTTGGTCACCAGTTATGGATAGATCAATTGTAAAATCATTGTTTTGAATAACAGATAAATTTTTATTATTGATAGTAAAATCAAAAGGAGCTTGAGGTATAAATGTAGATTGGTAATTTACCAGTCTATCAGCACTTTCACTAATGATTTTAGCGTTAAAAAGTAAGATAATTAAAATAGCAACAACAGGAAAAAGCAGGTATTTTAGATATTTTTTGTTTTCATTAAAGTCTATAGCAGCAGTAAAGGGAATAGGTTTTAATTCAGCTATACGTTGATCTATACTAGCATATACTAAGCTTTTATCACTCGTGTTTTTATTTACGTTTATTAACTGTAATGTATTTAAAAGCTTGTCTTGAACATTTGTAAAATGTGTTCCAATAATTGACGCTGCATTTTCATGATTTATACGTTTACCTATTTTATTAAGCTTTAAAAGGGGTGAAATAATATAATGGAAAACTATAGCTAAGAATATTGCAATGGTGGAAAAAAATAAAATACTCCTCACTGAAGTACTAAACTTACCAATATACTCTAGTAGTGTAACCAATAAAAATACCGATAACATAAGAGCCAATGAGTAAATAACTCCTTTAATTATTTGATTTTTATAATACTTACGTATAAAACTATCTAACTTATTTAATAAACTTTCTTGCACAATTTCTTTACTAGCTAACTACACTTGGAACAAGTGTAACGATAAATGGATTAAAAAGTTTCATAAAACAACTCCTTTATTAAATGAAGTTGGTTGCTTTAATCAATTTTCTTTTGAAGAATAATTCTTTATAAGAAGATTCCATTACTTTTTTAGGATTATTGAACTGTAAGGTTTTAAAATATAAAAACCATCAATAATAGTATTTAAAATGTTTGTTTTATATACAGGATTATTAAAATTACGGTTTATTTTTATTTTCTTTTTATTAGATGAGAAATTTATTAAAACCATTAATTCTTCTTTATTATATTTTCTTGTGTAAGCCAAAACATTTTTTGGTAATTCATTTTTATCAATAATTTCTATGGTTCCTTTTTTAAGAGCGTTAGAAGTTGACCTAATTGAAAGCAGATTTTTGTATACATTTAATAAGGAGCTACTATCTGCTAATTGATCTTTTACATTTCTATTTTCAATATCATTTGTTGTTTTTAACCAGGGGTTATTTTGGGTAAAAGAGCCATTTTCTGAATTATTCCATTGCATTGGAGTTCTGGCTATATCTCTATTTAATGGTACAGGAAGCATTTTTCTGATAATAGTAGGAACCTGATTAAACTCTTTTGACAATGTATCTAATGCATCTTTCTTTTTTATTTTTGCATTAACTATACCGATCTCTTCACCATAGTAAACAACGGGTAAACCTCTAGCTGTCATTTGATAAACAGCTAATACTTTTGCTTTTTCTAATGAATTGTTTATTCTTTTTTGACTTCTATAATTATCGTGGTTGCTGTAAACAATAGTAGGGTTGTATGGGCTTGGAAATTCTTCTTGAAAGGTCGCTGTTATTTCTCGAAAGAATTTCGCATTAAAATCAAAAAAAATCATATCGAATAGGAATACAAAATTTAAACCATCTTGGTTTTCACCAAGTAATGACTTTACATTATCAATTGGTCCAAAAGCTTCACCAATCAAAAATCTTTTTGGGTTTGAATAACTGTCAATTAAAGCTCTTAATTCGTTTGCTAGTTTGATATTATCTGGATGATTTATATTGTATTTTTTAAATTGTTTTTTGGCTGTCATTCCATCTCTTGAGGGCAGTAAAAGAAATTTTTTAGGATTATCTCGAAACAATGAATCTTCCATTATGCAGTTAAAAATATCCAATCTATAACCATCTACACCTTTGTTAAACCAATACTTAATTATGTTGAACATTTCCTTTTTTACTTCTGGATTTCTCCAGTTTAGATCAGGTTGAAAATTTAAAAATGAAGAATAATACCATTGATCTCTTTCTTGTGAATAGTTCCATCCTTTTTTATTGATGGCATTTACCCAATTATTAGGTGGCTTTTTTCCATTTCCATCTTTCCAAACATACCAATTGGACTTAGGGTTATCTTTACTTGATTTAGATTCTAGAAACCAAGGATGCTGGTTTGAAGTATGATTTAAAACTAAATCGAAGATGATTTTCATACCTCTTTTATGGACTTCATCAATTAGTCTTTCTACATCTTTTATATTTCCGTAAGTTGAATCAATGGAGTAATAATCACTAATATCATAACCAAAATCTCCTTGTGGACTTTTAAAAAAAGGAGAAATCCAGATAGTTTCAAATCCAATTGATTTAATATAATCTAGTTTATTTATAATTCCTTGAATATCGCCTATACCATCACCATCCGAATCTTTAAATGAACGCGGATATATTTGATAAACAGTAGTTTCTTCAAACCAATCATTGTTTTGACTAAATAGCGAATTGTAACTCTTGATTAAAAGAAGAAGAAGAAGAAATTTTTTCATGTTAGTTTTTAATGAAATTAAACCAACAAAGTTACTTAACTAAATTAAGTTTGTATTTAACATAACTCCTTGTGAGTAATGTGATTTTTTCGGTATCTGGAACACGGATACGTTTATTTTTTATTTCAATTGCAGGTGTTTGATTTAGTTTTTTTAATAACCTTTTGTAATACCTGTAAGCCATAAATACACCAAACTTAGCTTCATTAGGTAAAAGTAAAATACCTTCGTAGGCTTTTTTGAAATCACTTTCAATATCTGCGATTATATTTTGCTTATCTGAATCACTTATATTATTAAAGTTTATACTTGGAAAATAAGTTCTACCCAGTTCTTCGAAATCAGCTTTTAAATCTCTTAAAAAATTCACTTTTTGAAAAGCAGACCCTAAGCTCATAGCAGCATCTTTTAGTTTATCGTAAGCTTGTTGATCACCTTTAACAAATATTTTTAAACACATTAAACCAACAACATCTGCAGATCCATAAATATATTCTTTGTATTCATCCTCGTTAAGATATTCTGATTTTTTTAAATCAAGCTCCATACTTTTGAGAAAAGCTTCTATTAAATCTATTGGAATATTATACGTGTGAACTGTTTTTTGAAAAGAGTTTAATATAGGGTTAAGACTTATTTTTTTATCTAGGGCAATATACAAGTCCTCTTTAAATTTTTGAAGGAGGAATTTTTTATCATAGTCATGGAAGCTATCTACAACTTCATCAGCAAACCTCACAAAGCCATAGACATTATAAATGTCTTGTCGTATTGATTTACCTAGCATTTTTGTAGCTAATGTAAACGAAGTACTATAAGATTGTGTAACCTCTTTACTGCATGATTCAGAAACTTTATCGAATAGTTCTTTCATTACTTAATGTCTTTTAATATTAAACCAGCTACCAATTTCCCAGAAATTAGTGAAGGAGGCATTCCTGGACCTGGTACAGTTAGTTGCCCCGTAAAATATAAATTTTTCACCTTTTTACTTCTAAGTTTTGGTCTTAAAAAAGCTGTTTGCGTTAATGTATTAGCCATACCATAAGCATTCCCTTTGTATGAGTTATATTCGGATTTAAAGTCTTCCACACAAAAAGATTTTTTATAGATAACATCACTCTTAATGTTTTGATTAGTTAATTCTTCAAATCGATTTAAAACAATGTTATAATATTTTTCTCTTAGTTCTTCTGTATCTTCTAAATCAGGAGCTATAGGAACCAGAAAAAAAGCTGTTTCTTTACCTTCTGGAGCAGCATTTTTATCGGTTAACGAAGGAAAGTTTGCATAAAACAAAGGTTCGCTAGGCCATTTAGGTTCGTCATAAATTTCTTCTGCATGTTTTCTAAAATCGGTATCAAAAAACAGCATATGATGATTAATATTCTTTAATTTTTTATCTATTCCTAAATAAAACAGTAAAGATGAAGGAGCAAATGTTTTTTTATCCCAATATTTCTCTGAGTATTGCCTTAGATTTTCTGGTAATAACTTTTCACTATGGTGATAATCTGCACCACTTAAAACAATATCAGATTTAATAAATTCATCATTAACTTTAATTCCAGTAACTGTTTTATTATTAGTAGAAATTTCAGTTACGTTTTGGTTGGTTTTAATCTTTACTCCAAGTGATTTAGCAAGACCTGAAATTCCTTCAATGATGCTGTACATTCCGTTTTCTGGATAGAATGTTCCTAAACCAAAGTCTGCATAGTTCATGAAGTTGTAAAAAGCAGGCGTATTTGATGGTTTAGCACCTAAAAAAAGGACAGGAAACTCTAATAGAGATATAAGTTTTACGTTTTTAAAATCTTTTCGAACAGATTTACTAATCGTTGAGAAAAACTGACCAACTTTTTTTACCGTTTTAGGTGTTACAAGTTCTAATGGACTAACCCCAGGTCGGTATACTACCTCTTTAATAGCAATATTGTAGTTGTCAAGAGCATCACCTATAAACTTTTGAAGCTTTATTGAGCTTCCTTTTTCAACTCTTTCAAATTCGGCTTTTATTTTTTCTAGTGTATCTTCAATAGTAATAAAATCGTTTTTACCAAAACAAACGGTATAAGCTGGGTTTAACTTTTCTAGTTTGTAATAATCACTGGCTGATTTTCCAAAATCATTAAAAAAACGTTCAAATACATCCGGCATCCAATACCAAGAAGGTCCCATATCAAATGTGAATCCATTGGCTTTTAACTGTCTGGCTCTACCACCGATTTGATCATTTTTTTCGAAAATAGTTACATCAAAGCCATTTTTAGCCAAATAGCATGAAGCAGCTAAAGATGAAAACCCAGAACCAATGATTGTAATTTTTTTCATTTTGTTTAACTTATTTTTAAATATAATTAAACAAAATCAATTTATTGTTTAACTTTTTAACTAATGTTATCTATTTACGAATTTCTAAGGGCAAAGGTTTTAGAGAATTCATAGGTTGCTATAACTATTAATAGCATCAGCATGTTATATATTGAATCCTCAACCGGAATTGTAAATATTCTAATATTTAATATGTGATCGGGATTATAATTAACAATAGGGTTTTTTATGAACGAACCCGTTAATATACCATTGATTAATAAAAAAGGAACGAGACTTACTAAATAAGCTAGCGTAAACCGACTTAGCCACTTTGGATTAATTATTAATACCGTTATTAACGCAGTAGCAGTTGATAAAAAAGTAATAGAGGTATATAATTTTTCTATGTTAAATACTCCAACGATAAAAAGAATTATAGCTAAGACTAATAAAAAAGGAGTATAGATTTTTTTAAGTATATCCTTTTTAATAAAGTAGTTTAGTACCTCATATATAAATACACAAGCAAAGGGAACGATAACAAAAAATAAACATTCTTCAAGGGGTAAATTGAATAGTTTAATGCCACTTATATAGTCTGACCTGAACCACCAAACACTAATTTTTGTAAACCAAATATCCCAAGGAATAAAGATGAGCATCATAACCAAAATACCTAAAAATAAGTGTCTCCATTTTTTATAATAAGTTAGCCTCCACTCGAAACTCTGTGCTAAAGGGTAAGCAAATGAAAATGCTAATAATATAAAATATAGGTATTTAGTTTCTAGAAATTCCATCTTACAAATTCAAGTTTAAAACGATAAAGAATATTAATTGTAGTGAATAAATTACACAACCTGCTTTTGTAGAAAATTTAATATTAAACAAGTGTAAAATAGCTTGCATAAAAATAGATGCTAAAAACCACATGATATAGTTTTGAATAGGAATATTAACTGATTCCCAATTCCAGAAATCTAGATTTATAGCGACAGGCTCAACAAAATAATCTAAAAATACCATAAGTAGAGAAGCAAAAATTACTGCAAATACTGATTTTTTAAATAAGCTTTTAGCAATTGAAAAAGTTGCCAAAGATAGGAATAACCAGTTTAAACCAATTGTAAGAGGAACACCTTTAAATTTATAGCCTAATGTTTCCCCATAGTTATATTCACCAAAAAGGAGACCTGTTTCAACTCCTATTATTTCAATACTCAACCCAAGACTAAAAATTATAAAAGATGCAACTAATAACTTCAATGAAAACTTACCATTAATTAAGAAAATAGCAAGTGTAGTTAAAACTAAGTTTAGTGGGGTTAAAGATTTAAATTTACTTGTATTTATATCTAGTAAAAACCCAAATAATCCTACCATGTATATTATAAATATAAACGCGATTATTATATTCTCTATTTTTTTATTTTTCATTTTCAATAAGTCGATCAATGATTTTCGCAGATGATAAAGCTAATGGTATTCCTCCTCCAGGATGTACACTTCCTCCAACAAAAAATAGGTTGTTATACACTGATGAAAAGTTTTTATGTCTGAAAAAAGCAGCACTTCTTTTATTTGAGGCCGTACCGTATAGTGACCCTTTATATGATAATGTTTTAGTTTGGATAGAAATAGGATCTAGTATTTCTTCACACTCAATTAATTTATTTAAATCGACCTTAAGTACTCTGTTTATTTTAGAAATGATGTTCTCACGAGCATCATTTATTAACTTATACCAATCTTGATTATCGTTTGATGGAACATTAATCATCACAAACCAATTTTCTTTTCCATTAGGAGCATCATTTTTATTGAATTTTGATGTTATGTTGATGTATATAGTAGGGTCTTCATATATTAACTTTTTATTGAATATATGGTCAAACTCTTCCTTATAATTTTCTGAAAAAAGAATGTTATGTAGATCTAACTCAGGGAAATCTTTATTAATTCCCCAATAAAAAATGAGTGCAGAGCTTGATCGTTCTTGCTTATCAACTTTAGTTAGTAATTTTGGAGAATTAAGCAGGTTTTTATACACATAATGAATATCTGTATTACAAACAACCAGATCTGCTTGGTGATTAACCCCTTTTGATGTTAAGATACCTGTTACTTTATTATCTTTAGTTGTTATTTTTTTTATTTCTGAATTGAAGTGAAAATTAACACCTAAATCTATTGCTAATTGGTAAATGGACATTGTTATGCTATGCATACCATTTTTAGGAAAATAAGCCCCCATATTATACTCTAAGTGAGGTATAATATTTAAAATGCCTGGAGCTTGATAGGGGTTAGAACCATTATAGGTAGCATATCTGTTGAAAATTTGAATGTTTTTATCATCCTTGAATCTAGCCTTATTAGCACCATTCATTGTTTTAAAAATATTCAAGAAAGGCAATTT
>Ga0208830_1001370_pt1 | contig 10843 bp, 6 predicted proteins | sample DeeseametaMP2634_FD_184169 | JGI IMG/M metagenome (GOLD analysis project Ga0208830, IMG submission 184169) | Marine microbial communities from the Deep Atlantic Ocean - MP2634 (SPAdes) | ecosystem: Environmental > Aquatic > Marine > Oceanic | place: Northeast of Antigua and Barbuda, North...
CACCAAAAAAGATGATACGGAATAGAACTCCTGCCGTAAGAATCCATCCAGACTCCAGAGTAGGGCGGCAAATACAACAGCGAGCGGTGGGAGTATTTTTCGCATTATGAAAATTAGGGGCAGAATTGAGATTTATTGTGTGTTTATTCTGTCGGATTTCTGATCATTCCGACCAGCTTGCTTACTCATTGTGTGAGGGTCGGTAGGGCGAAGACCCAGAATCTATTATTCCCTAAACCACCTATTAAAAAATATAGTCATTTTGATCCCGAATTATCGGGAGAAGAATCTTCTTTATCGATAGAAATGATCGTTGATTGGATCAGCAGTAGTTTCGTTTTTATCTTCTAAACCACCCCCTATATCCCCATCCCTGGAAAGGAGGGGACAATTTAAGCATATCTAAAGATTTCAATTTAATGTAGAGGTGGTTTAAACAATACTTTTCCAATCCACTTATTGATCTTGTTGTCATGCTGGAATGCGTGGAACGCATATCCGGTATCCATTTTGAGCGTCTTTCTGGATTCCGGATCTCCTGCGTTGTTCGGAATAACAGCTTTGTTTAAATATAAAAAAGCCCCGTTGCACTTTCAGGTGAACGGGGCTTTTCAGGAATGCGTCCTGATCAAATCAGGAATCGTTTTTCAATTTTTTAATCTCTTTTCGAATGTCTCTCAGTTCTTTTCTTAATGCGTCCATTTCATCTTCCAACTCATCCAGGTCAAACTCCTCATCATGGAACCGGAATCGTTTCATCATTTTATGAGGCCCATTACGATCCATATTAAAGAACATATCCACATCTTCATCAAAGTCCTTGTCACCGAAGAACATTCTATTTTTACCTGGACTAAATCCCATACTGAATGACCGAGGCGCTTCACCCAGGGTGACTTTCATTTTCCTTTTTCGGTTTTTCCGGATCACATTCAATTCCACTTGTGTATCTGGCTTATGTCCGCGAATTTCTTCTACAAGATCACTCGCATCTTCCACTTCTTCACCGGCCACACTTAAAATTACATCGCCTGCTTTCATCCCGGCTTTTTCCGCAGGACTATCTTCAATTACTTCCGTGATCAAAACACCACCGTCTTTGGCACCAAAGTAATCAGCGAGTTGACCATCCAGCCCTTGGATCTGAACACCGAGATACCCATCGCTTTTACCCTTGCCGTGCCAACGCATGGCTCGCATAAAATCGTGGTCTTCCTCGTCATCATGCCCCATGAAATCATCGATATGGATATCCACATCCATTTCTTCCAATTCTTTTTGCAGGGCCTCCAGCGCTTCTTCGTTATCCAGTGGAACTTCAAATTCTTTTTTATCACCGTTTACCGTAATGGTGAGTTTCAATATTTCATCATCCACATCGGCTTCAATTTCGATGCTTCGGTTTTTTTGGTCGTCATCAGATGTAATCATGATAACTTTTTTCTTTACAACAGATCTGTCTCTTTTGCCGTCAGCCCATCCAATGGATAAGACAAGCAAGAAAGATAAGAGCATTTTAAACATGGAATTTCCTTGTGTTGGATTAGTGGATTAACACCTGAAACCGGGTTTGGTTCCAATTGGAATTTATGTTAAAAATGTCATTCCGGATGAAAACCCGGCATCCAGTTTTAAAGTCGATGGATTCTGGAAAATAACCTTTCAAAGGTTTTCCCTTTTGGAAGGTTCAGTGTACACCGGATTGGTAACCTTTGAAAGGTTTGGCTACTTTATTTGGCTCACCCCGACCAAACTGCCGGCTTGTGAAAATTCCGGAATCACAAACTACTAGATCTTTTCTTCCCGCTTCAGGGCTTTTAAAGCTTCTGTTTTACTCAAGGTACTCAAATCAGATTCATATGTTTTTACAAACTGGATAACAGCGGTTGCATCCACATAAGAATACTGTCTTAGTGCCCAGCCAATGGCTTTGCGGATAAAGAAGTCTGGCTCATCCATCCGTTTTTTACAATAATGAAAAAGCCGGTCCGAATCTGTTCTGTCCTTGAAATTTAATTGATGTAAAATAGCGGTGCGGCGAATCCACATATTCTCATGATCTATCCATTCATCCATGATTGTAGCCGTTTCCGGATAATCAAAAAACACCACTCCTGCAAAATGGCTGGCAATGGCATCCACTGTATCCCACCAGGATTTTGTCGTTACCCATTTTTGGATAAAGGGAATAGATGCCGGTGTAAAATATTTTTTATTCCGTTTTCCTAAATCAAGACCAACATATTGATATTCCCTTTCGTCCAATTTCCACAACACTGAAATAATGGACTGAAGTTCAAGTTCGGATTGGATTGATTGCCCTCGCCACCATTCCCGCTGGAGTTCCCGTCTCAAGGTACTTTTGATCCCAAAAAAAGGAAAATGACCTTTCATATACTGTGCCATACGTACGGCATTTTCTGAATGGGCGTTTTCTCTAAATAGGTGCGTTAGGTCTTTAATTTGATAATCTGGCATCATGATAATTATGATCCAAAGAAAATAAAAAGTCCACTATATTCCGGTTTGTCTATACGGCTAAGGAATGACCGAAAACTACAAAGAAAATTTACTGCCAAGTTTCATCGCAGGCACAATCAATGGTATTATTTTTATTGTGTCCGCCATGTCTTTGGCGGCCCTGATCTTCACAGGACCATTGGCGGCTTACCTGCCCCAGGGGATCGGTCTTTTGCTAGTGGGCTCAGTCATTTTCGCCCTTTTTTCTGCCTTTACCGCAACCTATCCATTGATACTGATCGCACCCTAGGACATCCCTATCGCCATTCTTGCTTTGATGGCCATTACAATCAGCACAGGAATCGGGGAGCAACTTTCTGCAGAGGATGTTTATCAATTTATTTTTGTCGCCATTGGTGTCACGTCTATTTTAGTAGGGGTCTTCTTTTGGATCTTGGGCCGCTTCCGATTAGGGAAACTGGTCCGGTTTATTCCCTTTCCGGTGGTGGGCGGATTCATGGCTGGGACGGGTTGGCTCATTGTCAAATTTTCCTTCACCATGATGACAGACATGGAACTGACCTTAGCCAACGCCTTTACCTTCCTTAATTCGGATGTATTAATCCAGTGGGTTCCGGGCTTGGTATTTGCCGTTGTGCTTTTACTGGCGAGCCGACGGATCAGTCATTATTTATTAACGCCGGGAATCCTAACAGGAAGCATTCTTTTGTTCTATGGCATCACTTCTTCTCAGGGATTGTCCTTCAGCGATCTGGAATCCGGCGGGTATTTGTTGGGCCCATTCCCCGAAGGTGGACTCTTCCCCGGTACGCCCTTGCCCTACATTTCAGAATTTCGCTGGGATTTGTTTTTAACCCATCTCCCAGCCATTGCCACCATGATGGTTTTGAATGCCATTTCCATTCTGTTTAATTACAGTGGACTTGAGTTGATCGTCAAAGAAGATTTCGATCTGGATAAAGAATTGCGACTTACGGGTTATGGAAATATTCTGGCAGGACTGGCAGGAACCCCTCCCGGATATATCACCTTAAGTGAAACATCCATGGCCTACAATATTGGTGCCCGGACGCGATTATCCAATATCATTGTGGCGCTCCTTTGCGGTGTTACCCTCGTTTTTGGTGCAAAAGTGATTTCCATTTTCCCCAAGGTGATCCTGGGTGGGTTGCTTCTGAACCTTGGATTAGATTTTTTAGTGGAATGGCTGGTGGATACATGGAAACGGCTTCAGAAAATGGATTATCTTGTGATTGTTCTCATTCTGGTTGTGATCGGGACTGTGGGATTTTTAGAAGGGATCGTGATTGGACTTTTGATGTCCATTGCTTTGTTTGTGATCAAGTATTCAAAAGTGGAAGTGATCAAATACGAACTATCAGGAAAAACATTCAGCAGCAATGTGGGCCGATCGGAATACATGAAGAAAATTCTGGAAGAAAAAGGAGATCAAATTTTTATCCTCCCGCTCCAGGGATTTGTCTTTTTCGGCACCGCCAACCAAATCCTTGAACGAGTCCAGCGGCGGTTCGATTCAGACCCCAATATAGAATTATCATATCTTGTTTTTGATTTTCGGCAAGTGACAGGCGTAGACTCTTCCGCTGTGAACAGTTTTAATAAACTGCAGATCATGGCAGAGAAAAATGAATTCCGGGTTTTGCTCTGTGGTATGAGTGCTGAAGTCCACGACCAGTTTGAAATTGAGAACCTCTTGTCGGAAGATTCCAATATTTTTAATGCTTTCAGTGATCTGGATCATGGACTGGAATGGTGTGAAGAGCATATCATTCAGAAATCTCTTGAACTGGAAGGGCATGCAAGCGAAACAATCCGCGAAAGATCCTTTAAGGACAGATTTCAACAGGTGGCCGATTTCTTTGAATACCGGGAAGAAACGGAAGGAACTCGCATCATTGAGCAGGAGCAAGACCCCGGCGGGATTTATTTCATTGATGTGGGGCAAATTTCTGTTTTCCTGGACACGGGAGGCGGGAATGAGATCCGGTTAAAAACCATGGGCGAAGGAACCGTTGTGGGAGAAGTGAGCCTTTATCTCGGCTCAAAAGCATCTGCCTCTGTGGTGACAGACGAACCATGCCAGATCTATTATTTATCCAAGGGAAAATTCAACCAACTGAACCAGGATGCACCCGAAAAAGCCAGTGAGCTCCATACCTATGTTGTGAAACTGTTGAGTGACAGGTTAGCGGAATCCAATGCCACCATTCGCGCCTTGATGCGCTAATATTAGATCAGGCTTGCCCGCCAATACCCATGGATGGACCGAGATCCATGCCAAGTGATCCTGCAGCTTGCTGCCACATTTGATCCGGGCTTACATTAAATATAAAATCGGCTGTTGTGTTTTGCATGAGCCAATCACCGTTCTCGATCTCTCGTTCTAATTGACCCTGTGACCACCCTGAATGACCTAGCATTAATTTGAATGGAATGTCCGGTTTATGCTGGAGTTCCTTTAAAACATGCTGCTGACTCGTCATGGAAATATGGTCAGAGATATTGATTGTTCCTTCAGATTCATAGCTTGCATCGTGAAGGACAATCCCCCGCTCCAAAAGGACAGGACCGCCGAAAAAAATATCATTCACCAAAGAGTTAATGGCATCATCGCCAATATAGAGCTTTTCAAAAAGTCCCCTAAGATCAGGTTCCTTGAATTGCTTATTGATGATCATGCCCATGGCGCCATCTTTGTTATGCTCGCAGACATAGATCACAGATTTTGAAAAATAAAGATCTGCCATGTGGGGCATGGAGATAAGGATTTGGTTTTTTAAAGAACCCATGGCTCAAAGTACTTATTTTGAAATTCTGTGTCAAGTGATTCAAATGTATTAAAGTCCGCCACGACCATGCCTTCATTACATTACGGCAGACAGGCGGATAAATGTTAAAGTGTAAAATATGATTAAGTGGGAATGTGTTTTAGTGATATTGTGTTTTATGAACCAAAACCATTTTTCTGGTAATAAGTAAAACGTAAATATGTAATTACGTATTACGTTTTACATAATTATTTTCCTATCATACTCTCGATCTAAAATCAAATCCATTTTTATACCAGTCTTCCCCGATGTCTCACTTATAAAAACCCATGGAAAAAAAGTAAATCGTCTTTGGGGCAATGAATCAAAAGTCTGTAAATTTCGGGATGTTCAAAATCGCCACGATTTTTAGGGTGTAAACCGCCATGCCAAATCCCACAGATAAGATCATTGTCAAAGGTGCGCGCCAGCATAATCTCAAGAATATTAATGTAGAGATTCCCCGGGATAAACTGGTGGTCATTACCGGTTTGTCCGGCTCGGGGAAATCCTCTCTCGCATTCGACACGATCTATGCAGAAGGCCAGCGGCGGTATGTGGAATCGCTCTCATCCTATGCCCGGCAATTTTTAGGCCTCATGGAAAAACCGGATATGGATGCCATTGAAGGATTGTCCCCAGCCATTTCCATTGAACAAAAAGCCTCTGCGAGAAATCCAAGATCCACAGTTGGAACAGTAACAGAGATTCATGATTACCTGCGCTTGCTTTATGCTCATATCGGGAAGCCCCATTGTTGGAAATGCGGAAAACCGATACAAAAACAGACAGTCCAACAAATCGTGGATACGGTGAGAAAATTCAAATCAGGAACTAAAATGCACATCTTGGCGCCCCTCATCCGCGGACGTAAAGGTGAGCATAAAGGCGTCATTGATGAGATCCGGAAAGAAGGTTTCCTGCGTGTTCGGGTAGATGGGGAAGTGATGACCGTGGATGACAAGATCATCCTGAATAAGAATAAAAAACACACCATCGAAGTGGTAGTGGACCGGCTTATCATGAAAGATAGCATAAATGAACGTTTGACCGAATCCATTGAACTGGCATTGAAGATCGGCAGCGGCCTTATTGTGGTGAATGAACTGCCAAACAAGGAGCATTTATTTTCTGAACATTTCGCCTGCCCGGATTGTGAGGTCTCCATGGAAGAAATGGTGCCGCGGATGTTTTCATTTAATTCGCCTTATGGCGCCTGCCCCAAATGTGATGGATTGGGATCTCATATGGAAGTGGATCCAAATCTCATTGTACCGGATAAATCCAAAAGCCTCATTCAAGGTGCCATAGCACCGTTGGGAGAACAGCCCCGCGGGAACTGGTACGGAAGTATTTTAAAAAGTCTCTCCCGCCATTTTAATTTCAATTTTACAACGCCATGGATTAGGATGGATCCGAATGTGCGGCAGGTGCTTCTTTATGGAACCGGTGATCAGAAATTCAAAATGCAATACAGTTCCCAGCGATGGAGCGGAACCTATACCGGCGGCTGGGAAGGTGCGATTCCTAATTTGATGCGCCGATACACCCAGACCAAATCATCAGGCATTCGGGAATGGATCGAGCAATTTATGAGTATGCGTCCCTGTTCTGATTGCGGGGGTGCAAGACTCAGGAAAGAAACACTTGGCGTCATCATTAACAAAAAAAATATCGGTCATGTGTCTTCCATGTCCATCCAGGATTTAAGTGACTTTTTTCAAAAAGTGGATCTGACCAAAATGGAACATGATATCGCAGATCAGATCCTGAAAGAGATTCGCCAGCGATTGAGTTTTTTGGTGAATGTGGGTTTGAGTTATCTCACGCTGGATCGCTCCGCCACCACTTTATCCGGCGGAGAAGCACAACGAATTCGACTCGCAACACAAATCGGCTCTCAATTGATGGGCGTCCTTTATATTTTGGACGAGCCATCCATCGGTCTCCATCCACGGGATAATAATCGTCTCCTGGATACGCTGAAATCACTTCGGGATATTGGGAATTCCATTTTGGTTGTAGAGCACGACAAGGAAACAATTGAAGCGGCGGATTATGTCATCGATTTGGGTCCCGGCGCCGGAAAGTATGGTGGAAAAATCATCTTTGCGGGTACACCAGAACAATTATTGCAATCAAAAAAGTCTCTTACAGGAAAATATCTTTCCGGAAAAAAGAAGATTCGGATTCCCAAGATTCGACGAAATGGAGCCACAAATCAATTATCCCTGAAAGGTGCAACCGGCAACAATCTGAAAGCCATTGATGTGGATTTCCCCCTGGGAAGGTTTATCGCAGTCACCGGCGTGTCCGGCAGTGGAAAAAGTTCCCTGGTGAATGAGACCCTATTCCCTGCATTAACGAAAGAATTGACCAAAGCGCGCGCCTATCCGTTGGGCTATGATTCCATTGCCGGTGCAAAGTTTCTGGACAAGGTGGTGGACATCGACCAAAAGCCCATCGGTCGCACACCGAGATCCAATCCGGCCACCTACACCGGTGTTTTTACACACATACGGGATCTGTTTGCCAAACTTCCGGAATCCAGAATTCGGGGCTATAAACCGGGCCGCTTTTCGTTTAACGTGAAAGGTGGTCGCTGTGAATCCTGCAAAGGAGACGGCATTATTAAGATTGAAATGAATTTTCTCCCGGATGTGTATGTAACCTGTGAAGTATGCTATGGCAAACGGTACAACCGGGAAACATTGGAAGTGAAATATCGCGGAAAATCCATCGCCGAAGTGTTGGATATGCCTGTGTCGGAAGCGTTGGCGTTTTTCAAAAATATTCCATCCATCCAAAAAAAACTCCATACACTGAATGATGTGGGGCTGGGTTATATCCACTTGGGACAGCAAGCCACAACACTTTCTGGTGGGGAAGCCCAGCGAGTAAAACTGGCCACCGAACTCTCCAAAGTATCCGCTGCAAAAACACTCTACATTTTAGACGAGCCCACCACGGGACTCCATTTCGAGGATATCCGGATGCTCCTGCATGTACTCCAGCGCTTGGTGGACCGGGGAAATACGGTCTTGGTCATCGAACATAATCTGGATGTGATCAAGACCGCTGACTGGATCATTGATCTGGGACCGGAAGGCGGCGATGGCGGCGGAACTGTCTTGGCTACTGGAACTCCGGAAGAGATTGCTGCGGTTAAAACATCTTATACGGGATCATTTTTAAGAAATATTTTAGGCAAAAAGGAAATCGCCGCATGAAAACACCGGCAGAATTGAAACAATATTTTAAACATTGGGAAATGACCAAGGATCTCATCGACCAATGCATCGACATCATGCTGAATCTTCGCCAAAGCGGACATCCCGGTGGCTCCCGTTCCAAAGTTCACGCTATGGTGGTCACCCTTTTATCCGGCGCCATGCGCTGGGACATTCGGGAAGTTGGAAAACGATTTGGCGACCGCTTTGTTCTCGTAGCCGGCCATTGTAATCCTGTGGTTTATGCAACGCTTGCGGTGATGAATGAAGCGTTGCGAATCAAATATCGCCAGACCGGTGATTCAAAATACCAGAATTTTAAGGGCGCTTATTTTCAATTAGTTTGGGAAGACTTGCTAACCCTGCGGCAAAGTGGCGGACTTCCGGGGCACGCAGAAATGGAAGGAAAAACATTATTCTTTAAGGCCAATACAGGCCCCAGCGGACACGGCTCTCCTTATGCCGCCGGCGAAGCACTTGCGCTTAAATATGCAGGGACACCCGATGTGAAAGTTTTTGCTTTTGAAGGTGAAGGCGGATTTACGACAGGCGCTAGCCATGAAACTATTAACTCTGCCTGGGGACTCGGTTTGGGGAACCTGGTTTATTTCATGGATTGGAACGATTTCGGCATCGATAATCGTCCTTTCAGTTCCATTATATATGGCGGACCGGAAGATTGGTTCGGCTCCCACGGCTGGCATGTGGAAGGTGCGGAAGACGGGGAGAATTGGGGACAGGTTACGGGAGCCTATTATAAACTGCTGGTAAAAAATGCGGACCCAAATGTACCAAAAATGATTTACAGCAAAACACGGAAAGGCCGTGGCTACCACGTGTATGATAACAAAAGCCACGGTGCAGCCCATAAGCGGAATTCTGAACTCTTTTGGAGAACCAAGGAAGACTTCACCACCATTTATAATATCGAATTTGACAGATTTGGCGAAGCTGCCGCTGATACATGGGACGGGCAAGTTGACCAGGCCACATCCATGTTCAAGACCGTTTTTTCTGTCATGGAAAATAACAAGGAATATGTGGATTATCTGGCGGATACATTGGTTGAATTGGGCGCATCAGTTCCCGAACAAAATGAGAATTGCAAGGTCACCGTCAAAAATCCAGCCCATGATCCTGATCTTTTCAATGTAAATAAACTCCCGGATGATATTTTTGTAGCACCAGGTGAAAAAGCACCGAACAGAGTTGGCTTTTCAAAATACGCCAGTTATATTAATACGATTTCGCAGCAAAAATATGGTCGCCCCCTCGTTTTGGCTATGAGCGCTGATCTCGCCGATTCCACCAATCTTTCCGGATTTGCTAAAGGATACAATGGTGCAGAGGACAAAGGGCTCTACGATAAATTTTCCAATCCTGACAGTCCACTTTTTCCACAGGGCATTACTGAATTCACAAATGCGGGCATGATGGCCGGCGCCGCCACAGTGAATTTCAACGAAAACACTTATGAAGAATTCAATGGATTTTATGGCGCCGTGAGCACTTATGGTTCTTTCAGTTATTTGAAGTACGGACTCATGCGCCTGTTCAGCCAGATCGCCCAGGATTCTGAACTGAAAGTGGGAAAAGTGATCTGGGTAGCGGGACACTCAGGCCCGGAAACGGCAGAAGACAGCCGCACCCATTTTGGCATTTATTCGCCCGGCGTAACACAACTCATGCCTGATGGACATATCATCAATCTCCATCCTTGGGAGCATAACGAAGTGGCGCCGTGTTTGGCAGCTGCCCTGAGCACCGATGTTGCCTTGATTGCATTGCATCTTACACGGCCGGCGATTACAATTCCAGATCGGGAAGCATTGGGCATGGCTTCTCATTTTTATGCAGCCAAAGGCGCTTATGTGATGAAGGATTATGATCCGAATAAAAAGAAAGAAGGCTTGGTCATTATTCGGGGAACCAGTTCGACCAATTCGCTAATTCAGATCCTGCCGAGATTAAAAGAAGAAGGTCCCAATGTGAAGATCGTTGCCTCTATCAGTTGGGAACTTTTTAAACTACAATCCGCAGAATACCGTGATTTCATTATTTCTGAACAGGAATGGCACGATGCCATGATCATCACCAACGGCGCGCGACGGCTCATGCATAAGTGGATCGCCAATCGGGTGGTGGAAGAATACTCCATGTCACCAGATCATGACAACCGCTGGCGCACCGGCGGCAGCCTAGACCAGATCGTGGCAGAATCCAAATTGGATCCGGACAGTCTGTGGGACGGCATTACCAAATTCACCCAAGATCGTGATGTGCGATTGAATCGGCTTCGTAATG
>Ga0208830_1001372_pt1 | contig 10832 bp, 7 predicted proteins | sample DeeseametaMP2634_FD_184169 | JGI IMG/M metagenome (GOLD analysis project Ga0208830, IMG submission 184169) | Marine microbial communities from the Deep Atlantic Ocean - MP2634 (SPAdes) | ecosystem: Environmental > Aquatic > Marine > Oceanic | place: Northeast of Antigua and Barbuda, North...
CATATCTAAGTGTTTCTTTTAATCTTCTTTCAATAATAATTTTATTTCTTATATATTCCATATCTATAAAATCAACAACAATTAAACCTGCAATATTTCTTATTCTTATTTGTTTACAAATTTCATCTACTGCTTCTATATTTGTTTTTACAGCTGTTTGCTCAACACTTCTCTCTGTTGTTGATTGACCAGAATTTATATCAATTGCCGTTAAAGCCTCAGTAGAATTAATTATTATATATCCACCAGATTTTAATCTAACTTTTGTATCATAAATTGAATTTATCTTATTTTCTAAATCATAATATTCCATGATTGGTAATTTTGTGTTTTTATATTCTTTTAATTTTCTTTCTTGACCAGGTAATAAAGTTTTCATATATTTTTTTGCTTGTTCATATGTTTTTTGTCCCTCTATAATAATCTCTTTATATTCCTCAATAAAACTATCTCTTATAAATTTGTTAACAATATTAGAGTCATCATTAATAATAGTTGGAGCCAACGAATTTATAGTTTTTTCTTTTATTGATTTCCAAATTCCTAAAACATAATCAAAATCTTTTTTTAAATTATTTTCATCACAATCTCTACTAGCTGTTCGGATTATTAAACCCATTTCTTTTGTTAATTTACATTTACCAGAAATTTCAGTTAATTTTTTTCTTTCTTTAAAATTAATTATTTTCTTTGAAATCTTTATACCCAATGGTTTGTTAGGCATTAAAACACAATATTTACCTGCAATACTTATATAAGTTGTTAATGCAGCTCCTTTATTTCCTCTTTCGTCTTTAACTACCTGAACCAACATTATTTGATTTTTTTTTATTACTTCTTGGATTTTATATTTTTTAAAATCTGGAATTCTTGGAAATTTTTTTATTCTATTTTCGTTATTATCTCTATAGAAATCTTTTACAACAAAATCATCATCTTTTTTTTTATTTTTTTTATCTGCTTCAGGTATTTTAAAATAATCATTGCTAATTTCACTAAAGGGAAGAAACCCTTGTCTATTGCCACCATAATTTATAAATGCTGCTTGTAGTGAAGGTTCGACTCTACTAATCTTAGCTAAATATACATTTCCTTTTAATTGTTTCTTATTTGAAGATGTATCAACTTCAAAGTGTTCAATTTCTGATCCATTAATAAATGCAACTCTAGTTTCTTCGTTAAAAGAAGAATCAACAATAATTCTTTTGTCCATTGTGATAAAATCCTATAAAAAAATGTTTGAAATATTGAAATTTTAATCAAATTATTTGAAGATAAATTCAAATTTTTTTTTGTTAATAATTTAAAATATGTTAGATATAAATTTTGCATGAATGATTTGTCTTTAAATTCGTTTTTTAAATTAACACATATATAATTTGATATATAATAACATTTTAACGAAAATAAAAGTAAAAAAAATTAATTAATTGTTAAATATAAAAAAATGAAACTATTTAAAAAATTTTTAACCATATTTACTTCAACATTCATTTCTTTATTTGCTCTTTTTATGCTTTTATTATTTATAATATGGCATTTTATATTGGATCTGCCCGACTATGAACAATTAATTAATTATGAACCTCCAATGGTTACAAGAGTTTACGCTTCAAATGGAAGATTGATATCAGAATATGCTGCTGAACAAAGGTCTTTTGTTCCATTGGAATCAGTACCTAAAATAGTTATAAATTCTTTTTTAGTAGCTGAGGATAAAAATTTTTATAATCATATTGGTATTGATTTTACGAGCATTGTTAGAGCAGCAAAAAGAAACATTAATAATATGGGAGGAAGACCAGAAGGAGCATCTACTATTACTCAACAAGTTGCAAAAAATTTTTTTTTATCACGTGAAGTATCTTATAAAAGGAAAATTAAAGAAGTTTTACTAGCATTAAGAATAGAGCAGATTTTAGATAAAGATAGAATACTTGAACTTTATTTGAATCAAATCTATCTTGGATTTAGATCTTATGGAATTGCGGCAGCAAGTTTAAATTATTTTAATAAGTCTCTAAATGAATTAACAATTTCAGAGGCCGCTTTTCTTGCTGCTTTACCTAAAGCACCAAATAATTATCATCCAACTAAAAATAAGAAAGCTGCAATAGGTAGGAGAAATTGGGTGATAAAAAGATTACGCCAAGAAAGAATTATTACAGAAGAACAAGCTTTAAAGACAAAAAATTCTGAATTAATAACTATTGTTAGAAAAGAGCTAAAACCTGTAGAAGCTCAATATTTTTTAGAAGATGTGAGAAAAAAATTAATAGAAAAATATGGTGAAGATAAATTGTATAAAGGCGGACTTACTGTAAGAACGTCATTGGATCCTAGATTACAAAAAATAGCTGATAATACATTAAAATATGGATTAATTAATTATGATTTAAGACATGGTTGGAGAGGGCCTTTAGCTAATGTAAATATCAAAGATACAAATTTAAAAAGGGATTTAGCAAATATTACTATTCCTGAAGCATTTCCCAATTGGAAAGCCGCGGTTGTTATTCATATTGATGACCTTGGAGTTAATATTTTTATTGATAATGACAGATATGGAAGAATTAATTTAAAAGATTTAAAATGGGCAAGACAATGGAGAAGAAATCAATATTTAGGCCCGCCAATCAAGCATCCAAAAGACGTTTTAGCTATTGGTGATATAATTTATGTTGAAGAAAAAAATGCAAAAGAAGATTTTATTGAATACGGCGAGTTATTTCTTTATAGTCTGAGACAATTTCCAGATGTTAATGGTGCATTAATAGCTTTAGATCCTCATACGGGAAGAATATTTGCCATGTCTGGCGGTATAAGTTTTAACAAAAGTGAATTTAATAGAGCAACACAAGCATTTAGACAGCCGGGCTCTGCTTTTAAGCCATTTGTATATTTAACAGCTCTTGAAAAAGGTTTGGCGCCAAATACAAAAATTTTAGATGCACCTTTTGTAATTGACCAAGGTGCAGATTTAGGAAAATGGAGTCCTACAAATTATTCAAAGAAATTTTATGGTGTAAGCACAATGAGATTAGGTTTAGAAAAATCAAGGAATTTAATGACTATACGTTTAGCTCAAATGATTGGAATTGAATCTATTGTCGATAATGCAAAAAAACTTAATATAAGTAATGATATTGATCCAGTATTATCTATGGCTTTAGGGGCTGGGGAAACAACTCTTGAAAGATTAACTGTAGCATATGCAATGTTAGTTAATGGAGGTAAAAAAATATCACCATCTTTAATTGACAGAGTGCAAAATAGAAATGGAGAAACAATTGAAAAGCATGATGATAGGTTATGTATAAATTGTAGAATAAAAAAACCTGATTCTTCCTTGGAACCAAAAATTGTTGATAGCCGAGAACAAATTATTGATCCTGTTCATGCTTACCAAGTTGTTTCTATGTTAGAAGGAGCTGTTTTAAGAGGTACTGGTAAAAAAGTTTCTGTTATCAAAAAACCTCTTGCAGGTAAAACTGGAACTACAAATGATAGTAATGATACATGGTTTATTGGATTTTCACCTGATTTAGTTGTTGGTATTTATGTTGGTTTTGATACTCCAAAATCTTTAGGTCCTAGAGAAACAGGGGCAAGTGTTGCCTCGCCAATTTTTAGAGATTTTATGTATTTAGCTTTAGAAAATGAAAAAGGAACACCTTTTAGAATCCCATCAAAGGCTCAATTAGTCAAAATAAATTTAAAAACAGGAGATTTGGCAAGAAAAAATGATAAAGAAGTAATCTTAGAAGCATTTGCACCAAATTCTCAAATAAAAGATTATATAAATGAAAAAACTTCTGGCAGATTAAAAACTAGTCTTCAAGGACTAGGCGGGTTGTATTAATGAAAAAAAATATTTTTGATAATTTACTAAAAATAGAGACTTCATTAAAAATACTTAGGGGGGGTCTTTGATTTAGATAATATTTCAAAAAAAATTAGATCTTTTGAAAACATGGTTCAAAAAGAAAACTTTTGGAGTGATCAAAAGAAAGCTCAGTCAATAATCAAAGAAAAAAATATTTTAGAAAATAGATTGAATTCATTTTCAATATTAAAAAAAGAATATGATGAATTGAATGAATTAATTAAAATTACCAATGAAGATGATGAAAAATTAATTTCAGAAATAAATAAAAATACTAATCAATTAATTAAAAAAGTTAGAAAAAAAGAATTTGAAAGTTTTTTATCAGGCGAGGCAGATTCTAATAGTTGTTTTCTGGAAATTCATTCAGGAGCTGGAGGAGTCGAGGCGCAAGATTGGGCTGAAATGATAGTACGAATGTATACTAGATGGAGTGAAAAAAAAAAATTCAATTTTGAAATCTTAGAAGAAAATTCTGGAGAAGAAGCTGGAATAAAATCTTTAACAATGAAAATAGATGGAGATTATGCTTATGGTTGGTTAAAAAAAGAATCTGGCATTCACCGCTTAGTTAGAATATCACCATTTGATTCTAATTCTCGAAGACATACAAGTTTTGCCTCGGTCTGGATTTATCCAGTTATTGATGAAAAAATTGAGGTAAATATAAATGAAAAAGATTTAAGAATTGATACTTATAGGGCATCAGGGGCAGGAGGGCAACATGTTAACAAAACTGATAGTGCTGTCAGAATTACTCATTTGCCTACTAAAATTGTTGTGCAATGTCAAAATAATAGATCTCAACATAAAAATAAAGCTACTGCTCTATCAATGTTAAAGGCAAGAATTTATGAAATGGAGTTACAAAAAAAAGAATCCGAACAACAATCAAGGAATCAAAGTAAATCTGAGATAGGTTGGGGAAGGCAAATTAGATCTTATATTTTACATCCATATAAAATGGTTAAAGATCTTAGAAATAATACAGAAGTATCAAATTGCAATTCAGTATTAGACGGAAATATTGATATTTTTTTAGAAGCTGCTTTATTTAAGAAAAATTAAAAAAAATGAAAGAAATATTCAAAACATTTTTATCATTAACAATATTAATACTAATATCTGCTTTAATTTATGTAGCATGGATTATAAATAAAGGTGAATTCACAAGCCAATATCTAGAAAAATTTATAAATGATAGATTTAAATCAGAAAAATTTTATACCTCTATTCAAAATCCTATAATTAAATTTGATAAAGAAAAAAAGAGAATTATAGTTGATGGAAAAAATTTTAATATTTTTTCAATAGAAAAAAAAAAAATTTCAGAGTTTAAAAATTTAAAAGTTCATTTAAATTTGTTACCTTTAATTACTCAAAGAAAATTAGTTACTAATAAAATAGAGATGATTGAAGGAAAAATAGATTTACCAGCAGTTTTTGGTAAAACACTAAAAATTAATTCTATTCTATTAGAAGGTAATTTGAATCTAGGTGATAATGAAATAATTATTGATAATTTCTCAACAAGTATAGAAGAAGATTTATACGAAGGATCTGCAAAATTAGATACAACTAATTTTTTAGCTGAAGGATTTTTTACAAAGATTTCAAGGAAAAAAATTTTTTATAATTTAGATTTAGATTCAAGAAATATGAAATTTTTAGTAAATGAAAATGAGTTCAACATTGAAGGAAATGCAACTTTGGGAGGAGTAAATATTGTTTTAAAGGGAAAAAAAAACTACAAAGATAAAAACAAATTTATAAGTAAATATGATGTCTCAGGAAAAATTGATGAAAATATTATAGAAAAATTATTTAATTTGAAAGTCACTCCTTATATTAAAGGGCCTATAGAATTAAATGCATCTTATTTAATTTTTCAAGGTAATAAGGAAACAATAAAAACATCTAATAAATTAAAAGAGACTGAATTAAACATTCCTGCTTTAGGTGTAACAAAATATAAAGGCACAGTTGCAACAGTTGATATAGATTTTAATTTCTCTAATAAGAAATTAAAAGAAATTAAAATTATAAATTACAAACAAGGCAATAATGAAATAAATGGTTCAGTCAAATTATCAAAAGAATTTAAACCATATAAAAGTTTAGAACTTAATCTTATGAAAGATGATAAGAAAACAAGTATTAAGGTTTTAAGAAATAAAGATTTAAATAATTTAGATTTAAAAGGGGACTATTTTGATTTTTCAAAAATTTTAAAAGAAACCTTTTTTGAGAAAAAAAAAGAAGATAGTTTTTTGATACAATTACAACCTTTAAGTATAAATTTAAAGGCAAAAGAGATAGTAGTTGCAGAAGAAAAAAGTATTTATGATGTTGATGCCATATTAAAATATGAAAATAAATTATTTAAAGACGTAGAATTAAATGCTAAATTAAACAACGAAAAAAAATTCAATTTAAGTATTAAACCTAAAGAAAATTCAAGAGAGCTAATAATTACTTCTGATGATGCAGGATTATTTCTAAAAACTTTTAATATAAATAAAAGTGGAAAAGAAGGAGAATTTATATTGCATGGAAATTATGACGATACAGAAGAATCTCACCCATTAAATGCAAGTGTTACTATAAGAGATATGAGACTAATAAAAGCCCCTACTCTTGCTAAAATATTAAATTTGGCCTCAATCGGTATTGTTTCAGCTTTATCAGGTGAAGGAATTTTAATTAATAAACTAAAATCAGAATTTGTTTTAAATGAGGGTGTGTTAGATTTAAATAAATACGAAGCTTATGGGCCAGACATTGGCTTTTCAAACCAAGGAAAAATTTATTTAAGAAAAGATGAAATAGATTTAGAAGGTGCAATCATACCAATGGTAACTCTTAATAAAATTATAGGCTCAATACCAGTATTAGGAAAAATATTAACCAATGAAAGAAAAGGAATTTGGTCATTTGCTTACACTGTTACTGGAAATTTAGATGAGCCAGAAGTTAAAGTAAATCCAATTAAAACAATAACACCTGGATTTATTCAAAAATTTTTTAGTGTCTTTAAAACAGAAAAGGAAAAAAAGAAAAACTAAATTATTTTAACTGTAAAATGGTTTTTTTTACCAATTGAAATTTCTATTTTATTATTTTGAACATCTTTTTCAGAAAAAACTTTAAGTTCATTAGTTATTAATTTTCCATTAAATTTTACAGCACCACCTCTAATTAGTCTTCTTGATTCACTATTACTTTGGATAATTTTTTTATTAAGACTGATAATTTTAAATGCCTCCAAACCTTTAACAAGATCGTTTTTTTTTATAATAAAACTGTCGGCCAAGTTCTTTCCATGACACAAGTTAGTTGCTTCATCAGCTAGGGTTTTTTTATTGTTATTAATGTCATTACTTGATTTATTTTTTAAATTATTAATATCTTCAACTTTTAAATCTGTAAATAGTTTTAAAAATTTAATTACGTCTTTATCATCAACATTTCTCCAAAATTGCCAATATCCATTAGATGATAGTAATTTTTCGCTTAACCACACAGCATTTTTGTTAGTTTTACCCATTTTATCTCCTGACGCAGTAGTAATTAATGGAGTAGTTAAACCAAAAACTTTTTTTTTATTTATTCTTCTTATTAGATCTACACCAGCTGTAATATTGCCCCATTGGTCAGAACCTCCAAATTGAACCTCACAATTTTCTCTACTATTTAATTGAAAAAAATCATATGCTTGAATAATCATATAATTGAACTCTAAAAAAGATAACGGCTGCGCTCTTTTTAATCTTTCATTTACACTATCCATCGATAACATTTTATTCACCGATACATTTTTACCATATGTTCTTAAAAAATTAATATAGTTAATATTGTCTAACCAAATTGAATTGTCTAAAAATTTTACTTTTTTAACATTTTTATTTTTAATCGTAAATTTTTCTATATTTTTTCTTATATTTTGTGAATTATTTTTAATTTCTTTTTCATTTAACAATTGTCTTGATTTATCTTTACCAGAGGGGTCGCCTATTTTTGAAGTACCTTCACCTAATAAAACAATGACCTGATGCCCAGTTTTTTGCAAAATTCTTATAAGCATTAATTGAATAAGGCTTCCAATATGTAAGCTCTCAGCGGTACAATCAAATCCAATATATGCAACTAATTTTTTTTTAGTAGTTAATTGATCTAATTCTTCAATATTCGTACATTGATGAATATAACCTCTTAATTGTAATTCTTGAATTAGACTAGATTTTGGTTTGAACATTTTTTTTATAACTTTCTATTATTTTTTTATTAACATTATAATACTCAATCTTTATTAGAAATTTTATTAATTATAATTTAAAGATTTATTAATGTTAAATTCAAAAAATTTTATCGCATTGGGTCTAATGAGTGGCACTTCAGCAGATGGTATTGACGTCGCTATACTTACAACTGATGGTAAAGCCAAAATAAAATTAGGACCTTCTGGATATTATCCTTTTTCCAAATCTTTTATTACAAAAATTAAAAGTATTTTTAAAAAAAAATTAAACATTGATAAATCAAAAAAACAAAAAAGAATCATTAAAATAGAAAACGAATTTACTCAACTTAATTTTATAGCAATAAATAAATTTCTAAAAAAAAATAAAATTAACAAAAAGAAAATTAATGTAGTTGGTTTTCATGGACAAACTATTTCTCATAATCCTGTAAGTGGATATAGCTGGCAAATTGGCAATTCTCAAAAATTAGCAAATTTATTGAATATAAAAGTTGTTAGTAATTTCAGAGAAAATGACATTAAAAATGGTGGTCAAGGTGCTCCTTTAACACCTATATTTCATTACTATTTAACAAAAAAAATGAAAAAAAAAATTTGCTTTATAAATCTAGGGGGTATTTCTAATATAACATATTTTAATCATAGATCTAAAACTAGTTTAAATAACATGTTAGCTTTTGACGCAGGCCCATGTTGCTCTTTAATTGACGACTGGATATCTAAAAAATCAAATAACAACTTTGACAATTTTGGTTTGTTAGCAAGAAAAGGCAATGTTAAAAAAGAAATAATTCACAACTTTTTAAAAAAACCTTATTTTTCTAAATTACCTCCCAAATCATTAGATAGAAGTTTTTTTTCTTTATCATTATTAAAAAAGTTAAACATTGAAGATGGAGCTGCAACCTTAAATTATTTAGTAGCAAACTCATTATTAAAAGCTTTTGATTATTTTCCTAATAATCCAAATTTATGTATTTTATCTGGCGGAGGTAGACTTAATAAGTTTTTGGTTGAATTAATAAGTAATAAACTTAAAAAATCTAAGATTTTATTAGCTGAAAATTATAATTGGAATGGAGATTCTATAGAAGCACATGCTTTTGCGTATTTATCTGTTAGAAAATTGTTAAATTTACCTATTACATTTCCTAAAACGACAGGAATAAAAAAACCATTAACTGCTGGTCAAATTTTTAATTTTATTTAAATTTGAAAGAATATCTGAAATAAATTTTTCTGAGTATTTTTTTATTTCATTTTCTTTATTTTTAAAATTAATATCTGAATTAATTTTTTTATAAACAATTTTAACCTTTTTTTGGCTTGCGAGTTTTTTTACTAACAATAAAATATCTTTTTGTTCAATATCAATTTGTTTGTTTGGGTGAATAATTAATCCAGAAGCCGGGCAGGGAGATAAGAAAGAAAAATCAAATTCTTTGATTGGAGGTGCGATATTTATAAATCCAATTACTTCTGGTCTTCTCATTAATAATTGTGAGCCTACCCAAGCACCAAAATCTATTCCTCCTATCCAACAACTGTTTATATCTTGATTTTGTTCTTGTAACCAATCAATTGCTGTTGCTGCATCACTTAATTCACCTAAACCATCTTCTTCTGGTTTTCCTTCAGATTTTTCTACACCTCGAAAATTGATTTTTAAGGTTGAGAAATTATTTTTTGAAAAACTTTCAAATAAAGAAGAAACAATGTTATTATTCATTGAATTTTCGGTACATTTTCTTGGATGCAAAACTAAACCAATATTTTCAGAATTTTCTGAATGTTTGTAAAATCCTTGCAATTTACCTTGTGGTCCATTAATTAATACTTGTGTCATATTTTAAATATTAGATTTATAATTAAATGTGCATTAAAATCAATAAATAAATCAATATTTATTTATTAAATTTATAAATTGAATAGAAATTTTCCATAAAAATTAGTAAATAAATATATTATCAATTTATTATTTTAAATTAATGTTTTTAAAAAATTTTAAAGAGTTTTTAAATATTTATAAAAAAAAAGATCCGGCATCAAGATCTTATTTGGAAATATTAACATGTTATCCGGGGCTACATGCAGTTTTTTTTCATAGAATATCAAATTTTTTTTGGGAATTAAATTTAAAATTAATAGCCCGAATTATGTCAAATATTTCAAGATTTCTTACTGGAATTGAGATTCATCCAGCGGTTAAAATTGGTAAAAATCTTTTTATTGATCACGGAATGGGAATTGTTATAGGCGAAACAACCATCATTGGAGATAATGTAAGTATATATCAAGGGGTGACTTTAGGTGGTACAGAATGGAAAAAAAAGAAAAGACACCCTACAATTAATGACAACGTTGTAATTGGGGCTGGGGCAAAAGTTCTAGGGCCTATTTTAGTAGGTAAAAACTCAAAGATTGGAGCAAATTCAGTAGTAACAAAAAACGTACCTTCAAACATTACAGTTATTGGTATTCCAGCACATGTTATTGGTAATTCGACTGGCGACGGTTCCGGAATATAAATATTTATGAAAAATAAAAATATTTATTTAGACAACCATTCCTCAACACAAATTGATGAACGAGTTTATAAGCAGATGATACCATTTTTAACAAATGTTTTTGGCAATCCTCATTCAAATTCTCATTCTCATGGTTGGATATCAAATAAATTTATTG
>Ga0208830_1001375_pt1 | contig 10820 bp, 12 predicted proteins | sample DeeseametaMP2634_FD_184169 | JGI IMG/M metagenome (GOLD analysis project Ga0208830, IMG submission 184169) | Marine microbial communities from the Deep Atlantic Ocean - MP2634 (SPAdes) | ecosystem: Environmental > Aquatic > Marine > Oceanic | place: Northeast of Antigua and Barbuda, North...
CGAGCCTGCCGATAAAATGCATACTACCGTGAGCCAGTATGTAACGTTTCAGTTTATTAAACCTTTGAAACGCTAACGTGAGCAAATTGCTGAATGGTAAGGCTGTTCAGCATGCTTTTTAAAATAGTTTTGCCAAGCAAGCTTTGTTTGTTGAGCAGCTTCAGCAAGGGCTTGGTTCGTTTCAATATGTGGATTGTGGTGCATAAATTCACCAAACAGAGCCTCGCAATCAGCAGCATATTTTTTTGTATCAATAATATGGCAATGCCACACTTTATCTGCCAGCTCTGTTGGTACAGAACCCGTATCGTTTAAACACAATTGCAAAAACTGGCGGTACTGTGTTTCTGCTTTAGTAAGAGTTTCGTCATTAAGGCCTGATTCACGCTTGAGCCGTGCCATAACACTTGTAAGGTCGAGTGATTGAATCTGTTTTGAAAGTTCCGACATTTAAGCGCCCTCATTTTATTATGGTTACCCATAAGGTGTGGCTGTGTGCGGGCGCTAAAACTATTCCCAAGGTGGGGTAGTTCATAAGAGTTAAGTCAATAGGGGTAACTCAATCGAGGTAACAAAAAAGGCAGCCTTGCGGCTGCCTTTTTATCCAGTGCTCGCTGGCTTAAGTAAACTTAAGCAGCGTTAGCTTTCTTCCCCACCATCTCTGGGAACCAAAGGCCAATTTCAAACTGAGCTTCATCAACTTCGCCTGAAGCGTGAATTAGGTTTGTTACTGGGCGCTTCTCTTCGTTAGCAGCGCTTGGTGAATCACAGCTAAAGCGGCCGCGGATTGAACCTGGCTCAGCTTTGTTAGGTAGTGTGTGACCAACTAGACGACGTACGTTCTTCACAGCTTCGTTGCCTTCAACAACCATAGCTACGATTGGGCCTGAAGCCATAAAGTCAACTAGCCAACCTTTAATGATTTTACCAACTTCAACAGCGTTGTCTGTGCCGAACTCAGCTTTAACGTCTTTGCCTGATGCTTCGTAGTCTTCAAGTGTTTTGCCACCTACGATGCCCAACCACTTGTCGTCGCTTGGGTAGTGTTCAGCCAATGTTTTCTTGTCGGCTGTTAGCATTTTGATTGCAGTGATTGTTAGGCCTGCCTCTTCAAGAGTTGTAATAATACGGCCTGATAGCTTGCGCTCTACTGCGTCTGGCTTTAGAAGAACTAGAGTTTGTTGGGTCATTTTAATAATCCTTTTCACGTTTAAGACGTGGGTTACACGTTTATGTTGGCTCATATGTAGCGTAACTGTTGCTAAATTGCAAGTGGTAGCACATCGAAAAAGCTAATAAATACCTGATTTTGGCAACTTTAGGGTATGATATTCTTTGATTTCCCGCATCTGCGGTATTTTACAATAAACAGTTTTTAACTTGAGGTTTTACCAATGAACCGTGCATTGCGCCGCCAACAAAAGAAAATGCAAGCCAAACAAACAAAGTCAGCCCTTCATGGCGGCACAGTGATGGAACGTTTAAATGCAGGGGCGGCCTTGCACAAACAACGCAAATACGCTGAAGCGGTAAAATACTACGATTCTGTTTTGGCCGAGCAACCTGAAAATACTGATGCAATGTTCTTAAAAGGAGCTAGTTTTGTCGCCTCAAGCCATTACGATAAAGCCATTGAGCTTCTAAAGCACTGCCTAAACCTTAAAGAAGACATTGCCCCCGCGCACCACAACATTGGCCTGGCCTATAAAGAAAAGAATATGCTGCCAGAAGCCATTGAGCATTTGGAACGTGCGGCTGAACTTGACCCTTCAAACAGCCTGACCAAGTTCCACCTTGAAACGGCAAAATCAGGCAACACAGATAAATCATCAACCGAGTACGTTAAAAACCTTTACGACCGTGCTGCGGGCGTTTTTGAAGATAACCTTCTTGGCCACCTTGACTACAAAGGCCCTGAGGTTATGTGGAAGCTATTGCAACAACACTGCCCGGATCAGCGTTTTGAGAACGTGATTGATCTTGGCTGTGGTACTGGTCTTATGGGTGTGAAAATTCGCGATATTTGCGGCACGCTAAAAGGGATGGACCTCTCAGACTCAATGGTTGAAGAGGCAAAGAAAAAGAAAGTCTACGATGAGCTACACGTGGCTTCTTTGACTAACTACCTTGAGAATGATGGCAATACCTACGACATGATTACCTGTGTTGACGTATTTATTTACATTAAAGACCTTGAGGCAGCCTTTGAAGAAATTTCAAAACACCTGAAAACAGGCGCTATCTTTGCGTATTCGCTCGAAAAGCTAGGTGATAAGCACGATGATGACATTTGGGTGGACCCTAAAACACACCGCCATAAGCACAAACAATCGTATGTACGCATGCTGGCCGATAAATACGGCCTAGAAGAAATTGTGATGCACGAAGAGGCCCTGCGCCTAGAGCATGGCAAGCCTGTGCCATCATCATGTGTGATTGTTCGTAAGAAATAAGCTTAAGAATTTACAATTAAGAAGTCGGCATTTCGGCTTCAGGCTCGCCTTTGATAAAGGCGGCCGTAATCGGGCATAGTTCACCCGTAACATAGTTTGGCAAGTAGCGACGCTGGAACGCCATCAGAATTTCTTTATCATCCCCACGATACCCTTTTGCACGAATAGCCTCTAAGGGCTCAAGGTCGCTTGGCACCCAAGGGGCCGCAAGGCCTTTACGCTCAAGGCGCACCCAATCGAAGTGACGACCAGGGTCATCTTTGCGGTGAGGGGCAATATCGCTATGACCCAGCACCTTTTCAGGTGGGATGCGATGTCGGTGTAGCAAATCCGTTAAAAGGGCTTCTAAGGCCTCGTATTGGGCTTCTAGGTAGGGCTCGTTTGAGGCTTCACCCTGATATGAGATTTCAATGCCAATTGAATGCTTGTTTAGGCTTTCAAGGTCGCCCCATTGGCTTTTGCCTGCATGCCAAGCCACATCGTCATCTTTAACAAGTTGGATGGTTTCAGCATCATAGGTAATCATGTAGTGGCAGCTCACCTCTGCTTGGGTATCACACAAGCGTTGCAGGGCCGAGGCATCATCATCCATCCACGTGCCATGCACAATCACATACCGAATAGGCTCGGTGCGTGGGGCAAAATTAGGCGAGGGATGCCACTTCATATATTATTTGCGATCCTTAGTAATAAGCTCAGGCAGTGGCGGAACCACTGAAAGTTCACGGCTATTTACGTAAGCGCGGTCACGCTCAAACGAAATACCAATGTTACTTGGGCTGCGGCCATTACTCATTACACGGGTGATTTCACGGCTGTTTTTCAGCGTACGTTCATCAAGCAGGTTAATGGCACTCAAAAAGTGAATCACAGGCTCAAGGTCGTTGGTGTTAATCGAAATTTTACCATCAAGGTAGCGCTTTTCGTTTAGACCAAACCCACCACGGAGTGAAACCCAGTTTTCACGGTTTTCAACCTGTAGGCTTTCAATCATGAGGCTTGGGGCGTCATCGCTTTCAAGCTTTTTGGCAATGCGCTTACGGGCTTCCATGCGGTCACTCTTGTTATCAGCAATAAGCGGTAGCATTTCTGGGCCGTACTGGCTAAAGAAGTCGTTTTCAAAGCCAACACCAGCAACAAGACGGTTCAGCACAAAAGGCTCGCCCATAAGTGGTTTGCCAGCACGGATGTCCTTCAGTGAAATACGCCATGAAACAGGTGTACGAATACCCGGTGTTTCACGCACAATGTAGCCAGAGCTTGCACGTAGTGCCGCCTCAGACTCATTATCTTCATCCCAAAGGGTGATGTTGTTAAAGTTAAAGGCATATTCTGTGGTGTCATCAGGGCGCCAGAAACTTGAGAAGCGGCCGCCTTCAATTACAGCACGGAACTTGCGCAGTACTTCGCCATTATCGCGAATTGTAATAAACAGCTCTTTATCCAAGTTGGCTTGGGCTTTACGCATATCGAACATTGGGGTTTCGATTTGCATACTGTTGGCTTTTAGCTCAATGCTACGCTCGGCGTTTGGGGTTTGCCATGTCATAGCCATACCGTCAATTTCAAGTGTCACGTTATGTGGGTAACCTAGGGGTGTCATTTCACCTGGGGTTACGGTTACACCGTCTACTGAGTTCAGGGCTGTAACAATCGTCTCTTGCGCATGTTTAGCGGCAAGCCACCATGCTCCAAAATGACCAAACGCCAAAATAACAATGGCAAATAGAAAGCTAGCAATTACGCGTAAAATCATGAGTCTTAGCCTACTTTCTTTTTGTTGCCTGTTTGAATGTCAGGCTCAATCATTTTTTCAGGGCGCATAATACGCTCGAATGTTTCTTCGTCTAGGTAGCCAAGCTCAAGTGCTGCACCTTTAAGGGTAAGGTCATCAGCGTAAGCTTTCTTCGCAACTGAAGCGGCTTTATCGTAGCCAATGTGCGGGCTTAGGGCTGTTACCAACATCAACGAGTTTTTAAGGTTGTGGGCAATTTGCTCACGGTTAGGCTCGATACCTGTTAGGCAGTTGTCGTGGAAGCTAATGGCTGAGTCTGCAATCAAGCGGCATGACTGCAAGAAGGCATTAATCATCACTGGCTTAAAGACGTTAAGCTCAAAGTGACCGTTTGACCCTGAAATACCGATTGTTACATCGTTACCCATAACTTGGGCGCAGGCCATGGTCATGGCTTCACACTGTGTTGGGTTTACTTTACCCGGCATAATCGAGCTACCAGGCTCGTTTTGTGGCAAGTTCAATTCGCCAATACCACAACGTGGGCCTGAACCTAGCAAACGAATATCGTTTGCAATTTTCATCAATGCCGCAGCTGTTGTTTTAAGGGCGCCACTACCGTGCACAATAGCGTCGTGTGCGGCTAGGGCTTCAAACTTGTTCGGGGCAGAGGTGAATTTCATTTCGGTTAGGCGTGAAATTTCAGCCGATACACGCTCACCAAACTCAGGGTGGGCGTTGAGTCCTGTACCTACAGCTGTACCACCAATGGCAAGCTCGGCAAGGTCTTTAGTTGTTTGTTCAAGGCGCTTAATGCAGTGCTGAATTTGGCTGCTGTAGCCTGAAAATTCTTGGCCAAGTGTTAATGGCACAGCGTCTTGCAGGTGGGTACGGCCCACTTTAATAATGTGTTTAAAGGCATTGCTTTTGGTATCAAAGCCTTCGTATAGCTTGTTCAGCGCTGGAATCACGTTTTGTACCATGGCATCTAGTGCAGCAATGTACATTGCTGTTGGGAAGGTGTCGTTTGATGACTGACACATGTTCACGTGGTCGTTCGGGTGCACGGGGTCTTTCGAGCCGACAACGCCGCCCATAAGTTCAATCGCGCGGTTGGCAATTACTTCGTTCACGTTCATGTTGGTTTGGGTACCACTACCTGTTTGCCATACAACCAGCGGAAAGTGGTCATCAAGCTTACCGGCAATAATTTCGTCACATACGGTGGCGATGGTATCAGCAATTTCACGTGGCAATAGGCCAAGGTCAGCGTTTACTGTAGCTGCTGATTTTTTAAGGTAACCGAAAGAGCGAATAAGTGCAGTTGGCATGCGTTCGCCACTAATCTTGAAGTTCTCAATCGAACGTTGGGTTTGCGCACCCCAGTATTTGTCAGCTGGGACTTCAATAATCCCCATAGTATCTGATTCTTTGCGCATTTCTGTCGGCATGGTTTGATCCTTCGGTTAGGTTGTTTAATTATTTGTCTTCAAGGGCCTGTAGCGCTTGTTGTAACACAAGGCTGTTTGCACGCTCGCGGTAGTTTTCGTCAGCGTATGCATAGGCAATGGTGCCGTCTTCTGCAATAACGTATGTTGCAGGCACTGGCAAGGTTAGTCCCGCATCGCCGTTAATTTCGGCAAGGGTGCGGTCTGTGGCGTCTTGTACGTAAGCATCTGTCTTTTCACGAACATCTTCAGGCATTGTCCATTCAACACCGTAAAGCTTTGTAACGGCCATGCCTGTATCACTTAAAACAGGCATGCGAATACCAAAACGCTCGTGGGTTTCGGCAGTGTCTTCAGGGAGCTGAGCCGAAATGGCAACAACTTGGGCGCCTAGGCGGTTGTAGTGCTCAAGGTCCATATCAAGTTTTTTAAGTTGCGCGGCGCAAATAGGGCACCAGTTGCCACGGAAGAATGTCATCACAACGGGGCCATCCATCAGGGCAAGGGAAAGGGTAAAAGGGTTGCCATCTTGGTCACGCAGGGTAAAGTCAGGCGCTTTTTCGCCCGCTTTAAGGGCGGTTTCCCACGTTACGTGGCTATCGGGCATTGGGGTAGGGGGTACGTCATGGCTTGGGTTCATGAAGACCAGAACAAAACCTAGGGCAAAAACAATAGCCGCACCTGTTACAAAGTGGCGGTTAACACGTGAAATACTGAACATATATGATGTGCCCTGTTTGTCTTTTTTATATCTATAACACTATAGCAATAAACACTTAGGAAGAAAACTACAACAAACAAGCGCTAAAACCCCGCTATATGGCATTTTTTTGCACACGGGTGTGGTTATTTGGTTAGAAAGTTGATATTTTCAATTTCGCATTGAGCTTCAGCATTGCTTGGGCGATAATGCATTAAATGCGGGCGTGTAGCTCAGTGGTTAGAGCAGGGCACTCATAATGCCTTGGTCGGGGGTTCAAGTCCCTCCACGCCTACCATATAAAAAGAGTCCCATTAGGGGCTCTTTTTTATGTTCTAAAGGTGTGGTGGACGCAGAACCGTTAGGCTGGGCAAAGTTGTGTGCCATATTTGCAAGCCCATTCTTCTTTCATGTATATGTGTATGTGTCAGGAACTTTTCAGTTGAAAACTTTTGTGTTTACATATATGTAAACGTGGTGCAAGATGTTGCCCATGTTTAAGAGTGAAGAAACTATTACTGGTAAAAAGCTAAGTATTCGCTTCCTTGATGGGGCGAGCGATAGCTTACAGGCTGTTCTTGACAAGCATGGTAATGAGAAGAAACATCAAAAATGGCTAGCTACATTAAGTGCGGCATTATGTACATTCGCAGAACAGGGGAATGTAACGTGCCCAATGAAGGTCTCTGTGGCCGGTGTTATACCTAAATCGGGTGGTACTGCCGCAAACAAACTTTCGAAGAAAAGAAAAAATTTAAGACTGTACGGTTGGTATTCCGATAAATATCCCAAAGTTTTTATTGTTAGCCATTTTGCTTGGAAGCTGACAGAGAAAACCTCTAAAAAAGATTTAAATATTTTGTCAACCAATTGGAATAGAGTGGAAGGTGAAGAGAATGAGTAGTTTTTTTAATTCTTTTATAACTGATAAAGATGAGTTTGCTAAAGACTTCTACCGTGAGTACTTGATTTCATCGACAACTGAAATGTTTGTGCAAAAAATTAAAGAGCGAGAAGCTTCATATGAGGATATTGCAAAAGGTATGGGTAAAACCAAAGGTTTTGTGAGCCAAATTCTTTGTGGTAATAGAAATATGACTCTCAAGACTTTGTCTGACTTGTCATATGCTTTGGGTTACAGAGTAAATATTGGTTTTGAGAGTTTGCCAGAGAGCTTTCAGTCAATAGACGACCTATTGGAAAACAATTACTGGCAGGCTTCTGATTTGGATTATACTCCAGAACTTTCGATTAAAAGTGGGGGAGTTATCTATAAAGAAGATGAGAAATTTTGGCAGAAGGCAGCATAATGCAAAAAGAAAAAGAACTTATAGCGAAAGCTAGCGAAAATTTAAGAATATCAGAGATATTTCTTAGAGAAATCAGAACAAGTATTTCTCCTAAAATGCCATGGGAGGCAGAGCGTCTCAAGGCGAAGGGTGCTGAAATCCAATTTTTAGATGTAAGCGCGTCTTGTGAACGTGGGGAAACAGAAAATACTAAAGGTGAAAAAAACACCTCTTATATTTTTACACATCGCTTTGGTATTAGGCTTTTAGATATTAATGGAGATGCTGATGTTGATGACGAGGACTCAGAGGCCTTGAAAATTGAGGCGGACTATCATGCAGTTTATGATGTTGCAGATAGCTCTGTGGAGTTTAGTGATGAAGAGTTAGCTGCATTTGGTAAGTATAATGTACCCTACCACTTGTGGCCATATTGGAGAGAACTGGCAGATAGTACTGCCAGAAAAATGGGTATTACTAATATTATTGTACCCATGAAAAAACCTGTTCAAAGCAAATAGAAATCACAAAAGCCCCCAGTTAGGGGGCTTTTTATCTATCTCTATCACCCATATCAGGTGTTCTGCCTAAGTTTGGTTCGTCAGCAGCCTCTGGGCGCTGCATTTCTTGTTGGCGGGCAGTGAAGTATTCGTTCAGCGTTTTGTCTGAATGTTTGGTGGGGACTTCCTCTGCACCCTCAACAATGTCGAGTGTGGTTTCAACCATCATCAGGTGCGAGCCGCTGGCAAAATCGGCACTACCACGATTACCATCGCGAAATGGTGCAATGTCACGGTCATAGTCTTTTTTAAAGTATTGGCTGTTTTCAATCATGACGCTAGAATCACCCAAAATACTGCCCTTTAGCACCCCAGGTTTAAGACCCAGCTCTTCTTCAAGAAGTTGATTACTAGCTTCCTTATGGCGGGCTGTTGAATCCTCAAGTTTTTTGGCCGCGGCAATAGTTCTGAGGCCGTATTGGTATGCCTCTGAGCCTTTTCTCACAGCTTCACTTGAGGTCAGCCTTTTCGAGGCCTCAGGGTCTTGCATGATTTCAATATATTTATCAAACGCAGTGGCAGCCTGTGCTTTTGGCAGGCGTGCTTCAAACTCAGCGCGGATGGCATGGCTGCGTGCCATGTAGTTTTCACGGGTAAAGTCATTGGTCAGGCGTCGGCGCATGTCTGCAAGGTTATCAATTAAGTTATCTGCAGCTTTGGGGTTTTCTTGCGCTAATGAAGCGGCTTCGCCCGCGCGGATTGAATTCGCAAGCTGATTAAACCCCCGTGTTTTATATGTGCCGTTAGGGTCTCTATCACCTGTTTCAGGGTCTTTAATATTTTTTTGGGTGTATTTTAAACCGGCATCAGCATTAATGTTTTGCGCATGGGGCATCATGCCTGCAGGCTCGCCCAATACACGGTTTTGCGCATCCTGAAATTTTTGATACTGGGCCCAATGGCGTTGCGCCTCGCGTGAGCCTGAATGGTAAACATCGTCTTTATGTTTCCCTTTAAAGATATCAAAAATGCCCATATTGCCCCTCAGATGAAATAAAACTCTTTAATAAAGTGTGGCGTAATATTCTGTAAGTTCAAGTGCTTAAATGAAAAAACACCCCCTACCGCAATGGTAGGGGGTGTAAGTCGTTAAAGGTATTTATAGGTTCTTATGCCTTGTTAAAGATGGCAAGTACCAGAGCAATTTCGAATGCGCTTTCACGCAGGCTATCGAAACGCCCAGAGGCACCGCCATGACCCGTGGCCATTTCCATCTTCATGATGGTCAGCGTATCAGCCGTGTTGACTTCACGCATTTTGGCCGCGTACTTGGCAGGCTCCCAGTAGGTGACGCGGTAGTCCGTCAACGACGAGGTAATCAGCGTATGCGGATACGCCTTTGCCTCGAGGTTGTGATACGGGCAGTAAGCCTCGATATCATCGTAAGCCGCAGCGTCGGTGATGGGGTTACCCCATTCCGGCCACTCCGGCGGCGTCAGCGGAAGCGTGTCGTCACTGATGGTGTTCAGCACGTCCACGAACGGCACACCAAGGTGTACCATCTTCCACAGCTCAGGCCGCATGTTGGTCACAGCACCCATCAACAGACCACCAGCACTACGCCCTTCAGCGTAGATATTGCCGGCCGTCGTGTAGTTCTGGTCGATCAGATGATCAGCCGCCGCAATGAAGTCATGGAAGGTGTTAACCTTCTTATCCTTCTTTGCGTCCAGGTACCACTGTTGGCCACGCTCGGTGCCGCCACGGATGTGAGCGACAGCAAACACGAACCCACGGTTGACCATGGCAAGGCGAATCGTCGAGAACGACGCCGGAATAGCGTGACCGTACGAGCCGTAGCCGTACAACCACATCGGCGCAGAACCATCTATAGGCGTGTCTTTGTGATGCAGAACGGTAATCGGAACCTGTGCACCGTCATGGCTCGTTGCCGTAAGGCGACGGACCACATAATCGGCCGGGTTATGCCCACTGGGCACTTCCTGCTGCTTGACCATGGTACGGCTGTCGGTAGCGACATCGTAGTCATAGGTCTGAGCCGGCGTAGACGGCGAGTTATACACGAAGCGTACGACGCTCGTGTTGTACTCGTAGCTGCCAACCAGCGAAAGGTTGAAGGCTTCTTCCGGGAAGGAAATGGCCTTTTCTTCGCCAGTCTTGAGGTTGCGAATGATGATACGCGGCAGCGCATCATGCATTTCCTGACGCAGTAGGTAGCCATCGACGAGGTGAATCCCTTCGATGAGCGTGCCTTGCTGGTAAGGCACCAAGTCGACCATGTTGGCTCGACCAGGTGTCGCTTCCGGGCAGGTGCAGATTTTGCTATCCACAGCGCCATCCTTGTTGGTGACGATGTAGAAGGTTCCGTCGGCGAAGTCGAGGTCGTATTCCTCGTCATCGATACGCTCGGCGAAGACTTCGAACGTGCCCGTGGGCTTGTTCGCCTTCATGAACCGCCACTCGGTGGTGGTATGGCTCCCGATACGCAAGAAGATGTACGAGTCATCCGACGACTTGCCGAGCGACATGAAGTACCCTGCGTCCTTCTCGCGGTAGACTTCCTTATCCGTTGCGGGGTCCGTGCCCAGCACGTGGCGCTTTACGGCGCACGGACGGTGGTTGTCATCCACGATGGTGTAGAACAGGGTCTTGTTGTCGTTCGCCCAGACGAGGC
>Ga0208830_1001377_pt1 | contig 10803 bp, 8 predicted proteins | sample DeeseametaMP2634_FD_184169 | JGI IMG/M metagenome (GOLD analysis project Ga0208830, IMG submission 184169) | Marine microbial communities from the Deep Atlantic Ocean - MP2634 (SPAdes) | ecosystem: Environmental > Aquatic > Marine > Oceanic | place: Northeast of Antigua and Barbuda, North...
TGTCAAGGGAATTGAGGAAGCGGGTGGATCTGCCTCAGGTTTCTTGTTAAACGCCGTAGAAGACAACAGCATTGAAAAGATGATAACTTCCATTGAAGCTGATATTGGGCCCATTGAAGTTGTCGTCTATAACTTAGGAGCTCAAACGGGTATGAAATCGCTCGAAGAAACCAGTTATAAGGAATTTGAATGGGCTTGGCGTATGGCTACTTTTGGACTGTTTAGAACTGCGCAGGTGATTTGCCCGTTGATGGAAGCCAGAGGCAAAGGCACCATCTTGGTCACCTCTGCTACTGCAGCCATGCGTGGCAATGGCAATCAGCATTCACACGCAGCGGCTATGGGGGGAAGACGCATGTTATGCCAATCTTTGAACGCAGAGTTTTCTGCCAAAGGCATCCACGTAGCCCACATCATTATCGACGGAGCTGTCGATGCACCCGATACTCTTGGAAAGATGCTCGGTCCTGAAAGATATCAAGAATTGAGAAAAACTCGGGGCATGGAGCATGACGGTCTGCTACTCCCAGCTGAAATAGCTGATACCTATTTTCACTTGGCCCAACAGCATAGGTCTTCATGGAGTCATGAAATAGACATGCGAGCTTTTTCCGATCAGGCATGGTGGAATCACTAAGATACTGTTCGTGAAAAGAATACTTATCTCATTAGGGTTGATATACGTAGTATTTTTAGCTTGGTGATTCGTATATTTCCAAGAAGGACTTAATCATGACAACAAAGAGAGTCACCAAACAAAAATCACAACAAGAGTCCTTATTAACTCTCTGGGCAATGCCAAAAAAGGAAGAAGTGCCTTTAATTTTAAGCACCAAAAAAGAAATAAACACACACCTAAATGGTCCTAAATTTCCTTTACACATGACTTTGGCCGGTGCGTTTAATTTAAATCCTTCTGAAATCAAAAACGTAGAACTAGGACTCAGTAAAAGCTTTTCACCATTTAAGGTATTTTTTAAAGGCTATGGAATGAAGGATTATTTTTTTCAGGCTTTCTACGTGGCTGTCGAACTTAATGAAGAGCTGAAAAGAGTTAGAGTCAAAATTTGTGACATTCTTAACACAGAAAATCTAGAGTTTATGCCCCACTTAAGTCTTTATTATGGAAAAGAAGCCCACGAAAAAAAACAAAGCCTATTAAAAGAACTGCCTAATTTAGAAGGCAATTTTGTGGTTGATACCTTTTACTTGGTTTCTTTTGATCCAACAAATATAGAATGGAAGATTCTTAACAGCATTAGACTGGAGGGACTTTAAGATGATTAATTTCAATCACCTGAATGAAGCAAAACAGAATTATATTCAACATGGTGTTAAAGCCTTCAGCTTATCCATAATTTTAATTTTCCTGGCTTTGATAGCCTTAATCCATGCGCTTATACCTTTTGTTTTTTATGATACTGTCAGCGCTTGGATTAAAGACATAAACGAAGAAATTCAAGCCGCCATAAAGGAATAAAGGAATTTTTATGGAAAAAAGATATACCAGTGAACATGTAGAGACTTGGCGTCGAGAAGGTGCCGTCGTCGTTCCCGAGTTCTTTGAAAAGGAGGAAATAGCTGAGGTGATAGCAGACTTTGACATTATTTTTCCTGATCGAAAAGTTGAAGCCGAAGCTCTTAAAAAAAAGCGACTAGGTGAAGTAGGCAATAAGCTGCCCTTGCAACTCTCGGGTAAGAAGATGGGCAAAACCACTATGGAGCAATTCAGAAACTTTGAAAACATACCCTTTGATTGTTCTCATGCTCTCAATCTCATAGCAGTACATCCAGCGTTAATCGTCTTTGCTCGATCGGCTCTGAATACGGAAGACGTTAAACTGTATCAAGCTCAGGCTTGGGCTAAATTCACTGGCGAAGCAGACTTTGATCAGGCTTTTCATTGTGATTTTGGCAATCACACACTCACCGTACCTTCTGAAGATGAATGCTTTAATTCCATTGCCTTTATTATTTATTTTACAGACGTCACCGAAGCCCATGGCCCTACTCACTACGTCAATCGTAGCGACAGTAAAAATTTTGATGGCCTCAAGCGATTTCTCAAGCACCGAGAAGACCTTTCGCATCAGAAAGAATTAAGAAGTTTTGAACGCAGTGCCGCAGGACCCGCTGGAACTTTGTTGGCTTATGGAATAGACGTCTTTCATCGAGGTACTAACCTTACAGCCCCAGGAGGTTATCGCTACGCAGTTACTTCATGTTTTAAGAAAGCCGGGAATGATGCCATTGGCTACACGGCGTGGCCCTGGCATTTTACCAAACCTTGGCATAAAATTTTTGAACACGCCTCTCCAGACCAGCTGAGTTGTTTCGGAGTCCCTCTTCCTGGGGATTCATTCTGGACTGACGAAACTCTTGCCCTAGCCCAACTGAGATACCCCAATTGGGATATGTCTGAATACAAATCCTTTATCAGTCTTAATTAAAATAAAGCTTTAACAACTTCTCTTGCTATGGAAAAGGAACAAGTTAATCCAGGGCTTTCTATGCCTAGTAAGTTAACCAAACCCTCTACTTGATGCTCCTTGGAAGTTTGTATTAGAAAATCTGCAGGTTCATCTTCTGGACCGTAGATCTTTGGCCTAATGCCAGTGTAATCCGGTAGCAATTTATCAGGATTTAAAGCAGGCCAATAAGATTGTATAGCTTCAACAAACTTGTCTTTGAGAGATTCATTAAAGCTATAATCTAATTCTTTTACCCATGTGACATCTGGTCCGAATCTTGCTTTTCCACTGATATCGACACTTACATGTACCCCTAGACCATCTCTGTCATTCAACGGGTAAACCAAGTAGTCATTAAAGGGGTGTTTTCCGCTTAGCTGGAAATAGTGTCCTTTTGCAAAATAGGCTTTGGGAATAACTCCTTCTGGAATCCCTTTAATTTTGCTGGCTAGGTGAACTGCATTTAAGCCAGCTGAATTAATGACTTTTTCAGCTTCAATAGAAAAACTTTCTTCTGTACTTACTTTGACCGTAAACCCAGAAGAACTTTTAACTTCTATTTGTTCTACCGTTGAATTAAAGGCTGTGATTATCCCTTGCTCTTGCAGTTCTGCTTCAAGACTTTGAACTAATTCAGCTGCGTCAATAATTCCAGAACTGGGACAATACAAAGCCTGTTCTGCTTTTATCTCTGCTTGTAGTTTGACAACATCGTTTTTTGTTAAAAGCTTGAGACCTTTAACATTATTATCAGTTCCCCTCTGAAATAATAATTCCAATCTGTTTATTTCTTCAGCAGTTGTAGCGACGACTATTTTCCCTGTGTTCCTGTGTGCAATATTCCTTTTCTGAGCGTATTCGTATAATAAATTATTACCTTCTACACACAGGATTGCTTTTTTAGATCCAGTTGGATAATAGATCCCCGAATGAATAACACCTGAATTCCGAGAAGAAGTTTCTTCACCAGCCCGAAAGTGCTTTTCAAGAATAATTACCTCATGACCTTTTCTTCCAATTTCTCTTGCTATGGCAAGGCCCACAACACCCGCTCCGATAATGACAGTATCAGTTTTCAAGTTCTTTTCTCTTGTAAGTTTGTATTAAAGTTCTTTTTCAACATTTTTGATAGTATGTACAGCACTATGATTTCAAATCAACAAAAACCTCTTAGTTCAGGTTTTGGAGCTAAAAGCGAACCTTCAGAAGTAATGTCAAATATCGACCTGAACGGTAAAACCGCTTTGGTTACTGGTGGTTACTCCGGCATTGGCCTTGAAACGAGTCGTGCCTTAGTTGAAGCTGGAGCCAAAGTTTTTGTACCGGCACGTAGAACTAACATCGCACTCAAAGAATTGGATGGCATTGTGTCTTCCGATAATATTACAAAGATGGATCTCGCTGATCCCAAATCTGTCCAGAATTTTGTCGATGATTTTTCCTCGGTACATACCTCACTTGATATTCTGATTAATAACGCAGGGGTGATGGCTTGTCCTGAAATGCGAACCCCGGAAGGATGGGAACTGCAATTCGCGGTTAATCAAGTTGGCCATTTTATTCTCACTAAAGGCCTTTTGCCGTTAATGGAAGCTGCCAACGGTGCTAGATTGGTAACTCTTTCTTCAACTGGACATAAAATATCTGCCATTCGTTGGGATGACATTCATTTTAACGAATCAGACTACGACAAATGGGTAGCTTATGGACAATCTAAAACGGCCTCAAGTCTGTTGGCAATCGAAGTGGATAAACGCATGCAAGATAGGGGTATCAGAGCTTTTGGAGTGCATCCAGGTGGCATTATAACGCCTTTACAAAGACATTTAGAAAACGAAGAAATGGTAGCCCTTGGTTGGATGGGAGAAGACGGCCAACCAACTGAACGAGTGGCTAAAATGTTTAAAACACCTACACAAGGGGCTTCTACTACCCTGTGGGCAGCAACCAGCCCCAAACTTGATAATATTGGCGGCGTTTATTGCGAAAATTGCGACGTGGCTATCAAAGAGGAGGATGGGGGAGACCGCTTCACAGGCGTCAACAATTGGGCCGTGGATTCAGAAGAAGCTAGTCGACTCTGGGAAGAAACTGAGCGCATGCTCAGTTAAGACCTTCCACCATCACCACAAGTCTCTGAGCAGCCTGCTCTTGAACTTTGTGGGCTGCTTGATATTCTTCGGATAAATAGCAGGCCTGTGCTTGCTCTAGAGATTTGAATTCCACCAACACGGTACGTTCGAAACCCTCGCCTTCGACTTCAATCTGTTTCCCGCCCCGGACCAGGAATTGACCACCGTGTTTTTCAATGGCTGGTCCAGCTAGTTCAACATAGTTTGTATATGCTTCCTTGTCCGTCACATGACATCTGACTACCCAAAAAGCTTTCATGGATTGCTTTGTTTAATAAATCCTTATTTTTAAGCTTATATTTGCGTGCTTTCCGGGAGCAATCAACGCGTTCAATACTCCAAAATTTAATGTCAGTAAATTAATCTTCTCTAGCGTTTTAACTTGAAGGTATTTAGTTCCTTGAGCCGGAACTTCCACAAGGTCATCACTATTGGCAAAGGTGTAACCTGAAGCATTTTTTAAGAGAAATTTAGCATCCGAAATATTACTGATTGTCAGGCCTACTATTTTCGTACCAGGTAAATACGAAGCAGATTCTATAGACAAACTTGCATTTAACAGGGGATCAAGATTTTCTTTCAGCCCAAACAATTTGTTTTTAAACCAGATCACTGTGCGTCTTTCAAATAAAGCCTGTTTGATGGAAGTGATGTTCTTGTATCTAGCAAAGATCAATGTTACTGGTCTGTGTCCGCCTAGATGAGGTTTGTAATCCCAGTCAATTAAATTGTGAACATCTGATGTACCAATGATTGCGAGATTATTCTCTATGGCAATCTGAAATGCTTCCTCCGAATACGAGTTCCCGTTCACGACTTCAATCCCGTGCAAGTAACCTTTTGCTATGAGATCCTTGTGCATTGGAGTAAGTCGAGCCACTCCATCCTGAGATTGAGAAGTCCACATGGGGTGATTCCAAAATAAAAAAGCTCCTTGCCGGTTGGCAGCTTCAATTGCTTCTTCTGCTGGCCATATATTGGCTAAAGAGTAATATTCCTTTTCTAAGTCATTCCCCCATTTCATCTCTCGAATTCTTTCATTCAAAATTTCTTGGGTCTTATCATTTTTAGGGGGATCTATGTTAAAAAGTTTGTTAGCGTCCTTAATAAATATTGCATTAATGTGGCCAGGCGGCATATCGCGAGTGATTTCAGATCCATTAACTATCAGAATATCTTTTCTTCCTGCTGCCGCTTTCGCTTCCTCATAAGCTTTATTTCTATCAGGATTTAGGATATCAGTTCTGTGAGGTTGATGCTCCAGATGTTCGGTAATAGCTAAGGCATCGATGCCATCTCGAAGTGCCTCTAACACCCTAATATTGGGCCATACATGGCCGTCAGAAAAAACAGAGTGGGTATGTAAGTCGGTAATCAGGGTTAGATACTGCTGTGTGTCAGGAAAGTTAATGGCCCGTTTATCAATTTCATCTTGAGAAACCGAACCCCCGGTGCCATGTCCGAAAAGGTTGAAACTTAGAAAAGCAATAAGAAAAGACAGAAAAAATGCGCATCCTGTTTTCAAAAGCAGATCAATGTTGTTAACCATAGTATGACAGTGTGAATTTTCTGTTGTTTGATTGCAACTCATTAAACCACCCACAGGGAAATCGGAATAACCAAAGCCCAAATGGAGACTGCCAAAAGAAGGGGTTTCGCAGAAATTTGCTTGATTGCAGGTTGGTCTATTTGGGTACCAATGCAAAATAGACCAGTTAATAAACAAATTCTATTAATTTCTTTCAACAATGAGCTTATTGGTTCGGAAGGGGACAGGATAGAATTGAGCGTTACGGCCAAAGCAAAGAAAAGAACAAAGATGGGGACACCAAGAGTAGATTTTTTCTCTCTAAAATACCAAGCTGAAAACAATACCAAAGGAACAATCCATAAAGTACGTCCAAGCTTTAAGGTAGCCGCAACTTCCACAGCATGGTCACCCATAACGGACGCCGCGCCGATTACTGAAGCCGTGTCATGAATGGCTAGGGCCACCCAAGTGCCGAACTGCTCTTGGGTCAAACCTATCCAGTTAGCTACAAAAGGGAAAAAAATTACAGCCAGAGCATTTAAGATAAAAACAATTGACAAAGCCGTAAGCAGTTCTTCGGGTTTTGCTTTTATGACTGGAGCTACTGCAGCTATGGCAGTACCTCCACAAATGGCGGTACCAGCAGCCAGTAAGTAGGATTGTTTTTTACTCACTCCCAACAATTTTCCCGTTCCAATAGCCAACACAAAAGTAACCAAGACAAAAAGTGAAACCCAGGGCAGATAACTACTACTAATAGACGCCACTTGAGGAATGCTGATGCTGCCACCCAAGAAAACAATTCCAGTCTGCAATACTTTGGTACCGATCTTTCTGGTGACGAAGTCATCGGGAAGAGAAATAAGAAATGACAGCAAAATTCCTAAAATTAACGCAACTGCTGCGTGGCTTACCCACAAGACTAAAGCTAAAAAAGTAAATACTAATAAGTAAGGCATTTTGATTATGGTGGGCCCTCCAGGACTCGAACCTGGGACCAATGGATTATGAGTCCACTGCTCTAACCAACTGAGCTAAGGGCCCTTGAGTTAATTTAACTATGGTCTAGTGGCATCTGCAAAGGATTAATCGTCCAGAAAGCCTCTTAAATGTGAGGAACGGGTGGGATGCCTTAGTTTTCTTAAAGCTTTGGCCTCAATCTGACGTATGCGCTCACGCGTTACGTCAAACTGTTTTCCTACTTCTTCAAGTGTGTGGTCTGTATTCATACCGATCCCAAACCGCATTCTCAAAACTTTCGCTTCCCTCGCTGTTAAACTCCCTAAAATATCGTCTGTGGCTTCTGTTAAATTATCTTCTGTAGCGGCTTCGTCAGGAGATGCTATGGCCGTGTCTTTAATGAAATCTCCCAAAGTAGTGTCATCTTCGTCACCTATTGGAGTCTCAGTAGAAATTGGTTCTTTGGCAATTTTAAGAACGCGACGAATTTTATCTTCAGGAAGTTCCATGCGTACGCCGAGTTCTTCTGGGGTAGGTTCTCTACCTATTTCTTGTACCATCTGGCGAGAAACTCGATTCAACTTATTGATGGTTTCAATCATGTGAACAGGTATTCTAATAGTTCTAGCTTGATCGGCTATGGACCTTGTAATGGCTTGTCGGATCCACCAAGTAGCGTATGTAGAAAACTTATAACCTCTACGATATTCAAACTTATCTACTGCTTTCATTAAACCGATATTTCCTTCTTGGATTAGGTCAAGGAATTGCAATCCTCGGTTGGTATATTTCTTAGCAATAGAGATAACCAGCCTCAGGTTGGCCTCGACCATATCCTTTTTTGCTCTTCTTATTTTGGCTTCGCCAATAGACATCCTTCGATTAATGTCTTTGATATTGGAAATATCCAAACCAATGATTTTTTCTAGCTTACTTAACTTGTTATGTAGACGGGTAATTTCGTCTACGTTTTCTTTAGCTACTTTTGCCCAGGGTTTTCTCATTCTCGACATTTTGATACCCCATTCTGGGTTAGCTTCATTACCAGAATAGCCCTTAATAAATACTTTTCTTGGCATTCTGGCTATTTTCACAAAAATTCTGTAAACCTCTTTCTCACATTCCCTTATGATCTTTAAAGAGACACGAGCAGGTTTAGCAATAACTTCAAATTGGGTTGGCGAGAGCTTAAGAAATTTAAATATTTCCCCTAATTTCTTTTGCTCTTCAAGAGCCTTCTTAGTTGTTCTAGATCTTGATGAAGCTTTTTCTGTTTTATTGAATTGTCTTTTTAAAGCATTGAATCGTTTTTTCACTTCGACTGGATCAGGTCCAGTTGGTGGTTCATCATCATCATCTGATTTTTTACCAGCTTGAGCTTTACCAGCTTGAGCTTTAGCAGCTTGAGCTTTAGCAAGTTGAGCAGCTTGAACTATAGCAGGTGGAGGGATTACATCATCTTTATCCATGAAACCTACTAAGACCTCTGCGAGGCGTTTTTCTCCTTTCACCACTTCTTGGTAGTCATCCAAAATTTTATCTACGATACCAGGGTAAAAACAACAAGCTGTTAATAATTCTCTATAACCTTCTTCAATTCTTTTTGCTATTTTTATTTCACCTTCTCGTGTAAGCAGGTCTACTGTTCCCATTTCTCTCATGTAAAGTCTAACTGGGTCAGTCGTCCTGCCAATTTCAGATTCCACAGTTGTTAAGGTTGTTCGAGTATCAGGAACGGTTTCTGGTGCTGTATCTTCTTCTCCTTCAACACCTTGGCGTCTCTCCTGAACCTCCACACCGATATTTATCAACATCTGAATGGTCTCCTCTACCTGATCAGGATCGGAAATATCTTCTGGTAACATTGAATTAATATCTTCGTAGGTAAGGAATCCCTGTTCTTTACCTTTATCAACTAACTCACGTAAGCCAGAATTTTCAAGATCCTCTTCACTCAAAAGAGCTGCATCGAGTTCTACAGACGTTTCTTCAATTTCTACTTTAGTGGTTTTGTTTTTTGGTTTTCTTGCCATATCTAATTTAAAAAAGGCTGGGAATTATATTAGTTTTTATCCTCAAATTACAATATTGGTGCAAATTATTATTTTTCAATTATATCCATCAATTCTGACTTAACTCCCTAAGCAACTCTTTATCCTCTTCATTTAAACTTTCTAGTTTTGACAATAGATGTTGTTGAAGTTCAAAAGTTTCATCTTCTGATAATTTTTCTTTACCCATAACTGATTTTAGTTCAATAATTCTTTTGCTGGGATTAGCTTTCTTCAGGGCATTAAGACAATCTTGAAAATAAGCCACTGAATTTTTTTCTTCTAACAAAGGGTTGCTGGACAGCAAAGTCCCGATAAAGGAAGCAGAATCAACTTCTAAAGAGCTAAGCAGGTCTGCTACTTGATTATTAGAAGAAGTTTGGAAATATTCAATAACCTGCAAAAATAAGTTACTCTCTGGCCTAGAAAGCTCTTGTATCCATTCCTTTGATTTTATTTCTGAAACAAGATTAGGATAAGAAACTAACGCAGCTAGTGCTTTAGAGATTAAACCACCCGGTTCAAAAGAACTCTCCTGTTTATCTGAGTTCTTATTTGAGGACGTAAATTTTTTCCTCTTAATTTGATCAATAGATTTTGTTTGGGCTCTTTCTTCTATATCTTTAATACTTAAACCAGTAATTTCTGAAACTTCAGCTTCCATTAGTTTTTTAATAGAACTTTCAGGCATGGACCTTAATAACTCCATAGCCCTTGATGCTAAAGAAGCTTTTTTTTCAAGTGAACCTGTTCCAACGGCAGCTGTAAGGCGTGCTATAAAATATTCAGACAAAAGTAGGGATTTTTTCATTCTAGCTTCAAAGTTGTCTTTATTTTCTTTCTCTAAAAGACTGGCTGGATCTTCGCCCTCAGGAAGAAAGAGGAATTTTATTTCAACTCCATCACTGATAACAGGTAGAACATTTTTTAAAGCTCCCCAAGCCGCTCCCCTACCGGCATCATCTCCGTCAAAACAAAAAATAACTTCTTTGACCAACTGCAAGAGTACCTGTGTATGAAAACGGTTTGTAGCTATGCCGAGTGTAGCCACAGAATTATCAATACCATTTTCAGACATAGCAACTACGTCTATATAGCCTTCAACGACATAAATTCGATTAAGATTTCTTCTCTCTCGTGAGGCTTCATACAATCCGTACAGCTCTTTACCTTTTTGAAAAACTAGAGTATCTCCGGTATTCAAATATTTTGGCTGATCTTCTGGATTCATGACCCTTCCTCCAAAGCCTACAGTTCTACCTTTTCGATCCCTTATAGGAAACATTAAACGATCCCTAAATACATCATAGAGTTCATTTTCTTTGTTCTTTTTAGCAAGACCTGCTTTAACTTGAATTTCTGTCGAAAATCCTTTACTGGTCAAGTGAGAAGATAAAGCGTTCCAGGAATTTGGGGCGTATCCCATAGCAAATCTTCGACAAGTATTTCCAGAAATATGTCTTTCTTCTTTAATGTAATTCTGTACTATTTTTGCATGAGTTTCATTTGCTAAGACAGATTGGTAAAAATCAGAAGCTCTTTTTAGAACTTCAAATATAGGTTCTCGATCTTCTCTTTTCCTTGAGGATTGTTCGTAAGGTACCTCCAATCCTGCCTTTGAAGCCAAAGCCTCTACTGATTCAACAAAATCTAACCCT
>Ga0208830_1001380_pt1 | contig 10801 bp, 9 predicted proteins | sample DeeseametaMP2634_FD_184169 | JGI IMG/M metagenome (GOLD analysis project Ga0208830, IMG submission 184169) | Marine microbial communities from the Deep Atlantic Ocean - MP2634 (SPAdes) | ecosystem: Environmental > Aquatic > Marine > Oceanic | place: Northeast of Antigua and Barbuda, North...
AACGGAACATCTAACGGTATAGTTCCTATGTTAAGAGTATTTAACGATACAGCAAGATATGTTGATCAAGGTGGGGGAAAAAGAAAAGGTTCTTTCGCTATTTACATTGAGCCATGGCATGCTGATATTATGGATTTCTTAGATTTAAAGAAAAACCATGGTAAGGAAGAGCAAAGAGCTAGAGATTTATTCTATGCATTATGGATTTCTGACTTGTTCATGAAAAGAGTGGAGGCTGATGAGGAGTGGACGTTGATGTGTCCAAATGAGTGTCCGGGACTTTCTGATGCTTATGGGGAAGAGTTTGAAAAGCTTTACACCAAATATGAGCAAGAAGGAAAAGGAAGAAAAACAATTAAAGCACAGGATTTATGGTTTAAAGTTATGGAGTCTCAAATTGAAACAGGAACTCCTTACATGCTCTACAAAGATGCCGCTAACCGTAAATCAAACCAAAAGAATTTAGGTACTATTAAGTCATCAAACTTATGTACAGAAATTATGGAGTACACTGCTCCAGACGAAGTTGCAGTTTGTAATTTAGCATCTGTAGCATTGCCTAAGTTTGTTGAAGACGGTACGTTTGATCATCAAAAGCTTTATGATGTAACTTATCAAGCTGCTGTAAACCTTAACAAAATTATAGATAACAACTATTACCCAGTTGAAGAGGCTCGTAATTCAAACATGCGTCACAGACCAATTGGTTTAGGTGTTCAAGGATTAGCTGATGCGTTTATTTTAATGCGTTATCCTTTCGAATCTGAAGAAGCAAGGAAATTAAATGCTGAGATTTTTGAAACGATGTATTTTGCTGCAATGTCTGCTTCAAACGATTTAGCAAAGGTAGAAGGGCCTTACCAAACATTCCAAGGTTCTCCAACTTCTCAAGGAATATTCCAATTTGATATGTGGGGAGTAACTCCATCTAGCAGATGGGATTGGAATTCTTTAAAATCAAGCGTGGTTGAACATGGAGTAAGAAACTCTTTATTATTAGCTCCAATGCCTACAGCTTCTACAGCTTCAATTTTAGGAAACAATGAGTGTTTTGAGCCTTATACATCTAACTTATATACAAGAAGAGTACTTTCTGGTGAGTTTATTATTGTAAACAAACACTTATTAAAAGATCTTGTAAGTTTAGGTTTATGGAACAACGACATGAAGAATCAAATTATGCTTCATAATGGTTCTATTCAAAACATTGAGGGCATTCCACAAGACTTAAAAGATATTTATAAAACAGCTTGGGAAATTAGCCAAAAGGCTATTATTAATATGGCTGCTGATAGAGGTGCATTTATTTGTCAATCTCAATCATTAAACATCTTTATGGAAAATGCAAACTTCGGTAAGCTTACTTCAATGCATTTTTACGGATGGAAAAAAGGATTAAAAACAGGAATGTACTATTTACGTACTAAAGCTGCTGTAGATGCAATTAAATTTACAGTTCAAAAAGAAGCTCAATCGGCTCCTAAAACAGAAGAAAAACCAGCTTCTAAAGTACAAGCTACGGTTGCTCCTGCCTCAACAACTCCTAAAACGGAAAAACCAGAACCAACGACTACAGCTTCATCATCAGTAGGGACACCTATTTATGAAGCAAGAGCTAAGGTTTTAACTAAAACAGCTTCTGTAAGCGAATCTCAAGCAACTGTTCAGCCTACTCCAAACACAACATCTTCTTCTGATGATATGTTTGTTGATAAAAACAGTGATGAGTATAAAGCTGCTCAAATCGCTTGTTCACTAGACGATCCTGATGGATGTGAAATGTGTAGCGGATAAAAAATAAGAGATTAATTGTTAACTGATATTAAAACCTCAATCAAATGATTGGGGTTTTTTTATATGTAATGCGCCATACAATTAGTATATTAGATTAAAGTGATTTTAAACATGAAACTTACTCCTCCATTTAACTTACAACAGTGGATTGATAACAATCGAGACCTGTTAAAGCCTCCAGTAGGTAATAAGAATTTATATGCTGATGCTGGTGATTACATTGTAATGGTTGTTGGTGGTCCAAACGCTAGGAAAGATTATCATTACAACGAAACTGAAGAACTTTTTTATCAATTAGAAGGAGAAATATTAGTTAAGGTACAAGTAGATGGCAAAGCTGTTGACGTTCCTATTAAAGCAGGAGAAATGTTTTTACTTCCTGCAAAAATCCCTCATTCTCCTATAAGAAGCGAAAAATCAGTAGGCTTAGTTGTTGAATTAAAGAGGAGCAACCCTAACGCAAAAGATGGGCTACTATGGTTTTGCGAAAATTGTAATAACAAACTGTATGAAACCTATTTTAAACTTGATAACATAGAAAAAGACTTTCTGCCTAGGTTCAAGGAGTTTTACACATCAAAAGAATTAAGAACGTGTAATGAATGTGGCACCATAATGGAAACTGACGATCGTTTTATTTAAGCTATGGAGGATATTTTAACGATAGATATACACACACATATTTTACCTGAAAACATTCCAAATTTTAAGGAAAAGTTTGGGTATGGAGGATTTATTCATCTTGATCATCATAAGCCATGCTGTGCAAGAATGATGATGGATGATAAATTTTTTAGAGAAATCGAGAGTAACTGCTGGAGTGGTGATACACGAACAAAAGAATGTGATCAACATGGAGTTCATGTACAAGTTTTATCTACTGTTCCTGTTATGTTTTCTTATTGGGCAAAACCAAAAGATTGTTTAGAGGTTTCTAAGTTTTTAAATGATCATATTGCCTCTGTAGTAGATGAATTTCCTAAACGATTTGTTGGACTAGGAACCATACCTATGCAATCTCCTAAGCTTGCCATTCAAGAACTTGAACGCTGTAAAAGTATAGGATTAAAAGGAGTTGAAATTGGAACACACGTAAACGAATGGAACCTTAATGATCCTAATTTATTCCCCATTTTTAAAGCATGTCAAGATTTAGACATGGCTGTTTTTATTCACCCTTGGGATATGATGGGTAAAAGTAAAATGGAAAAGTACTGGTTGCCTTGGTTAGTTGGTATGCCAGCAGAAACTTCTTTGGCTATCTGCTCTATGATTTTTGGGGGAGTTTTTGAGCGATTACCTAACCTTAGAGTAGCTTTTGCACACGGTGGAGGTTCATTTCCTGCTACTATTTCTAGGATACAACATGGGTTTGATGTTCGCCCAGATTTATGTGCTATTGATAACGATGTTGCCCCTAAAGAATATCTAGGAAAATTTTGGTTAGACTCCCTTGTTCATGATGAAAACATGCTAAACTATTTAATAAAACTGGTAGGAAGCGAAAAAGTTGCATTAGGCACCGATTATCCTTTTCCTCTAGGAGAGTTACAACCTGGAAAATTAATTAAGGAAACTGATTTATCTGTAGATGTTAAAAATGACTTACTCCATAAATCGGCATTAAGCTGGTTAAACCTAGATAAAAGTCAGTTTTTATAGTATGAATACTTTTGTTTGTTTTTTAAGAGGAATAAATGTTAGCGGCAAAAACATTATCCGAATGAAAGAATTTAAAGAGCTTTTAGAGGAACAAGGTTTTAGCAATGTAAGCACCTATATACAAAGTGGTAACATTATTTTATCATCTGAGTTAACCCAAAAACAAATTGAAAAAGACATCAAACACATCATAGAAAAAGCTTATGGATATGTAGTACCTGTTCAAGTGTATAAGAAGAATGAAATTAAAGCTATCATTGATAACAACCCTTTCTTAAAAAGCGACACGTTTGATCCTAAAAGCATTTATTTTGTGATGTGTAACCAAAAACTAAGCGATGAACAGATTATGGTTATTCATGAAAACAAACATGCTACACCTAAACACATTAAATGGTTTAAAAACACCATTTACTTATACACAAATAAAGGTTATAGCAACAACAAAATAGACAACAACCTCATTGAGAAAAAACTTAACATACAAGCAACTGCTCGCAACTTACGAACCATGCTCAAAATGGCAGAAATGTAATACTATTTATTTTGCATCTATTTCATGATCAAACTTTTATAATAAAAAATACTCTAGTATGTCGCAAGTTACCAGCATAACCTTTTTTAAATACAAGGGATTTAAGCAAAAGTGGAAAGCATTAAAAAACATGGGACTTTTACCTAAAGAACTTCGAAAGGTAGAAGGTAGTATTTTTACTAAGCTACTTGGTAGTGGAGGAGGAACAGGATTTGGAGTAGCCCCTAACTTTGGAGTATATGGTTTACTTCATGTTTGGGAATCTAAAGAAAAAGCTGAATTATTTTTTAAAAGCGATTTATATCAAACATTAAAAAACGAATCGAGCGAGCAGTGGACAACATTTTTTAAATGTTATAAAAAAATAGGTGCTTGGGACAAACAAATGCCTTTCATTATAGATGAAGAGAGAGATATGAACGCTCCAATTGTAGTTATTACGAGAGCCTCAATAAAACTATGGAGAACGATTCCATTTTGGAGGAGAGTTCCTGCTATTAGCAAGTTTATTCTTACTAAAGATGCTAATATATTCTCTGTAGGAGTTGGTGAAATACCTTGGATTTATCAAGTTACGTTTAGTATATGGAAAAGTGAAGAAGAAATGATTCAATTTGCTCATAAGGATAAACACCATGGAGAAGCAGCTAAAATTAGTTTAGATAAAAACTGGTTTAAGGAGTATATGTTTAATCGCTTTTATTTAGTTGAAAGTAGAGGCACCTGGGAAGGAAAAGAAATGGACGACCTAATTTGATTTAGTATTTATAAGTATTGTTTATCTAAAGATTTATTCTATCTTTGCCTTTCCTAAGTTCAAAATTTAAACATTAAGGTCATGAAATTGAGAGTAGCAAAGAAAATTGTTAAGAAGCAAGAAGAGTTGAACTACCATAAAGCTCAAGTTAAAAAAGCTGAAAACACAGTAAATAAGTGGAGAAAAGATTCTAAGTAATCGTTTTTATTATACAACGCATTTTAAAGGCTACCTATTGGTAGTCTTTTTTGTTTTACAGCATTTCAAAAATAATTTAAGCGAGAGATAATTATGGAACTCCATAAGCATTTTATGCTATATAAACCTTTTGGCTACATCAGTCAGTTTAAGGTTGACCCAAACAAAAAATCAAAAAAAAGATTAGGTGAATTATTTAATTTTCCTGAAGGCACAATGTCTATAGGTCGATTAGATGCAGACTCTGAAGGACTACTACTACTAACAACCGATGGAAAAGTAAGTAATGAAGTAACCAGCAGTGGTAATTTTGAAAAAGAATATTATGTACAGGTAGATGGTTTAATTACTACAAAAGCCATAGATGAACTTAGAAATGGAGTTGGAATTTCTGTTCATGGAACTCCATACATAACTAAACCTTGTAAAGCAAAGATCATAGAAAAGCCCAATTTACCTCAACGTGGCAAAAAAATAAGGGATGAGCGACACGGACCAACCAGTTGGGTGAGTATTACTTTAAGAGAGGGAAAATTTAGACAGGTAAGGAAAATGACTGCTAAAGTTGGTTTTCCAACTTTACGTTTAGTTCGTTACAGAGTGGGATCACATACTATTGAAGACATGGAAAATGGTGATGTTAAGCAAATAACATTAATAACTCCATAGGTCAAACATCTTTCGATAAAAAAGATAATATCAAGCGAATTTCATGATACGGAATTTTTTCATTTGCTTGCTCGAAATAGGGCTTTAACTTGTTTTGATCTTCTGCTCCTAAGTCTGATTTTATTTTTTTGATGGTCAACAAATTATCAGAACTAAAAAGAGGCATAATGTTTATACTACTATCTTCTTCATAACCTGATGCCAAGTGAGAATAAATAGTTGTTATTTGTAAATTTCTTTTTTCAGCAATCTCTGCTGGGGAAAATCCTTGTTTATATAAGTCCAACGTTTCACTTAATGTAGATTTTTTAGCTACAGGCTTGTTAGCATTTTTGTACTGCTTAATAATACTCATAAACTCCTCCCCAAATCTCAATAATTTTTGTTCTCCAACCCCACTTACACCCAAAAACTGATTATCTGTAACAGGCATATCAGCAGCCATTTCTTTTAAAGACTTATCGTTAAAAATAATATAAGGAGGAACATTTTCTTCTTTTGCTATTTGCATTCTTAATGCTCTTAACTTTTCAAAAAGCTGGCTATCTGTCTCTTTTTTAACTAATGCAGAAGATTTCTTTTTAATTTGCTCTTTTTTCTTAGGTATTGTTAATTGAATTTGTTGATCTCCTTTTAAAATTTCCCACCCATAAGGGGTTAATTTTAGTCTGTTTTTATCATCATACGCAATTTCTATTCCTCCAAGATTAATCAGTTGAACAATATAGCTTTGCCAGTCAAAAAAAGAATATTCTTTACCTACTCCATAGGTTTTTATTTTGTTGTAACCCATGCCTATCACTTCGGCATTTGCTGATCCTCTCAAAACATTAATAAGCATATTTACACTTACTTTTTCTTTTAATCGAACGATCCCCGACATTGCTTTTTGGGCAATTATTGTTCCATCAATAAAGTTAGGCGGGTCGTTACAAACATCACAATTCCCACAGTTTTCTGCTAAATGTTCTCCAAAATAAGCCAATAAGATTCTTCTTCTACAAGAAGTTGCTTCTGCAAATTGAAGCATACGTTTTAGTTTTTCTTGCTGAATAGTTTGTTGCCCACTTTGATCAGCAAATTGCTTCAATAAAACAACATCCTTATAATTGAAGTACAGTAATGTATCAGAAGGTAAACCATCTCTACCTGCTCTTCCTATTTCTTGGTAGTAACCTTCTATATTTTTAGGTAAGTTATTATGGATTACCCATCGCACGTTTGATTTATCTATCCCCATCCCAAAAGCAATGGTGGCTACAATAATTTTTAAATCATCATTTATAAATGCTTCTTGAATGTGCTCTCTTTTTTGAGGTGGTAACCCTGCATGATAGCATGCAACTGAAAAACCATAGGCTTCCAATTCATCAGCTAAATCTTCGGTGTTTTTTCTACTTAAACAATATATAATGCCAGATTCATTGCTTCTTTCGGATATAAAGCGTTTGATTTCCTTGAGTTTATCCTTTTTAGGGATTTGCGAACGAACATTTAAACTTAAATTTTCTCTGTTAAATGAAGAGATGAAGGTTTTTGGGTGAGATAAGTTTAATTGACCAACAATATCTTCTCTCGTTAACTTATCAGCAGTAGCTGTTAATGCAATAAATGGTATGGAAGAAAATTGTTTCCTTAAGTTTTGCATTTGAGCATACTCCGGACGAAAATCATGTCCCCACATACTTATACAATGTGCCTCATCTATAGCAATCATTGAAAGGTTTAAACCAGTTAACCAAGTAGACGAAACCGTAAGTAATTTTTCTGGGGATAAATAAAGCAATTTAATATCACCATGAAGTGCTCGTTCAATAATGATTTCCTCTTCTTGAGGACTATTCGAACTATTAATGTATTCTGCCGATATTCCATGAGCTTGCAACGCCTGTACTTGATCCTTCATCAAGGAAATAAGAGGAGAAACAACTACCGTAACACCTTCGAAAATTAATGCTGGAATTTGATAACACAGTGATTTACCACCTCCAGTGGGCATTAAAACTAGGGCGTCTTTTTTCTCTAAAACATGATGAATAATTTCTTCTTGATCTCCACGAAAAGAATTGTAACCAAAAACCGTTTTAAGAATATCTAAGGGCATTTTATTCATGTTTAAAGATACAACTCTCGCATTTAATTAGAGGGATCTTTTATACTGGAAAACTAACCTCTGTTTTTATACTTTTTATCAATAATGATTTAATAATCTTTCAGTTAAAAAGATAATAAACCGGACTTTCCTTTTATTTCTCCTTTATTTTTTGTACCATATAGGGAAACAATTAATATAAAATTTAATGACTAAAGTAACTGCAAACAGTAAAGTAAAATTTCATTACACAGGAAAATTAACAACCGGTGAGGTATTTGATAGCTCTTTAGAGCGTGAGCCATTAGAAGCTCAATTAGGTCAAAACCAATTAATCGCTGGTTTAGAAAGCCGTATTACAGATATGGAGTTGAACGAAAAGAAAACGTTAACTATTCCTTACACTGAAGCATATGGAGAAGAAAAGGATGAGCTTTATCACGAACTAAACAAAAAACAACTTCCAGGAGAAATGAATCCAGAAGTTGGAATGGGACTAGTAGCTTCTCATCCAGATGGGTCTCAACAACAATTAATCATCACAGAAGTTAAGGATGAGCATGTAGTTGTTAACGGTAACCATCCATTAGCTGGTAAAGATTTGGTATTTGAAATTGAAGTATTGGAGATTAACTAATATAATTGAACATAATAGTTTTAATAGGCGCTTTTACTTGTAGAAGCGTCTTTTTTATTCGAATATAATAGTGAAAGGTAATGACTCATAGCCCGTTATTTCCATCTCTGGATTATATGAATATGCTAATAATTGAATTTCTTTCACCTTTTTAAAAAAACCTACTTTTTTAGCATCGAAATACCAATCTTCTATGAAATGGATACCAGCAAAATCTTTAGGTAAATAGGTCACATATTCTTTTTCATAGATTGGATCACCATTTTCATCTACTGAAAATTCTCCTGTCTCTTGATCTACTACTGCTAGTAACGAAACATCTTTTATTAGTTGCTCATTAAAAGGTATTTTCTCTCCTTGATTATTTCTAATTTTAAACTCCCCTTTGAAAAGCTGATTGACGATAAATTTAATCAAGTTTTCAGCTTCGTTTTGGTTTATAGCTGATAATTGAGCATCTCTTAATTTCACTTGATCATACTCCTCAGGAAATAAACTATTCTGTTTTAAAATTGAAGGGAAGAAAAAATAATTATAGGCTACATCTTTTTTAAATATGTATTTTTTCTTCCAGCTCGGCTTTTGTGAGTTTATTTGCGTAAATCCTAAGAACCTTAAGTCATAATACTTGTAATCACTATTTCCAACTAAAATCGTTTCTGTTGCCTTTGGTTGTTTACAAAATCCTTTTTTGTTAATTATCCATTGTTCTTTTGAGTTGACTCCTTCAATAGCATTCCTAATGGAACCTAGTATTGTGTCTGTTCGGTATACCGTATAACCATCATTATCAATAGCTTCTTGTCCTGTTTCATAATCATAAACAGGTACTTGATTAGTAGTAATAATAGACTTGTTATAAGTATTAGTAGGGGAAATACCGTTTTGATTAGCATAATAATATTTACCACCAAATGCCACTAACAAATTAGCGCTATTTTTATCATATGCTTCAACAGAGATTAAGGTTGAGTTATAATCCGTAGTATCTTTTATTTTAGAAATTAATTCTTTGTAGTAACGATCTTTATCTGTTTGGGTTAAAGATAAGTCGTTAAAAATTGGACGTTCCCAATATCCATCAATTTTTCCAAAGGGAACTTCAAATTGAACATCAAGTTTAAAGGTTTGGGCTATTAAACTTGTTCCTAAGAAAAATGAGAATATAAAGATGAATTGTTTCATGCTTCTACTCTAATATCACATACTTTTTTTAAAAACATCGTACGTTAAGCGAAAATCATTAATCATAACAGGAGCTATATCACGTTGATGGTCGAAATATTTTTGATACTTTTTTTGTTTATCCAAATCCTGTTTTAAATGTTCATCAGATACGTTTTTCATTTTTTTAATCAACTGATCCAATACACCAAACGTTCGTAAACCACTTAATAATTGATTTTCGGTTAAATCTGGATGTTGTTTCATGAAATTATCAAGGTAACCACTTTTTCGTGCAACATTAGATTTTACAGGATCTGTATACGAATCAAGGGTGATTTCTAGTTTTTTGTTGGTGAATTTAATCCAACCTGTGGTTACTCTTAGCTCTTTAAATTCATCTGATTGTTTAGCCTCTTCTCTTTCTTCCTTCGTTTCTCCGGGATATGTTTTAAGCTGATTTTTTTGATCTTTTCTCGCACTTATTTTAGCTCCTTTGTACTCTCCTATTCCATTTCCACTAAGCTCTAACTCTAACGAGATGTTTTCATCAATACTATGTTCTACCATTTTTGAGAATAGATAGTTTGCCTCTGGCCCAAAACTTAACTTTTTTAGGGTGTAACCATCCGATGAAAAAGCATCAACTAATATTAATTCAACTTCTTGAATAATTTCCTCTTTTTCATTTACCTCAGTAACAGCAATATTTAATTGCACTTCATCGGCATATTCACTCATAGGGTTAGCACCAACTGCTAATAATTGAATATCTAATTCTTGAGGTTCATCGTTAGCTTCAAAAATTAAATCTTGAGTTTTAACGTTAAAAATTGTTCCATCTTCGAACTGGTATATCAAATGATTTATCGCTTTAAATTTTTGTTCAAAATTGCCTAGGTTTCGTTTCATTTTTGTTAAACGAAACTTCATTTTATCTAGTTTGAGTTTTTCTTCGTCAAACTCTTCTTTGGCTTCGGCTATACGTTTTTCAAGTGCCCAAAGCTTTTTGTGCTGAGCATCTAATTTATTTCCTATTTTTTTGATTTTAGACTTATTTTTTCGCTGATTCATACGGAGCATGGATTCCTTATACTCGTTTTTCTCAATTTCATTAATCAATTCTTCTCTATTAACTTTCAGCTGCTTCCATTTTGCCTCAAAACCATCTTCTCCGTACACCTCTTCTTCTTGTTCAGGTACCTCCTCTTCTTCAAGCTTTTTTAGGTGTGTTTTATACGTTTTTTCATCGTTATTGTATCTAGGGTCTGGTGACAACTCACCAGTATACTT
>Ga0208830_1001382_pt1 | contig 10786 bp, 7 predicted proteins | sample DeeseametaMP2634_FD_184169 | JGI IMG/M metagenome (GOLD analysis project Ga0208830, IMG submission 184169) | Marine microbial communities from the Deep Atlantic Ocean - MP2634 (SPAdes) | ecosystem: Environmental > Aquatic > Marine > Oceanic | place: Northeast of Antigua and Barbuda, North...
GGCGCACCAAAAGGCTTATTCCAGGTAGCGCGTCTTGCGCATCTAGATACCTTGCTAATGGATGAAGATTTATCTGGCGTGGTGGTCGACTCTGGTACTGAACGTACTGCGCGTATTACAGCAATGCTGTCATCCCGCGAAGGCGCTATTTTGCCGGTTATCACAGCAGAATATAACGACAATCTTATTCAGCGTTTGATGACCGAAAAAACCATCAGTATCGATACTACGGCATCAGGTGGTAACACATCGTTGATGACCCTAGTTGAAGATGATGAGTAAGCGGTAATACTTGTGGTAAATACCGACTTTGCAAGATAGCGATTTAATTGAGAGCTATCTTCACAACATGTCATTCAAAGGCCAGCGCTAAGCTGGCCTTTTTAACACCTTATTCTTACCTTTCTCATTTATTTCTAACTCCTTGCCCTTTCCTTAACCGGACCTTAACCCTGCGTTTGAAATACTCGTGTCAGTTAATTTAAAAAAGCTGCGCATAGACCTTCGAAAGTAATCTGTGCGCCAAATAATAGGCACAAGTCATGGGCAAGATAAAACTGACGGTAAATAGTATTACCCTTTGCATTTTGCTGTCTGCATGCACAAGTACTGATGACAGAGCGTTGAGCGAATCGGCATCGTCGACAACGGGTAACAACGTTGTGTGGCAGTCTCAGGCACGGCAACAAGAATCAGCACAAACCTTGCTGCTGAATTCGGACACGAGGTTAACCGATATCATTGATATCAGAGAGTTACCCCACTTAGCCGGTTACATTGATGAAGCCCTGTCTTCTAATGCTAATCTGCAGCAGTCGTTAATAACGCTTAGAAAAGCACAAGTAGCCATTGATAGTGCAAAAGCGGATAGGAACCTTAATGTTGACGCGAGCTTCTCTGCGTCAAAAAGTGAAACCACCAATAGCAGTGCATCTACCAGCTCAAATACCAACTCCAGTACGAGCTCTAATTCGAGCAGTCCGAGCTATAGTGCGAGCATGAATGTCAGTTGGGAGCTGGACCTATGGCAAAAAATCAGCGATGGAATAAGTGCAGCAAACTTAGATGCAGCAAGTGCCAGAGCCAGCTATCAGTCTGCCAGAGATTCTCTGGTCGCTAACGTAGTAAGAAGCTATATCGACGTACTCACTCAGCAGCAATTACTGAATATTGAGCAGTCTCGGTTAACGGTACTAGAAAATAACGAAGCCGTTATTTTAAAGCGCTATAGCACCGGTCTTGGAAGTTTAGACGACCTAGATACTGCGCGTACTAGCAGTGCAAATACTCGCGCTACTATTGCCCAATATGAAAATGCACTTTTAACAGCAAAGCGCACGTTGGCCGTACTCTTAGGCAGGCAAAACCAATCGCTAAGCGAGCTCAACACTCAAGTTAGTTTTCCCGACGCGTTATTGCCGCTAACAACTTTGCCGAAACAGGATCTGGCACGTAGACCCGATCTTCAGGCGGCCTTTTATGCGTTAAAAGCAACAGAGTTTGAAGTCGATGTGGCCTACAAAGCCTTGTTGCCAAGCATTAGCTTGTCTGCATCACTTTCTGATAATGCCTCTACACCTTCACAAGCTTTGTTTACTAACCCTTTATGGAATTTGCTTGGGCAGATGACCGCGCCACTGTTTCAGGGGGGGCGCTTTGAGGGCGCAAATTGAAGATGCAAGGCTAACCTCAGCCAATGCCTGGTGGCAGTATCGCGAAACGTTATTAACGGCGGTACAGGAAACCCAAAATGCGCTGGATAGCGAGACTGCGTTGAGTGCTCGAATTAGCCACACCAACGTGGCGTTAGCAAATGCAGAGCGCAGCGTCTCTACCATTGAAGGTCAATATCGACAGGGCCTTGCTGACATCTTGGACTTACTTTCCGTATATGACACGCGCTTTAACCTACAAGCTCAGGCAGTTGAGCTGCACGCCCAGAAATTACAAAACCGAATTGACTTAGGCCTAGCCCTTGGCCTTGGAGTGTCACAATGAGAAACAAACGAATTATTGTAACCTTACTCGCCGCTGCAAGTATTGCGCTAGCGGTTATGTATACCATGATGAATATGGGCGCCCAACATCCCGGCGCAAAACCGCAGACCGAATCAAGGCCAACGTCTCCAGCAATTTCCGCGAATGCTGAGCAACCACAATATGCCGCTCAGGCAAAGAAAACTACAGGTGGTGAAAGGCCAGCAGCATTACCTGCTGCCGATAGCGGTGTGAACAGGCTTAACAAGGCAAGCGACACGTCATCAGTGAATACCATTAATCGCAGCCCAAAGGGAGAACAAAGCGGCAATACTCAGCTGGCTCAAGTAGGCGTTATTGATGTAACCGCCGACAGCTATAACGCTAAGGTGAGGGGGTATGGTCAGGTTGTTCCGCAAGATAGCTTGAGCTTAGTCGCACAGGTTAGTGGTCAAGTTACTGATATATCTTCGTCTTTTAAAACTGGTGCCCTAGTGGCAAATAACACGGTATTGGTACGTATTGATGACACCAACTATCAACAGGCGTTAGCAAGTGCAAATGCTACCTATCAAGCGGCTGTGGTAAGTCTAGAAGAAGAGCGATTACAGGGTATTCAAGCGAAAGATGAATGGACACGTTCAGGGCTTGATGGTGAACCTTTATCGGCATTAGTACTGCGTGAGCCACAGCTAAAGGCGGCTCAGGCCACTTTGGATGAAGCTGAGCAAAGTGTAAATTCAGCCAAGCGAGATTTGGCGTTTACCTCGTTACGTGCACCTTTTAATGCATTGGTGGTCAGCCGTGACATTGCGCTAGGGAGCTATGTTCAAGCTGGCAGTGCGGTCGCCACACTCTATTCTGCAGATATTGCCGAAGTGGCAATTGGCCTTTCACCTAGCCAATGGGCTCAACTACCTTCTGGTGATGAAACGCAGTTGTCTGGTGATGCCTCCCTTAACTGGCCGGTAACGCTTACCGATACCACTACAGGAAATACCTGGGTTGCCAATATCGTTCGCGCTGAATGGCATCAAAGTGATACAACGCGTCAGCGTAACGCCATAGCGGTTATTGAAAAGCCGCTGGCGCAATCAACGCCTCTTTTATTCGGCAGCTTTGTGCAGGCAGATATTGAAGGAAGAGCTCTCGACAATGTCTGGAAACTGCCGGCTTCTGCTATCTCGCAAAAGCAAGAAGTATGGTTAGTAATGCCATCTACCGGGCAGTTGGCAAAGTTCACGCCTTCGGTTCTGTTTGAAAGCGAAGGTTATGCCTACATTACCCCGCCAAAAACCAGTGAAGTTACGGGTAATATTGTGAGTAATGTTGCGGGTAAAACCTCGGGTAACGCTAGCGGCAACAGCATGTCAGAACAGGTTGGCGAAATACGCCAAGCGCTGGTGGTTGCACGTCCTTTAAACAGCTATCTGGTGAATACCAAAGTATTGCCTGTAGTGGAAGGACAAACAGGAGGGCAAGCCGATGACAAATAATCGAAACGGCGCGCCGTTTGACGGGGGCGAGGAGCCGAAAGGCAATACGAATGGTGGGAATAACTCCCGGGGAATTATCGCTTGGTTTGCGCAAAACTCAGTAGCGGCCAACTTGCTCATGGTCAGCCTTATCGTGCTTGGCTTGGTTTCCATGAACGATATCCGCAAAGAGGCATTTCCAAGCATGGAGCCACGCTTTGTTACCATTTCAATGACATACGATAGCGGTGATCCTAAACAAGCAGAAGAAGGGATAGCTATCAAAATTGAAACCGCGCTGGAGGCAATCCCGGGGATTAAGCGAATTACCTCTACCTCGAACGCCAGCGGCGCCAGTGTGCAGGTAGAAAAGGAAACCGAATACGATTTAGACACACTTTTCAACGACATCAAAACCGAAGTAGATAGTATTTCTAACTTCCCATCTGATGCTGAAAATCCTGTTATAAGCAAAGCACGCCGACAAGAACACGCTATTTGGGTACAGCTTTATGGTGACGTCGATCACGCTTCGCTTCAATACTTGGGTGAGCAATTAGAGCGAGATTTACTAGCAACAGACGACATTCGCGAAGTCAGTGCAGGTAGCTTTGTCGACCCTATGATATCTATTGAAATAGACGAAGGTAAGCTTCAAGCCTACGGATTAACGCTGTCAGACGTGGCTGATGCCGTTAACCAGGAGTCGAATACCGCGCTTACAACCAGCTTGCGCAACAAAGAAAAAGTGATTCGTTTAAAAGCGTCTGAACAGTCTTACTGGGCGAAAGATTTTGCCAACATCCCCCTCATTACCGATACCAATGGCGTCATACTCACCGTTGGCGATGTTGCTACAGTGCGCGATATGTTTGCCGATGACAGCTATCACTTGTCACGTTACAACGGTACCAATGGGTATGGTATCCAGGTGCTTATGGATGAATATGGTGACGTAACAAAAATGGTACAGCAGGCTCACGAAGTAGTGGACGCATGGCACGAAAAAGGCTTGCTACCTGAAGGCGTAGAGCTTGAAACCTGGTATGACAAAAGCACGCTTATTACCGAGCGATTGACGTTACTTACCAGTAATGCGCTTATGGGCATTGTGTTGGTATTTGTTACTCTTGCCGTATTTCTAAATTTACGCGTGGCATTTTGGGTGGCGGCAGGCTTGCCCTTTATCTTCTTCGGCACCTTGTACTTCATGACCGACAGTTATACGGGAATGACGTTAAACGAGATGACCACATTCGGTTTTATCATTGCCCTTGGCATTGTGGTGGACGATGCCGTGGTGGTGGGGGAAAGCGTGTACGCCACGCGTAAACAGCATGGCGATACGCTTCAAAATACCATCTTAGGTACCCATAAAGTGGCGGTTCCCACACTGTTTGGTGTGCTAACCACAGTGGCCACTTTTTTCGCACTATCTAACGTGTCGGGTGGCTTAGGTACCCTTTATTCTCAGTTTGGCACTATTGTTACCTTGTGTTTGTTGCTGTCGGTGGTGGAGTCGAAGCTGATCTTACCTTCTCATTTAGCCCATCTGCCAACCAAGCAAAAAGCGCGGAGGGGGTTAGGTGGCGTATGGAACAGAGTGCAGCAAAAATCGGATGATGGACTTCAGTGGTTTAACTACCGCGTGTATCAGCGCCTGTTGAAAGTCACCGTAGCGTACCGTTATGCCGCTGTATTGTTGTTTATTGCCTTATTTGTCATGGTGGTTAGCCTACCGCTTACAGGTGCGGTAAGAGTAAGCTTCTTCCCCAGTATGCAGGACGATACGGTTTCGGCCAATATGTCGCTTTACAGCGATGCCAGCTATGGACAGAACGAACGCAACTTAATGCTGCTAGAGAAAAATGCGCTAGAGGCAGACCGCCAATTAACCCAAGAAAACGGCGCAGATAAAAGTGGCATTAGCAGTTTGCAAGTAACGGCGAGTGGCGATCAAAGCGGCACAATCACCATTTCACTTGATGAAGACTCCTCTTATTCTCTTGATGAATTGTCGTCACGCTGGAATGCGTTAACTGGCAATTTAGAAGGCGTAAAAAGTCTAAAAATACGCTCACGCCGAGAGATGGTCGACGGGTTTAACGTTGAAATTAAAAGCATTAACGACGATACCCTGACGGCGGCTAACGATGCCTTTATTGAAGTACTTAACAATATCGATGGTGTATATGCAGTTGAGAGCTCGCTGACACCCGGCGAAGCCATGATGCGCTTTGAACTTACCCCCGAAGGACGAGCGTTGGGGTTGAATACGCAAAGCCTATCGCAACAGCTGTTAAAAGCATTTGGTGGCGAAATTGTTCAGCGCTATTTGCGCGATAAAAACGAAGTAAAAGTGCGGGTGCGTTATCCTGAACAAGACAGAATGAATCCGTCTGATGTAATGAACACGCAAGTGCGTCTGGACGACGGCACCGTAGTACCGCTTTCTGTAGTGGCTAACGTTATTCAAGATGTACAAGAAAAACAGGTGGTACGTATAGACGGCCTACGCGCCCTAACGATTAGCGCGTCGGTGGATAGCGATGTTATCACCTCAACCGAACTGGTGAATCACTTAAACAACGAGTTTGTTCCTCAGCTATCGCGTCAGTATCAGGACTTATCGCTTTATTTTGCCGGTGAGGCTGAGCAGCAAGCTGAAACGCAAAGCTCTATGCAGAGCGTGTTTATATTAGCCTTGTTGTCTATTTTTGCGTTGTTGGCGATTCCGCTTAAATCCTACGTACAGCCGCTTATTATTATGACCGCCATCCCCTTTGGTATAGTCGGAGCCATTATCGGCCACTGGTCGAATGGATTAATGATAAGTCTGCTCTCGCTGAACGGCATATTGGCGCTTAGCGGTGTGGTGGTTAACGACAGCTTGTTGTTGGTTTCACGATTCAACGCTTTGCGAGAAGAAGGTGTGCCGGTAGAAACGGCAGTTATTGAAGCTTGTACCAGTCGCTTGCGGGCTGTGTTGTTGACCTCAATTACCACCTTTGTAGGCTTATACCCCATATTGGGCGAAACGTCGGTACAAGCGCAGTTCTTAATTCCGGCAGCTGCGTCGCTGGGTTACGGTATATTGTTTGCCACCGTCATCACACTTTTATTAATACCCGCATTACTGTTAATTTATGACGATGTAAGCCGTTTAATGGCAAAGCATTTGGTTAAACCTTTAACGGAGAGTACGGCTAATGATCCGCGTGTTACTAGTGGAAGATGATATGGGCCTGGCGGGCAATATTATCGACTATTTAGAGCTTGAAGACATGGTATGTGACCACGCTGCAAACGGTGTAGCCGCGCTGTCTCTTATCCAAAAGCATCCGTTTGATGTTGTGGTGCTGGACATTAATTTACCGCGACTTGATGGCTTAAGCGTATGTGAAAGGGTGCGGGAAGACGGCAACGATACGCCTATTATTATGCTAACCGCCCGTGACCAGTTGGAAAATAAGCTAGAAGGGTTTCAAAAAGGCGCCGATGACTATTTAGTGAAACCGTTTGACATGCCCGAACTGGTTGCTCGGGTTTTTGCACTGGCGCACAGGCGTTCATCACAAGTGAAAAAGCTGCGCTTTGGCAACGTAAGTTTAGCAATGGGAAGCGACGTAGTAAGTGTTGAGAACGTGCCTATTAAGTTAAGCCCCACAGCATTTACGCTGCTAAAGGCATTGTTACAGCAACAAGGAAAAGTTATGCCACGAGAGCGTCTTCTTGATGCGGTTTGGGGAGAAGATGCGCCAGAGAGTAATGCGCTTAAGGTACATCTTCACAATCTGCGCAAATCACTAGTACAAGCAAATGCCAATATAGAGGTAAAAGCAGTAGCTGGCACAGGGTTTTGTGTGACGTTAAAACCAGAACAGTCCAGTTCAGAGCAAAGTACAAGCGCGGAACCAAAAAGTACAAATAAAGGAAACGATCAGTGGTAAATGGCCTTCGCATCAGCTTAAGACGCTACGTCTTGTGGTCGCTATTAAGTTTGGCCGCCGTAGTTATCGTGCTCTTTTCAATACAAAGCAGCGATAGCTTTTTCGATGGTATGGACGGCATGCTGAGAAATACCATGATACGGGCGGCAGAAAGCGCAGAGCTTGATGACAACAAGCATGCTCAAATTCTCGATTTACATGTTTTTGCGAACTACGAGAGTTTGCCTGACGAAGTGAAGCAGAGCTTTTCCAAAGAGAGCTTTATACCGTTTTCACTTATGAAAGATATCAACAAACCTGATTGGTTTTCCCGTCCTATTTCGGCTCACTTTGCCGTGTTTGTTCCGTTAGAAAATGGAGAATCGCGATACGTTACCCAAGTGTTTGTCGCGCCACCTTCTGACGGCAAAAAACACTTTAGAATAAACCATGTTATTTACAGCGCCATTGTGGGCGTAGTTGCACTGGTTTCGTTTTTTGTCGCCTTGCTTTTTCTTATGCGCAGCGTGTCTCGCCCCATAGAGTCATTGCAGAGGTGGGCGGCGTCTTTGGATGAACAAGAGCTCGATAAGCCTATCCCGGAGTTTCGTTATAAGGAACTTAACGCGCTAGCAGGGATGATACATGGCAGCTTGCAAAACGTGCGCAATACCCTAAATCGAGAACGGGAATTTGTTAACCACGCGAGTCACGAGCTTAGAACGCCGATTGCCGTCATTAGAAGTAGCGCGGCATTGCTGCACAGAGTGATCGATAGTGAAAATACTAAAGGCAATAACGCGCTTGCGCGGGTGGATCATGCCTCAAAAACCATGGCAGATTTGACCGAAACTCTACTTTGGTTAGGAAGAAATGAAGAAGCAGCTTTACCCAAAGAAAAGGTTAACCTTAAAGCAATGGTTGAGGCTCTAAGCCAAGATTTAATGTATTTGCTGTCGGGAAAAGATGTGAGTGTGCAGCTGCAATTGAGCGATTGTGAGTTAACGCTGGCGAAAACGGCGAGCGAAATTGTGATAGGAAATGTGATTCGAAACGCTTATCAGCACACGCAGCAAGGAAAAGTCACAATAAGTCTTTCAGATGCAACGCTCACCGTGCTCAACGAAGAGGACGGCCTTGAAGAAGAGGCGCTTAACGAAAAAGGCCAAGCGACTTTATCTGCGCCGACTATCAGTGAATTAGATGGCGGATTTGGGATAGGGTTAAAACTCATTGATAAGCTTTGTGCGAAACTTAAATGGGGTTATGCACATGAGAGGATAACAGCCCGAGGTTCACATGATGACCAAGGTGATGTTTCTCGTATGACAATAGGATATAGAGTGGTGCTTACGGTACGATAATAGGCGCATATAACTCATCAAAGTGTTTGCACTTTGTCACTTCTAATCTGTTTACCGAAACAAGCCCAATAAAAAACGCCGATGCTAACATCGGCGTTTTTTCGTTTTTTAGCGTCCAGCTATAAAACCTACACTACATCCACTCGCTACTTCTGCGTTTGCGCTTGGGAAGGTAAGTCAGCATTACGCCCAGCAATATCCCCACGCCTGCCACTATGCCACCGCGAGTAAACCAGGTAACCAGCTCGTCTTTATTAGCGCTTTCAACCTTAGCCGTTAAACGAATAATTTGAGACGCTTGCTCGTCGTTTGTGGTGGTAAGTTTAGACACCTTTTGGCGAGCATCGTTAAGCTGCTGACGAAGTTTGGCATTTTCTGATTGTGCAGCTTGAAGTCCACTTTGGCTCTCAGCTAGCTTCTCACTTATGATTGGCAATTGCTCGGCTTGCGACATGGTATTAGACACAAACTTACTTTCAACCCAGCCTTTACGTCCTTCATTGTCGGTAATTTGGGTAAATTCAGCATCGTTATCGCGTGCAAGAACAGTAATAGGTGTGCCTGCTTCAATTGAACCTAGAATACGGTAGTTACGACCAGGTCCAGTATGCATAAAGATAAACAAGTCATCTCTAATGTAATGCGAAGAAGACGCTTCTAAATCAGCGGTATCTTGTAGCGAAAATGCTTGAAAAGAGCATGCAATAAGGGCTGCTGCTAACCACTTTCGAATCATATGAAGTCCAATTTTAGAATTTAAAACGTGAAGATGGTATTGGTTGACCGCGATAAAGGCAAGTTTGTTCCACTTTTGTCTAATTAAAGCATCTTGTTTCATGGCGCCAGCATTGCGAAAAGTAAGCGACAAAGGTAAGGTGTCAGCATCATAAGCTGTGCCTAGCGCAACCATGTCAGAAATAGAATTAAAATTTGTAACGGGTGACAACGCCCACCATGCGTTTAGTCAACGTGTACTTCCTCTTTTCGAAAAAAACAGTATTCAGGTTAACTCTCATCGTGAAATGCGCCTTGAGAACGACTATTACGATACAGATAAGCTCGATTTTCAAAACAATAAAATGGGCTTTCGTGTTCGAGGTAACAATGGTGAATACGAACAGACGCTAAAGACTAACGGCGTGGTCAGCGGTGGTCTGCACAAACGCATGGAATACAATGTGAGCCTTGATAATTCAAGGCCCGACCTCACGCTAATTGAAGCCAGCGCTTGGCCCCAAGATTGGGACGTGGCGGCAAAAAACACGCGGCTATCTAAACAGTTTAGCACTCACTTTACTCGCAATGCCTATGTGGTTAGTGTGGGTGAAAGTGTGGTTGAGATTGTGCTGGACTGTGGCGAAGCAAGTACAGAAAAAGCCAGTTCCCCAATCAACGAAATAGAGCTTGAGTTGATGTCAGGTGATATCAACAGTTTGTTTACGTTGGCGGTGCTAATAAACGACAACATGCCGGTACGCCTTAGTGATGTATCAAAAGCGGCGCAGGGATATCAATTACTTCACGGCTTTAACGCTAAAGTTCGACACCTGCCAGATTTCCTTGCGCTTGAAGACACAACCACCACGGAAGAAGCATTTAGCCACGCGGTTCAAACTGCATTGGCGCATTGGCAGCACCACGAGCATGTGTTTTGCGAAAGTGGCTCAATAAAAATGCTGGCTGAAGTTGCTAAAAGCGTACGTTTGTTACTGCAAAGTGTATCGCTTTACTTGCCGGTTCTGCAGTGCCCTGAGCTACTAGCCCTGCATAAAAAGCTGGTCACCCATGCGCAAAAGTGGGGCTGGCAAGACGACTTACAAAGTTTGCGTTATTTGCTCTCTAAAAAGAGCATGTTTAACAAAACACTCAGCAAACATCCTGCAGTAGTAAGCTATCTGCAAGGACGACAAACAGGTTTAATGCAGGCTCATGAGCCCGAAAAGCTGTTTTTCGACAACGATGCCACAGACATTAAGCTACACGCCATAAGTCTTATTCAGAATAAGCCGTGGCAAAAAGTCGCAACGGGTTTTGATCATCC
>Ga0208830_1001387_pt1 | contig 10770 bp, 6 predicted proteins | sample DeeseametaMP2634_FD_184169 | JGI IMG/M metagenome (GOLD analysis project Ga0208830, IMG submission 184169) | Marine microbial communities from the Deep Atlantic Ocean - MP2634 (SPAdes) | ecosystem: Environmental > Aquatic > Marine > Oceanic | place: Northeast of Antigua and Barbuda, North...
GCCTCGCCAATCTTCAAACAGCGCATCTTCAGACAATATAGCGCCGTCTACTAGCAAGTGCTCTTTAAAGGGTTTGAACGAGAATATGAGCGGTATCGACATAGAGTACCGCACTGCTTCTGACACCTTCATATCTGGAGAGGTTTGTTTGTTGAACAAAACTGGTCCGCCGCCGTTTACGTCGGTAGCGAGAATATGCAGGTTGAGTGGGAGGTCGGCAAACACTGCGCCTTCCAACTGTTCGTCAATCCATCGCTGAAATACGTCGCCAGAAGAAAGTCCGCCTTCCCGGAGTAATCTTACGAGTGAAAATTCAGTGAATTGCTTGAAATCAGTAACCAGTGCGAGCTCTCGCATTTGCTCCACTGTGTAACCTTTGGCATAAAGCGAAGCGATAATCGAGCCACCTGATACACCCACTAAAGTGTCGAAGCCTACGTTCATGTCCTGCAGCGCTTTAATGATGCCGATATGGGCGCTCAATCTTGTTCCTCCACCTGAAAAGATGGGCACAATTTGCGTGACGTTCGCCTGTAATAAATTATTCGGTATTGCTGCCGAGGCTATCTGCATGTGCATACTCCAAACTAAGGAGGCTTTGCGCTAAGTGTTTAGTTCCAACGGAATAACAAACGCTGCGCCCCACACTATAAAAGCGTAGTTTACTCATGCATTATCAGCAAAGTATCAAGGGGGAGATAAGCGATATCTTTAGTCTAAAGTGTTGCCATATCACTACACAGTTCGCTTTTGAGTGAGTTTGCGAAGTGATTTCACGCGTCGTGACAATAAATGCAAACGCATTAGTAATACACCAGCAATAAATAAAAAGGCTCACTTCTGTTTACTAACAGAGTGAGCCTTATTCAAATGCGTCTGATGAGGCTTGAAACTAGCTAGCTAATTCTTTGGTGTTTTACCTTATGGAATATAGCTATTAGATTCCAATTCTTAGCCCTCATATTTTGTACTAGCTCGCCGCAAGTTTTGCCTTCATTTCGCGGCGACGGGCGTGCAGTAAAGGTTCTGTGTAACCGCTAGGCTGCTCTTTACCTTTGAAGATTAGATCGCTTGCGGCTAAGAAGCCAATTGAGCTGTCTAAATCAGGTGCCATAGGGATATACTCAGGATCCCCCGCATTTTGCTCATCTACTAAGACAGCCATACGAGCCAAAGACTCTTTTACCTGATCTACACTTACAATGCCGTGCTCTAGCCAGTTGGCGATATGCTGCGATGAAATACGCAACGTCGCCCGGTCTTCCATCAAGCCTACATTGTTGATGTCAGGAACTTTCGAGCAGCCTACGCCTTGGTGAACCCAGCGTACAACGTAGCCTAAAATGCCCTGAACGTTATTGTCGATTTCACGCTTAATACTCTCACGCGTCAGAGTAGAGGCATCTTCTAACAATGGAATGGTAAGTATGTCAGCAAGGCCACTAAAGTTTTCATCTAGCGACTTTTGAACGTCAAACACATTTACATCGTGGTAATGAAGCGCGTGCAGTGTTGCTGCAGTAGGTGAGGGAACCCAAGCAGTATTAGCGCCAGCCTTAGGGTGACCTATTTTGGCGGTCATCATATTTTGCATTTCGTCAGGTATTGGCCACATGCCCTTACCAATTTGCGCTTTGCCAGAAAGACCACAACGAAGGCCTACTGCGACGTTTGCAGTTTCATAAGCCTTAATCCACGCCATAGACTTGAGCGCGGCTTTTTCTGCGAAAGGCCCTGCAAGCATTGAGGTATGAATTTCGTCACCAGTTCTGTCTAAGAAACCCGTGTTAATGAACACAACGCGCGAAGTAGCCTCGGCAATACAAGCTTGTAGATTGATACTCGTACGGCGCTCTTCATCCATTATGCCCATTTTAAGGGTGTTGGCTGGAACATCGATAATCGCTTCGATAGCACCAAACAACGCGTTAGAGAATGCAACTTCTTCTGGCCCGTGCATTTTAGGTTTAACAATATAAATACTACCTTCGCGGCTGTTTTTAAATTTGCTGTTTCCTAATAGATCATGCTTTGCAATAAGAGAAGTGACTAAACCGTCCATGATCCCCTCTGGTACTTCTTCGCCGTCAAAGAGCATGGCATTATTAGTCATAAGGTGACCCACATTCCTAACAAACATAAGACTGCGACCAGAAAGTACAAGTTTGCCGTCTTTTAGTTCGTCTTGTGAAGCGTGTTTAGACGGCTGATAGCTTCTATCTTCATGCATAGCACGAACTAACTGTTTACCACCTTTTGTCATTTCAATGCTTAGCGTGCCTTTCATCAAGCCAAGCCAATTGCTATACACCAAGGTTTTGTCTTCAGCGTCAACAGCAGCGACGGAATCTTCGCAGTCCATAATGGTGGTTAATGCAGCTTCAACCAGTACGTCTTTTACGTTTGCGGCATCGCTCTCGCCAATAGGGTGAGTCGGGTCTATTTGAATTTCAAAATGCAGACCGTTGTGTGCAAATAGCAGGCTTGACGGTGCGCTAATGTCACCTTGGTATCCTAGCCATTGCTCTGTGTTTGCTAAGGTGGTTTCATCGCCGTCGACAAGAGTTATCGCCAATTTACCTGATTCAATCTTATACTCAGTAACGTCAGCGTGGCTGCCTTTCGCAAGCGGTATCATGCTATCTAGATAGTCTTTCGCTTTCGCAACTACTTTGGCGCCGCGTACGGGGTTGTAGCTTTTTCCCGCTTCTGCTCCACCTTCATTGCTGATGACATCAGTGCCGTATAGTGCGTCGTAAAGGCTTCCCCAACGGGCATTTACCGCGTTAAGTGCATAGCGAGCGTTGTTGATTGGCACGACTAACTGAGGGCCTGCCATTGTCGCTATTTCGGCGTCTACATTTTGTGTTTGTGCACTTACTTGTGATGGCTGCTCAACAAGGTAACCAATGCTTTTTAGGAAGTCGGTATATTCGTTTCCGTTTACCGGGTTACCAGCTTTATGATAATCGTCAATAGCGCGCTGAAGCTGTTCTCGCTTTTCTAATAGTGCGCGATTTTGAGGAATGAATTTTTCGAAGAGGGTTTCTGCACCTTGCCAAAAGGTGTCTTTATCTACGCCTGTGCCAGGAAGTGCCTGTTCATTAATAAAGTTATCGAGTTGTTCGGCAACCTGTAGTCGGCCTCTAGTAATATATCCTTGCATAACTACCTCTATACATTTGTCTGTTCACCCAGTGTAGTGTGTATAGAGATAGTTTTTTAATTTATGGTTTGTATTTCTGCCATATATTTTGTGAATGTTTAGCCCGCATTCATTTCGCTAGCTACATCGCTGATTAAGCGGCGCAACCAAATGTGACCTGCGTCATGGTGAAGTAGGGCACTCCACGCCATTTTCAGTGCAATAGGTGGTATGTCGAAAGGCGGCTCTTTAATCACCACATCTGGGTCGTGTTTGAATAAACGTGCCGCTTTGCTTGGTAAGGTAGCAATAAGTTTTTGCTTTTTCGCAATCTGAAGCGCTGCATGGTAATGACGAGTAAATACGCGAATAGCACGCTGTTTTCCGATTTTTGTAAGCTCTGCGTCAACCCAACCCAATTTTTGTACTTCATTTGGATCAATACCTACACCCACGCCAAACCCAGTTTTACTCACCCAAATATGCTGGGCACTCAAGTAGCCTTCTAGGTTGCATTTTTCTACTAGCGGATGGTCGGAACTCATTACGCAGCTAAAGGTGTCATACCAGATAACTTTTTGGTGAAACGACAAAGGCAGTTCTTCGAAGCGGTTAATTGCCATATCCACTTTACCTTGCTCGACATCGTGAAACGTCACGTCACTCGGCGTAATAAGATCAAGCGTAATATTGGGCGCTAAATCGGCCAGTCTTCCAACGAGTTCAAGTAACAAGGTACTCTCTGCATAGTCACTGGTCATAATGCGGAAAGTTCTGTCGCTGGTTAACGGATCGAAATCAGTCTCGGGCTGAATAGAGCTTTCCAATCGACTAAGCACATCGCGAATAATGGGTTGTAGCTCAAGCGCACGCTTGGTGGGGGTCATCCCATCGCTGGTACGAACTAAAAGTGGATCTTTAAATAGATCGCGAAGGCGCTTTAAGCCATTACTCATTGCTGGCTGAGTAATGCTTAGCTGGTTTGCAGCTTTGGTTACACTCCCTTCGCGCAACAGCACATCTAAATAAACCAATAAATTCAGGTCGACCTTCGCTATATTCATTATTCTAATGCTCTTTTTAAACCTAATTAAACATAGCTATTATAAAGCTTTTTTATTTCAATGTCAGATAAGCGTTTAGTCTTAAATTGGCCGCCGTTATACCTATAAGGCATTGAAATGTAGTTGGTATATTGTTTTTTTATGAAATTTAGAAAAATATGGCTTTTTTTGTTTTATGTAAAAAGCATAAGTGAAGTGAATGACGCGCACAAAAAAGGGCACCCGAAGGTGCCCTGTAGGAAAGGTTGGGATGCTTTCCGTTTAACTCATTGCCTGTTCACGTTATACGTCAAACTGGTTCATGGTGTTATCTTCACCAGACGCTTTAAGTGCACCTTCACCAGAGAAATACTCTTTGTGTGTATCACCTAGGTCAGAACCTGCCATCGCTTGGTGCTTAACACACGCTAGACCTTGGCGAATTTCTTGACGCTGAACACCGCGTACATAAGCAAGCATACCTTCTTCACCGAAGTAACCTTTTGCAAGGTTGTCAGTAGACAGTGCTGCAGTGTGATAAGTCGGTAGCGTGATAAGGTGGTGGAAGATACCCGCTTCGCGTGCTGCGTCAGCCTGGAAGCTCTTAATCTTCTCGTCGGCCGCAGCTGCTAGCTCGCTGTCATCATAGTCGGCAGACATAAGTTTCGCGCGGTCGTAGCCAGAAACGTCTTTACCTTCTTCACTCCAAGCATCAAATACTTGCTGACGGAAGTTAAGCGTCCAGTTGAATGATGGAGAGTTGTTATAAACCAGCTTTGCGTTTGGTACTTGTTCGCGAATAGCGTTAACCATTTCAGCAATTTGGCCAACGTGAGGCTTTTCAGTCTCAATCCAAAGCAAGTCAGCGCCGTGCTTAAGTGACGTTACGCAGTCAAGTACTACACGGTCAAAACCTGTGTTGTCTTTAAAGCGGAACAAGCCGTTTGGTAGACGCTCAGGCTTAACCAGTTTGCCACCTTGCTTAAGAACTAGGTCACCTTCACTTAGATCTTCTGCCCCTGCAACTTCGGTAGTTTTAAGGAAAGCATTGTACTGAGCAGCTAAGTCGCCTTCTGATGTAGATACTGGGATCTTCTGAGTAAGACCAGCACCTAGTGAGTCAGTACGTGCAACAATTACACCTTCATCAACACCTAGTTCAAGGAATGCATAGCGTACTGCATTGATTTTCGCTAGGAAGTCTTCGTGTGGCACGGTTACTTTACCGTCTTGGTGACCACATTGCTTCGCGTCCGATACTTGGTTCTCAATTTGGATACAGCATGCACCTGCTTCAATCATTTGCTTTGCAAGTAGGTAGGTTGCTTCTTCGTTACCAAAGCCCGCATCGATATCTGCGATAATTGGAACTACGTGAGTTTCGTAATTGTCGATTTCAGCTTGAATCGCAGCTACATCACCACCGTTTTTCTTAGCGTCGTCTAGCTTGTGGAAAAGGTCGCCTAATTCACGCGCATCTGCTTGGCGAAGGAAAGTATAAAGTTCTTCGATAAGCGCAGACACTGATGTTTTTTCATGCATTGATTGGTCAGGAAGAGGACCAAATTCAGAGCGAAGCGCTGCTACCATCCAGCCTGAAAGGTAAAGGTAGCTTTTGTTAGTTGTGCCTTGATGCTTTTTAACTGAAAGCATTTTTTGTTGGCCTACGAAGCCATGCCAGCAGCCTAGTGACTGTGTGTACTGAGACGAATCTGCGTCGTATTCAGCCATGTCTTTGCGCATAATGCTTGCAGTGTAGCGAGCAATGTCTAAACCTGTTTTAAAACGGTTTTGAACCTTCATGCGTGCAGCGAATTCTGGGTTGATACCTTCCCAAGTTCCGTTTTGTGCTGCCTTTAATGTGGCGAAGTTATCAATGTCTTGTTGATATTGCGACATGAGCGTCTCTCCCGACTATAATTAAAATACTTAACGTTGTTTATGTTTACGCTGTAGGGCGTTTCCGTTGATTCCATTTCATCCTAGTGCCGGATTTGGAATAATAGAAATATATATTTTGCATTGCGGTCATTTATTTTGTGAATGACTGGCGCCGAGAGAAGTCTAGATACTGTAAATCTTTGACACCTATGTTTGATGGTTTTAAGGCAATGGGGCAGCAGTGGGGCAAGAAGTGGTCGGTAATAAATAACTTACGTAGGTTGCAAATGCTTGCTGGTGTTGACTATTTCGTCTGTCTATTAGCTAAAAGGGTAATAGCTTTGCCGGTGTGAGCAAGGTAAATTTAGGCGTAGAGCTTCACGCTAAATAGTCTTGTCCGATACGAGGGCGCTTTTGTTTTAGCTTGTTGATATATAATATGAAAAGTGGGTGTTATGAGTAGTAGTGTATTGTCGTCAGTTGACCAAAGAACCAAGCTTGTTGGCGAAAACAGGCTTGAGCTTTTGATGTTTCAACTGGGAACGCGACACATTTTTGCCATGAACGTCTTTAAAATTAAAGAAGTTATAAACGTACCCAAGCTCAATATAATGCCGGGTTCACATCACAACCTGAAAGGCGTGATGAACTACCGAGGAAGCTCCATTCCAATTATAGACTTGCGTCAGGCAATCAAAATGCGCGGTGCAGCTACGCAAGCAACAGCGAAGAATGTCATTATCACTGAATATAACAGAAGCGTGCAGGGCTTCATTATTGGTGAAGTGAAAAACATAGTGAATACATCGTGGGGAACCATTCAGCCACCCCCTAGCGGCATTGGAAAATCCAATTATTTAACCGCCATAACTCAGGTGAATGTCGAGGGTAAACAAGAGCTGGTAGAAATCATCGATGTTGAAAAAGTACTCGCGGAAATCATCGATTACGACACATCTATCTCTGAAGAAGTGCTAGATAAAGAGATAGTTAACCACTTCTTAGGCAAGAAAGTGTTGATAGTAGATGACTCAAGCACAGCAAGAAAACAGATTAAAGATACGTTAGAGCAGCTAGGTATAACAATCATCGAACGTAAAAACGGCGCTGAAGCGTTAGCGCTGCTGAAGAAGTGGGCCGATGAGGGGAAGAACCCAACCGACGAAATTTTGCTAATGTTTACCGACGCAGAAATGCCAGAAATGGACGGCTATCGGCTTACTTCTGAAGTGCGTAACGATCCTCGTATGAGCAATTTATTTATAGCACTCAACACATCATTAAGCGGAAGCTTCAACGACGCCATGGTAGAAAAAGTTGGATGTGACAGGTTTATCTCCAAATTCCAGCCCGACATGCTCGTTGACGTGGCACAACAGCGCATGCGCGAATACCTCTCATCACAAAATAAGTAGTCGCTTCCTTCTCAAAAATTGCTAATTTAATGAGATGACCAGATGGTCATCTCATGCTTGCGTTATTTTGTCCAAAAGCTTTGAGCATCTTGCCAGCCTGCTTTACACTATTACATCTTATCGCTTTGCTAACACCTTTATGATCACCAAAGAATCATTCGCGATAGTGTCGTTATTGTTGTATCTGCGGGTATCCAGGCCAGTAGGTACCTTACTTACTCAGGGAAGTTTAAATGATTAAACAATTTGTTCGCACATCACTACTAAGTTGTGCGTCTATTGCTGTTCTTGCGGGTTGTGGTATCACTGAATCTATGACCGAATCAGCAAGTGCAACCGGTACGCAAACTAAAGGTGTACCGAAAAATATAATAATGGTTGTAGCCGACGGTATGGGGCCTGCCTATACCACGGCTTATCGTAATTATGTAGATGACCCGTCAACACCGAATATCGAATCGGTGGTGTTTGACGATATTTTAGTGGGCAATGCTTCCACGTATCCTGCGCAAGTATCTGGTTACGTTACCGATTCAGCCGCTGCTGCTACCGCTCTTGCTACTGGCGTTAAGTCATACAACGGTGCAATTGGTGTTGATGTAAATAAACAACCAGTAAACTCTGTTATGTACCATGCTAAGAGTAAAGGCATGCGTACTGGTTTGGCAGTAACGTCTCAAATTGTTCATGCGACACCTGCGTCATACATTGCGCATAACGAAAGCCGTAAGAACTACAACGAAATAGCTGAAGATTTCTTTGATGTTCGCGTGGACGGTAAGTTTGTCGCTGACGTGATGCTAGGCGGTGGAACGTCTTACTTTGAACGCGATGACAGAGATATTTTGGCGCAGTTTATTGATGCTGGCTACGAATATGCCGACTCATATAACCGTCTGGCTTCAGTGCCTGCGGGAAGTAATGTTCTCGGTCTGTTTGCGCCAGTAGCGCTGCCTGCGGTATTAGATGACAAGCGCAAAAATCGTCTTGAGTACCTAACTCAACATGCTATTAAACACTTAGAAAACGACAATGGGTTCTTTCTTCTCGTTGAAGCAAGCCAAGTAGATTGGGCTGGTCACGCAAACGATATCGCGTCTGCCATGGCTGAGATGCACGATTTAGCGCAAACCATGGAATATTTGCGAGATTATGTAAAAGCACACCCTGACACCCTTGTTATTTTGACGGCGGATCACAGCACAGGTGGCTTAACCATTGGCGCAAACGGCGACTACCGCTGGAGCCCTGAACATCTTAAGTCTATGTCAGCCTCGGTAATGACAATTGCTTTAGAGATGGCAAATGAAGAGAACCCTGGCGAATTTGTGGCGCAGAAGCTTGGCTTGTCGTTGAGTGAAGAAGAGCTTGCCACGCTAGATAGCGTATCAAACCAAGATGATGAAACTCGCTTCATGGCAGTAAAAACCTTCTTAGACACCAAAACAAACACGGGGTGGACAACAGGCGGTCACACTGGTGTAGATGTTGAAGTATTTGCTTTTGGTGCTGGTTATCAATCGCTTATGGGGCAAATTGATAACACGGATATTGCAAAAACAATCTTCAGTTTTATCGATAAAAAACAGCCAGTAATAATCGATTCCGATTCAAATAAAGTATCAGAAAAGGTATCGACCAACATTGAGCTTACGTCAGACGAAGATGATGATGGCTTGTGTGACTTTAAGGAAGATTGGCGCTGTAACTAATCGCTACATTGTTTGTATAGAAATTAAAGCGCCAGCGTTTTTATAACAAGGCGCTTTATTTTTATCTGTGGTAAGCAGGAAAGGGGAACTATGAAAAACGAAATGCTGGCACTACTTCAAGATATCTATGATGAAGTTGAACCCATGTTGGGCATGGGAAAAGTTGCCGACTATATCCCTGCGTTGGCCACGGTTAATCCACGGCAATTTGGCATTTCAATTTGCGACACAAACGGTCAAATAACGTCGATAGGCGATGCGAGCGTTCCTTTTTCTATTCAAAGTATCTCAAAAGTCTTTAATCTTGTTTTAGCCATCAATCACTACGGTGAAACCATGTGGGAGCGAGTAGGGTGCGAGCCTTCTGGATTGCCATTTAACTCTCTTGTACAGCTGGAGTATGAAAATGGCATTCCACGTAACCCCTTCATTAACGCCGGTGCGCTGGTGGTTAGTGACATGGTGCAATCTCGGTTCGCATCCCCTTATGTTGCCATGCGAGACTTCGTAAGACGTTTAAGCTGTAACGGCGATATCGTGGTCAACAAACTAGTGGCAGAGTCTGAATACGAGCACCGCTCTCGCAATGCAGCAATGGCATATTTGATGAAATCCTACGGAAATTTTGAAAACGAAGTGGAAGATGTGCTTCGAAATTATTTTCACAACTGTGCGCTAGAAATGAGTTGTGAGGACTTGGCGCGCTCAACGAGCTTTCTTGCTAACGCAGGTTTTTCTACTTGCGCAAATGAAAAGGTGCTAACGCCTTATCAAACCAAACAAGTGAACGCGCTTCTGGCGACTAGCGGTATGTATGACGAAGCTGGGAGCTTTGCTTTTAAAGTAGGCTTGCCGGGTAAAAGTGGCGTAGGTGGAGGCATAGTGGCTGTTGTACCAGGACGCTTTTCAATATGCGTATTTTCGCCAGCGCTTAATAGCGTGGGTAATTCTCAGCTAGGTGTGGCGGCTTTGACATCGCTAAGTGAACGCATTAATTGGTCTATTTATTAGAGGCTATTGCGCTTCGCTGCATATCAAAGGTCAACAGGCCTTAGTAGCCTGTCAATTCCATAAAGCCGCTCCCTGAATGGGAGCCTTTTATTTCCACTCGCCCTTCATAATAGGGAAATAAGCTGTTATTCCATTGGCTTTCCTTGAACGGGCGAATGGATAGGTCGATATCTTTTTCTGGTATTTGAATACGCCAAGCGGTGGGAACAGAGCGAGGTGACTCTCCCTCGTTGATTGTTTCATAGGCCGTTGGCATAATTGATACCTTGGCTTGGTCGATAGTTTCTTTCGTGCCATTTTCCGCTATATAGCTAGCCGTTGTGAATATTTCGCTGTGTTTGCTTTTGCTATTTTTCATGTTTTCATTCATGGCGTGCATGCGAAACGCCATCAATTTACTTCCATCGTCTAAATGCAGCGAGAACCAATCCCATCCCATGGCTTCACTGTTGGCTAGGTGGCTCGTCCATTCGTGATCAAACCAGCCTTTACCCGTAACTTTTACGCTATTACCCTCTATGTTTAACGTACCTTCCGCGTTAATGAACGGCTGGCTGTAATAG
>Ga0208830_1001402_pt1 | contig 10718 bp, 8 predicted proteins | sample DeeseametaMP2634_FD_184169 | JGI IMG/M metagenome (GOLD analysis project Ga0208830, IMG submission 184169) | Marine microbial communities from the Deep Atlantic Ocean - MP2634 (SPAdes) | ecosystem: Environmental > Aquatic > Marine > Oceanic | place: Northeast of Antigua and Barbuda, North...
CCGCGCCATGCGGCTGGCCCGCCTCGCTGAGAAGGAAATCGCGGCGGGTAACTATCGAGGCCCGCTCCACGGCATCCCGATCGGCCTGAAAGACCTGTATTACACAAAAGGGATACTGACTACGGTAGGCTCAAAAATTCTTCGAGATTTCGTGCCTGACTACGACGCCACGGTCACAGAGCGGTTCGCCGAGGCTGGAGCGGTCCTGATGGGAAAGCTCCAGATGCACGAGTTCGCTCTGGGAGCCACCAGCGTAAATCCCCACGACGGCCCAGCGCACAATCCGTGGGATGTCGACAGCATAACCGGAGGCTCCAGTGGAGGCTCCGGATCGGCTGTCGGGTCAGGTCAGGTCATGGGAGCGCTGGGAAGCGACACCGGAGGCTCGGTGAGAATACCCGCAGGGCTGTGCGGCATCGTAGGGTTGAAGCCGACATTTGGCCGCGTCAGCAGGCGCGGCGTCTTCCCGCTGTCGTTCAGCCTTGACACCGTTGGCCCCATGACCCGGACGGCCAGAGACGCGGCTCTGATTATGAACGTCATCGCAGGATACGACTCTCGCGACCCCTCTTCAGCCAACATGCCCGATGAGGACTTCACAGCGGCTTTGGGCCAAAGCATGAGCGGTCTGCGAATCGGGATACCCGACGAGTTCTTCTATGACATCATCGACCCGGAGGTCGCCGAGGCCATGTGCGTCGCCACAGGCATGTTGGGAGAGCTAGGTGCGACCGTCGAGCGGGTGTCGATCCCCGTTCTGAATCATTCGCTGGCAATTTCCAGCACAATCCTCATTGCCGAGGCCGCAGAGGTGCATACTGAAAACCTCAGAGACCGGCCCCAAGACATCGGAGCAGATGTTCGCGGAAGACTCCAGACCGGCGCATTGACATCGGCCCGCGACTACCTGAAGGCCCAACGCGCCCGAACTGAATTTAACAACCAAATGGCCGAGGTCATGGAACGATACGACATCCTGGTGGCGCCAACCTCTGCCATCGGCGCGCCGAAGATCAATCAGACACATATCGAGATCGGCGGCAGACAGGAAAACGCCCTGTCTCTCATGTCCCGACTGACCAGGCCATTCAACATCTGCGGATTCCCCACTGCCACAATCCCATCGGGATTCACCAGTGCGGGACTTCCCATCGGCATGCAGATTGCGGGAAGACCCTTCGAGGACGCGACAGTCTTGCAAGTCGCCGACGCCTACGAGCAGGCCACGGACTGGCACACCAGGCGTCCGCCCGTGTAAACCGAGCATCAACGACCCGAAACCGACAATGATCTGGCGACTGGAACATCGGGTCGCGAGATCAACCCAACAACCAGAGGAGAGAATATTGACTTCACCAGCCACCCAGGGATTGTCCCTGTACGAAGCCGCCCGCGTGGCAGGCGTGACCTTCTCAACCGAGGCCGTGCCTGAGGACAGATTCGTCGAGGCCAACGACATGCGATTCCACTACCTTGACTGGGGCAACCCCGACAAACCCGACATGCTCCTCTTGCACGGTTTCGCCCAGCAGTGTCACTCCTGGGACTTCGTGGCGCTGGCTTTTACTGACAAATTCCACGTCAGAGCACTGGACCTGAGAGGCCACGGCGACAGCGATTGGGCTCCCGATGGTGACTATTCACCCGAAGCCCAACAGAATGACATCAAGGGTGTAGTCCAGGAAATCGGACTGAAGGATTTCGTGCTTATGGGACTGTCTATGGGTGGGCGAAACTCCTTCACCTACGCATCGAACCACCCCGATGAGGTCCGAGCGCTGGTCATTGTCGATGCTGGCCCCGAGAACCTACAGTCCGGGTCCCAGAACATCCGGCAGTTTGTCCAACAGGACGATGAGCTTGACTCCATAGACGCATTTGTCGAGAGGGTGATTGCATACAACCCTCGACGTGACCCTGTGCAGCTTCGCGGCAGTCTCGTCCACAACCTCAAGCAGCTTCCCAACGGCAAGTGGACCTGGAAATACGATAGCGCCCTGCGAGGAAGCAGTCGGCGCATGGGCCACGACCCGGCTATGACCGAGCGGCTGTGGGGTTACCTGGAAAACCTGACCTGCCCAACGCTGGTGGTCAAGGGCGAGCAGAGCGACATCATGGCCGCCGACACAGCGGCCAACATGCACAAGCGCATCCCCAACGGCCAACTCGCGACCGTTCCGAAGGCGGGCCATCTGGTCATGGGCGACAACCCTGCCGGTTTCGAGGAGGCAGTCACCGAATTCCTGAACGGTTTCGCATAGATCATCCGACAAGGGGCAATCCCAATGCCGAATCCTCCATTGCTGCCCGCAGACGAACGAGAGCAGATCGAAGATTTGATAATTTCCTTCGACAATCCCGGCTGCGGATTCGGATTGGACAGCCAGGCTCAGATAGCGCTTCGGCGTCTGCTGGAGTTCATCGACAACGCGGAGGACGCCTTGAAAGCCAAAGGTGAGCAGGTAGGCCGCTGAGAATATCTCCTGATAACCAGCGGTCCAGGAAATTTGCGGCTCAATGTCAGCGCGTGCTACAATTCTCCCGAAGAAGAATAAGGACATAATAGTAAGAGGGACCCCAGGAGACAGGCTTGGATAAGGCTGATAAGCAGGCCATCATCGAAGAATACAGGACCCACGAGAACGACACAGGCTCAACAGAGACGCAAGTGGCTGTGATCACCTCTCGAATACTCAGACTCACCCAACATCTCAGAGAGAATAAACACGACGAATCGACTCGTCGTGGGCTCCTAAAAATGGTGGGTCGCCGACGACGCCTGTTGCGTTATCTAAACGCACAGGACGTAACACGCTACCGCACGCTTATCGCCAGGCTGGGCCTGCGCAGGTAACACACCGCCTCACATAGCGCCCGAACGGGCGCTATTCTTCTTTCCGACAGGTCCCGCCCAGGAGGAATTGCGTTTCCATGACATCCACTTTTCAACGTGACGTGGGCCGAGACGTCGTCTCAATCGAGACCGGCAAACTGGCTCAGAAAGCCAATGGCTCTGTAGTGGTATCCAACGGTGACAATGTGCTATTGGTCACCGCCACAATGGCTAACCCCCGCGAAGGCATCGATTTCTTTCCTCTCACTATCGACGTAGAGGAAAGACACTATGCCCGAGGCAAGATTCCCGGAAGTTTCTTCCGCAGAGAGGGTCGGCCCAGCACATTTTCAATTCTTATCGCAAGATTGACTGACAGGCCCATCCGGCCTCTATTCCCCAAGGGCTTCCGTAACGAAGTTCAGATAATCATTACGCCTCTGTCTCTAGACATGGAGACACCCTACGACACCCTGGCGGTCACCGCGGCTTCAGCCGCCCTCAGCGTCTCAGACATCCCTTTCGACGGCCCGATTAGCTGCACTCGTATCGGATATCTGGACGGAAAATACATCATCAATCCTTCATATGAAGATTTGGAGACCAGCCAACTAGACCTGGTGGTCGCAGGCTCCAAAAGCGGCGTCGTGATGATGGAAGCCGGAGCCAGCGAGGTTGGAGAAGACATCGTGCTCGAGGCCATCGAGCAGGCCCAGGAAGCCAACCTTCAATTGATCGAGCTTCAGGAAGAGCTGGCATCAGGCGTTGGCAAGCCCAAGACCGACGACTACGAGCGACGGGGCTACGATCCAGAGCTGGAGACCAAGGTCTCCGACGCGCTGGGAGACCGAGTGCTTGAGGCTCTCAGGCTCGAAGGCAGCGCGAGCGATGACGCTCTATCGACGCTGAAAGCTGAGTTAAACGACACCTTCGGCGAAGATTACGACTCCAGGACCATCGGCGGCGCCTTCGAGACTGCATTGGACGAGTCATTCCGAGAGCGCATTATCAAAGAAGGCTCAAGACCCGACGGCAGAGGCGTGAAAGAGATTCGCGCCCTGTCCGCGGAGGTCGCCCTTCTACCTCGCACCCACGGCACCGGCCTGTTCTCGCGAGGCGAGACCCAGGTGTTGGGGGTTTGCACTCTCGGTTCATCGGGCGACGCGCAGAAGATCGACACTCTCAGCCCTGAAGAGTCCAAACGATTCTTGCTTCACTACAACTTCCCGCCCTACTCAGTGGGCGAGGCTCGGCGCGTCGGCTCTCCTGGTCGTCGCGAAATCGGCCACGGTGCGTTGGCCGAGCGCGCGTTGACATCCGTTCTGCCCGACGAGGACGAATTTCCCTACACCATCAGGCTCGTGGGCGAGTGCCTAAGCTCCAACGGCTCGACCTCAATGGCAACAGTATGCGCCTGCACTCTGGCCCTCATGGACGCCGGAGTTCCCATCAAAGCCCCTATAGCCGGCATCTCCGTGGGCTTGGTCACTGGCGACAACGGCGAATACGTCACGCTCACCGACATCCAGGGGTTAGAGGATCACGTCGGAGACATGGACTTCAAGGTGGCAGGCTCCCGCGAGGGCATCACTGCCATACAGTTGGACATCAAAGTCAACAGCATCAGCTATGACATCATCCGAGACGCGCTGGAGCAGGCCAAAGAGGGTCGACTCCAAATTCTTGATGTGATACACGACGCCATCGAAGACGTTCGCGAAGATCTCAGCCCCTACGCCCCCAGGATGGAGACCATCCACATTCCTGTGGACAAGATCGGTGCGGTCATCGGCCCGGGCGGAAAGACCATCCGAGGGATCGTGGAGGCCACCAAGGCGACTGTGGACATCCAGGACGACGGTTCGGTGATCATCGGCTCTTCCGACGGCGAGGCCTCTCAGTTGGCGATTCAGATGATTCGAGACCTTACCCGATCCGTTGAAGTGGGCGAGATATACACCGGCAAGGTCGTCAAGACCATGCCGTTCGGAGCTTTTGTCGAGATTCTTCCGGGTCGCGATGGAATGGTCCACATCAGCGAGCTTGCGGACTACCACGTGCCCGCCGTCGAGGACGAGGTGAACATGGGAGACGAAATAACCGTCATCGTCATCGCAATCGACGGAGACAGGATTCGTCTCTCCCGAAAAGCCCTCCTCGGTGACGACGACGACACTGAGGTCGCCGAGCGAGTCGTCGCCCAGGCCCGATCCGGCGGTGGTGATCGAGGACCCCGCAGAAGCGGCGGTGACGACAGGGATCGTCGCGGCGGCGGCGGAAGATCCGGTTACAGGTCTGGCGGTGGTGGAAGGTCCGGCGGCGGAGGGCACGCACGCGACAGGTAGACTGAACAAGCATCTTCTAACCCAAACCTGAGAAGGAGGTTTTGCCTTGGCAACGATCAACGTAGTAGTACACGGAGCGCTTGGCAAAATGGGTCAAGAAGTGCTGCGCACAGTAACCAACGCAGAAGACATGACGCCCGTTGGGGGAGCGGACGGTAGAGCCGAACCCGGCTCGCTGGCCCTCCCCGACGGCGCTGGCATCGTTCAAGTGTCAAACGTGCTGGCCGACATGCTTGAAAACGCCCATGTGGTCGTCGATTTCTCCAGCGCAGCCGGGGCAATGGAAGTGATGCGGACAACCGCTGCGGGTAAGGTTAACGTCGTCATCGGTTCGACCGGCCTGAGCCAGGAGAACTACGACGAAGCCGCAAACCTCGCTAACGAGCATCAGGTAGGCATAATCATCGCCCCCAACTTCGCCCTGGGTGGCGTGCTCATGATTCACCTTGCAAAGGTCGCCGCCAAATACTTCGACTACGCCGACCTGACCGAGATGCACCACGAGGCCAAAATCGACGCCCCGTCCGGCACGGCCATCGCCATCGCCAACGCCGCCGTCGAAGGCAAGGGCGGCCCCTTCACCGCTCCCAAAGCCGAAAAAGAACTCATCCCCAACACCCGTGGCGGAGACTCCAACGGAGTCACGGTCCACAGCGCCCGCATGCCGGGTCGCATGGCCCACCACGAGTTGGTATTCGGCACGCTGGGCCAAACCTTGACCATCCGGCACGACTCCATCAACCGCGAGAGCTTTATGCCCGGAGTGACAATGGCAATCCGCGAGGTGGTCAACCGCACCGGCCTGACGGTCGGCCTCGACAAGCTCATGGGGTTGTAACCCTCGACACTTTCGATCAATTTGAAGAGGCGAGTTCCTGCAACATCGCCTCTTTTTTTTGCGGTCTTTCTCGACATCTGCAATCTCGCCATAGCGCAAACACTGTTGGCAATCGAGCGCCTCACGCGTTATCATCAAACGTGCGAACCGACACATTTATTTCCGACCGGAGGGTAACGTGAGCGAGTGTAAAATCGCTTTGATCGGCGCGACGGGCGCGGTGGGGCAGGTGTTCTTGCGCATACTGGAAGAGCGGAATTTTCCAGCCTCTGATATTCGCCTATGCGCGTCTGAACGCTCATTCGGCAAGAAGATCAAGGTTCGCGGCGAGAAGTTGATCGTCGAAGAAGCAACGCCTCAGCTACTGAGCGAAGTGGACTTCGTGTTCATCTCCGCCAGCGGGTCAGTCAGCCGCCAAATGGCCCCACTCGCCGTCGATCAGGGAGCCATCGTGATCGACAAAAGCTCGGCGTTCAGGATGGACCCAACCGTCCCTCTAGTGGTGCCTGAGATCAATCCCGGAGACCTCCATGACCACCACGGAATCATCGCCAGTCCCAACTGCACAACAACCCCAATGGTGATGGCCCTCAAACCTCTCAACGAAGCCAACCCGGCCAAGCGCATCGTCGCAGCCAGTTACCAGTCGGTGACCGGCACAGGGGCGTCAGCAGGCGAAGAGTTGCTCGCTCAATCTCGGGACGTTCTGGACGGGAAAAATGCGAGCATGGACGTCTATCCCCACCAGATAGCCTTCAACGTATTGCCTCATGTCGAAGAATTTCTCGAAAATGGCTACACCACCGAGGAGATGAAGATGCAGAACGAGACACGCAAAATTCTGCACGCGCCTGACCTCAAAGTTTCGACAACTTGCGTCCGGGTCCCTGTGATGGTCAGCCACGCCGAGGCGATAAACGTAGAGTTCACAGACCCCATCAGTCCAGGGGAAGTAAGGGAGATTTTGTCCACTATGCCAGGCGTCCGTGTGGTGGACGATCCTCAAGCAAACGTGTATCCTATGCCCGTTCAGTCGGAGGGCGAGGACGATGTGTTCGTCGGCAGAATCCGCAAGGACATCTCCCTGGACAACGGCATCGCGATGTGGCTCACATGCGACAACCTACGCAAGGGCGCTGCCTTAAACGCCATACAGATCGCGGAAGAGATGTTAGCCAGAAATTTGCTTCAGTAACGCCGGAAGGAGGGCGCAGTTATGGCAGAGGTTGGAAGGCTTTTAACCGCAATGGTAACGCCATTTGATGACGATGGTGAGATCAACTACAAGAAAGCTCGCAAGCTAGCCACGGCGCTCATCAACTCCGGCAGCGACGGCCTGGTAATCGGCGGGACCACCGGAGAATCCCCCTCGATGTCCAATGACGAGAAGATCAGGCTGTTCGCCGAGGTCAAGGAAGAGGTTGGAGAGCAGGCAGCGGTGATCGCCGGAACCACCGACAACAACCACCGCAATTCCATCGAACTGTCCAAAGAGGCCGAAGGCGTCGGTGTCGATGGCCTACTGTTGACTGTCCCGGCTTACAACAAGCCACCTATGGATGGCCTTTACGAACATTTCAAGGCTATCGCCGCGGCAACTTCGTTGCCAGGAATCTTATACAATGTGCCGTCTCGGACGTCGTTGAATATGGACCACGCGACGACTCTGAAACTGGCGGAGATCGACAACATCGTCGGCGTCAAAGAAGCATCAAGCGACCCGGTTCAGATCACCCAGATTATCGACGGCTCGCCCGACGGCTTCCGTGTATGGTCCGGAAACGACGACGAGACATTCTCGATAATGTGCACCGGAGGATATGGCATTGTCAGCGTCGCGGCCCACATCATCGGCAAACAGATTCAGTCTATGATGGGCAAGATTCTAGAGGGCGACGTCGAGAGCGCGGCGGCGGATCATCGTCGCATGCTCCCGATCTTCAAGGCGATATTCTGGGTGACCAACCCGGTTCCCATCAAATACGCCGTCAACCGCGCAGGCATGGATATCGGCGGAACCCGACTCCCGCTGTGGGGGCCGGACGAGGCCTTCAAAGCCAAGTTCAACCCAGTTATGGACGACTATGACGTTGATCTGCCTGTGGACTGATCCTCAGCACATCAAATATGAAGACTTGAACAAAACAGATAAGGGCCGGCCATGCGCCGGCCCTTATCTGTTTTGTTCAAGTTCGCGAATTGCGGTCGTCACATCCGCGTTTGTCTCGCACCGACGAACTTTCGAGGCGTAGGGAGCCAACATTTCGCCTGTGGCATCACGAGTGATGGCGCCGTCGTCAATCGGGGAGGACGGAAGCAGCGATGTGTCTGAAGTGTAATACGTTTTCGCGTGCCTCAAGAACCGGGTCAGCCGCCTGACGCCCGGATGCGGATTGTCCCTCGCGATACTCCTCAACGCGTGCCGATAAACTATCCTCCACGCGGCCACCCGAATTCCAGCCAGATTATAGTGTCCGCTGATGTCAAAAGCGCCTCAATCCACCGTAGGAAGGCGCCTTTTGTTATTCAATCTGGCTGCGAAGCCAAGTCAGATACAACACGGACGCGCTCGTGGATGGGTCTAGTGCCAGAACCATAAGGATCATACGCCACGTCGTCTAATGAGTAAGAGGGCACAGCGATTTGATCCGACAGAGACTAAGCCAACGTCGTTTTGCCGCTGCCGGGACCGCCTATGATACGAACGCGAATACAATGGGCGCAATCCTGAAGCCCTTAACTAGTCAGGCTTCGATCAAGGGCTTGACGAGAATCGTTTCGTCCCTATGCGGCCCGGTCGAGATAACATCAATCGGACAGCCGATCAATTCCTGGATGCGGTCGACGTAGGCGCGAGCGTTAGTCGGCAAGTCCTCGAGACGGCGAACCCCAGCCGTGGGCGTGTCCCATCCTGGCAATTCCTCCAGAACCGGCCTGCACTTTTCTAGAGCGGCCACGCCGCCGGGGAAGTCCTGAATCTCGTTCCCGTCCTCGTCAATGTATCCTGTGCAGACCTGAACGCTTGGGAACCCATCAAGCACGTCGAGCCTGGTGAGAACCGCCGAAGTGTAGCCGTTTATCATCGTGGAATAACGAGCCGCCAACGAGTCGAACCACCCCACACGGCGGGGACGCCCCGTTGTAGTTCCGAACTCCTGGGCCAATTCGCGAATGGTCTCGCCTGTTTCGTCTTCCAACTCCGTGGGCATCGGGCCGGTTCCGACGCGAGTGCTGTATGCCTTGAACACGCCGGTGATCTGGGTGATATGTCTGGGACTGATTCCCATGCCCACAGACGCCCCGCCAATTGTCGGGTTCGACGAGGTCACGAAGGGGTAGGTGCCGTGGTCAAGGTCCAACAGCACTCCCTGAGCGCCTTCTAACAGGACGTGTTGATTTGCCGCCAGAGCCTGGTTGGCAATTTTTTCCACAGGTCCGATGTACTGCGCTAGCCGAGCGCTCCAGTCGCGGCATTTCTCAAATATTTCTTCATGGGACACGGCTTGGCCACCATAAACTTTCGTGATGATAGCATTGGTATGGCTTAGAATCGCATCCAACCTGGGCAAGAGCGCTTCAATGTCGAGCAAGTCCGCCGCTCTCACGCCTGTCCGAGCAGCCTTGTCGCTATAGGCGGGGCCAATCCCTTTGCCGGTGGTTCCGATAGGATTGTCGCCTCTTGCGCGTTCAGCCATGTCATCAAGGACGACATGATAAGGCATAACCAGATGAGCGCGTTCACTGACTATGATGCGTCCCGCAACGTCAATCCCAACACCGCTGAGGCTGTCGATCTCGTCCAAAAGGACGTCAGGATCAACCACCACGCCATTGCCAATGAGGTTCATCGTATGGGGCCAGAATATACCACATGGCACAAGGTGGACGCTGAACCTGCCCTTGTCGTTTACTACGGTATGCCCGGCGTTATTGCCGCCGGAGAATCGGGCCACGATGTCCATATCCCTCGCAAGGACATCGACGACCTTCCCCTTGCCTTCATCACCCCATTGCGCGCCTAAGACTGCATAGGCAGGCATGCGTTGTCCCCTTTTTGAGTCTAAAAAATAACGGTCCAACAGCCTACACACTGGCGCGGCACGCCCTTCAAAATGTCAAACTTAAGGAAAAAATGAAGCGCAGCTGGACCTTATGATCTGGCCGGAATCCCACAGCGGAGTATATCAGATACGTCAATATATTGAAAAGCGAATTTTTCTTAGACGGCGGCCAGTTTCTCTCCAATTTAGGGCTGCCAGATGTCTGAATCATTGGTCTGTATTTCGATCATCCTGTGGATGATGCCGTTCCAATTCAAGGCAGGTAGCCGTCGCCTGTTCACGATCACCACCAGCGCGTACTTTATCACCCGTTGTTCTGATGCAACCAATGTTGACACTTTCGATGCTCGGTCAATAAGATATGAGGGGTTCCCCACTATCGCGGATGCAAAAATTCACGTCCCATCTTGTGAATATCCGATCATGAAAGAGAGTTGCCATGCAATGCCCGAATTGCGGTCGCGACAACCCAGGGGCGCTCAGTTCTGTAGCGCCTGTGGCGTTTCCTTAAGCTCACCCGGGCTTTTTCGTCCTCAAGGAGCCTCAACTGAACTGACGATGGTCAACTTTCCTGATGCCATCAAGCTTGGGTTCAAACGATACTTTGACTTCCGTGGCAGGTCGACTCGCGCTGAATTTTG
>Ga0208830_1001406_pt1 | contig 10708 bp, 11 predicted proteins | sample DeeseametaMP2634_FD_184169 | JGI IMG/M metagenome (GOLD analysis project Ga0208830, IMG submission 184169) | Marine microbial communities from the Deep Atlantic Ocean - MP2634 (SPAdes) | ecosystem: Environmental > Aquatic > Marine > Oceanic | place: Northeast of Antigua and Barbuda, North...
GTTCATAGGTCTCGATAATCGTGAATGTGGGCGACGGCACCTCTCCATCATGGCCCGAGGCGGCGAGGATAGCGCGCGAAAGCGTGGTCTTGCCCGCGCCGAGATCGCCCGACAGCGCGACGACATCGCCCGGCCTGAGCCGTACCGCGATCCGCCTGCCCAGCGCATCCACCGCCGCAAGATCGGGCAATGGAACGATCACGGGAGGACGATCACCGCCATCGTGCCCGAACCTCGGCGGCTTTGCAGTTCCAGCGTCCCACCGTGCGCTTCGATCAGCTGGCGCGCGAGCGGGATGCCGAGCCCCTGGCGGCGTTCGATGCCCCGGCCGTCCGCCGTCGGGCGGATGCCTTCGAGTGCGCGGGCCATGTCATGGTGGCTCATGCCCTTGCCCGTGTCGGAGATGGAAATCCGCGTCACATCCTTCTTCTGGCGGATTTCCACCGTGATCTTTCCGCCCGAGGGCGTCGCGCGGATCGCGTTGTCGAGCAGGTGGGCGATCGCGCGGCGCAATTGCTGGGGATCGGCGGAAACCGACTTATCCGGGTCGCTGCGCAGATCGAGCGTCAACCCGCCCGCGGTAATCGCATCCTCGCGCTTGCGCACGATCTCGGTGACGAAGGGAAGGAGCGCGATCTTCTGCTTCGTCAGCGGCATCAGACCAGCTTCACTCTGCGACAGGTCGAGGACGTTTTCGACCTGTTCGGTCAGTTTGCTGACCGATTGGGCGATCGCCTGCGCATAATCCTTCGCCTGCGGGCTCAGCTCGCCCGCGACGCCGCTGGTCAGCAATTCGGCAAATCCCCCGATCGAGGTCAGCGGGGTGCGGAATTCATAGCTCATATTGGCCAGGAAACGCGTGGTGACGGCGTCGGCCTCTTCCAGCGCGCGGTTCCGTTCGCGCAGCGCCTCTTCCGCCTGCCGCGAGGCGGTGATGTCGAGCACGGTGATGAGCCCGTTCCCGTCGGGCAAGGGCACGCTCGCGAAATCGAGGGTGCGCCCGTCCGCGAGCTTCACCGTGCCGCGCTGCTTGCGCCGGTCGAGCGTGGCGGCACGAATGACGTGATTGATCGCCGCGACCTCCTTGGGGTCGGCCAGCTTCTTCGCGATGGCTTCAAGCAGGTCCTCGGCCTGGGGATGCCCGTCGAGCGCTTCTTCCTCCAGCCCCCAGGCGCCCGCGAAACTGCGGTTCCAGAGTTCGAGATGCCCGTCGGGCGCGAACACCGCGAGCGCTTCGAAAAGATTGTCGAAAGTCGCGGTGCGCGTGCGCAACAGCGTGTCGCGCGTGGCGGACAGGGCCAGCTGTTCGGTGCGATCTTCCGCGATGAAGACCAGTCCGCCATCGGGGAGCGGCTGGCCGAGAATGCGCAGATGGGTCGAATCGGGAAGCGGCCAGTTCTCCTCATGCGTTTCGTCGGTCAGGAACCATCCGGCCACTTCCTGCCGCCAGTTCGGGAAATCCCGGACCTCGGGGATGCGTCCGTTCTCGCGCGCGGCCATCAGCATCTGTTCGAACGTGGTGCGTTCGCCAACGATCCCCGGCGGCAGGCCGAACACGCGATGGAAGGGCTGGTTCGCGAACGTCATCCTGCGGTTTGCATCGAACTGCGCGACGCCGATCGAAAGCTGATCGAGCATGGAACGCTGGGCCTCGCGGAAGGCGCGGAATTCGCGCGCCTGCTCCTCCATCTCCTCGATATCGACCGCATAGCCTGCGATGCCATCGCCGATCAGCGGCAGGTCGGTCACCCGCAGCGAGCGGCGCTCGCCATCGATCGTCGTGGTCACCACGCGCTCGATCGCCTTGCGCCGCTCGCCAGCCTGCTGCGCGACCTCGCTGGCGCTCACGCCGTCCATGCTCTCGACGAGTTCGATCTGCTCCCTGACGACAGTGTCAGGGCTGTCGGACCCGACTGCGGACACGTAGGCGCGGTTGACCAGGCGCAGCTGCATATCGGCGCCGCGAAACCACATCGGCATCGGCGCCGCTTCGATGAGGCCCACCAAAGCGCCGAAATCCTCACGCGCACTGGCGGCCTGTTCGCGCAGGGCCGATAATTCCCCTTCGCTTTCGGTGAAGTCGAAGACCCAAATCAGCGCGGCCCCGGCAGGCGAAACGCTGGGGTCGGCCAGCGTGCCGCGCAGCGTCAGGGCCTTGCGCGATCCGAGCGGCGCGAGCGTCATGGTGAAAGAGGCTGCGGTCTTCTGCGTGCGGCGCACATGTCCGGTCAGCGTTTCGAGCTGCGCATCGTCGAGCCCGCCATCACCGCCCTCGCTCAGCTCGCTGAGATATTCGGGCATCCGGTCTAGGCCAAACCAACCGGCAAGGCGTTCGGGAGCCTCGATCCGGCCATCCGCACGCACCAGCAGCGGCACGGCGGGCGATTCCTCGATCATGCGGGACAGGCGCCGGGCGGAGCGGCGGATCGTCTCCGTCCCCTTGCTGCGCGCGCTGGCCCTGAGCATGAACCAACCCGCCACCGCCGTCCACGCGGCGAGCAGCAGGCCGATAATCACCATCAAGGCGGGCGAATCCGTCATGACAGGTCAGCTATGCCGCCCGTCCACCCGATGCAATGGGCGCTACGCAATAGGCCTGGATGAGAACGGGGCCGCAAGTCTGACGGCCCCGTTCCCGTACCATCAATAGCGATAATGTTCTGGCTTGAACGGTCCTTCGACCGGAACGCCGATATAGTCCGCCTGCTTCTTGCTCAACTGCGTCAGTTTCACGCCCAGCTTGTCGAGATGCAGCGCCGCGACCTTTTCGTCGAGGTGCTTGGGGAGGACATAGACGTCGTTCTCGTAGCTGCCCGCGTTCTTCCACAACTCGATCTGGGCCAGCACCTGATTGGTGAAGGAACAGCTCATCACGAAGCTGGGATGGCCGGTGGCGCAGGCGAGATTGACGAGCCGACCCTTGGCGAGAATGATGATTTCCTTGCCATCAGGGAATTTGACCAGGTCGGTCCCCGGCTTCAGCTCGTTCCACTCGTAATTGTCGAGCGCGCTGATCTGGATCTCGCTGTCGAAGTGGCCGATATTGGCGACGATGCTCATCGGCTTCATCGCCTTCATGTGTTCGGCGGTGATGACGTCTTCGTTGCCGGTCGTCGTCACGAAGATGTCGGCGCGGGTCACCGCGTCTTCCATCGTCACGACCTCGTACCCTTCCATCGCGGCCTGGAGCGCGCAGATCGGGTCGATCTCGGTCACGAGCACGCGCGCGCCGCCATTGCGGAGCGACTGGGCAGACCCCTTGCCGACATCGCCATAGCCCGCGACGCAGGCCACCTTGCCGGACAGCATCACATCGGTCGCGCGGCGGATCGCATCGACCAGCGATTCGCGGCAGCCATAGAGATTGTCGAATTTCGACTTGGTCACGCTGTCATTGACGTTGATCGCCGGGAAGGGAAGCTTGCCCTGCTTGGCGAGGTGATAGAGGCGATGGACGCCGGTGGTCGTCTCTTCCGAGACGCCCTTGATCGCCTTAACGCTGGCGGTGAGGTAGCCGGGCTTGCGCTTCAGGAATTCCTTCAACGCGCGCTGCATCTCGATTTCTTCGGCGTTCTGCGGTTCGGGCATGGTCTCGCCCGCCTCGATCCGCGCGCCCCACAGAGCGAACATGGTCGCATCGCCGCCATCATCGAGGATGAGATTGGCGGTCAGATCCTGGTCCGCCTCGCTCGACCAGTCGAAGATCCGGCCGACATAATCCCAGTATTCGGCGAGGCTTTCGCCCTTGACCGCGAAGACCGGAATGTCCTGCGCCGCGATGGCGGCGGCGGCGTGGTCCTGGGTCGAGAAGATGTTGCAGGTCGCCCAGCGGACTTCCGCGCCCAGCGCCACCAGAGTCTCGATCAGGACGGCGGTCTGGATCGTCATGTGGAGCGAGCCGACGATGCGCGCGCCCTTCAGCGGCTGCGCCTCGCCATATTCCTCGCGCGTGGCCATCAGGCCCGGCATTTCGGTTTCGGCGATATTGATCTCGGCCCGCCCGTAATCGGCGAGTGAAATGTCCTTGATGACGTAATCGTTGAATTGGGCCACGGGCATCCTCGGTGAAGGGAGTTCTGAAGAAAGCGCCGCACCGAACTATCGATACGCGAGGCGACGCCATGAAACGGCCCCGCTCCTAACCGCTTAAATCAGCGAGGACAACGGCCCCGCCCAGAATGCCGCGATCAGCGGCGCGAGGCCTGCCGCGGATGGCGAATGGGCTCGTATACCGGGTAAGCCGCCAGCAATTCATCCGCTGCGTAGGACAGGCGGATGGCGTCGCGATCGCCGGCGAGCTGGCGCGCGATGCTGCCCAGCTCGTGACAGCTTAGCCACGGGTGTCCTTCGCCATATTGATTGGCCATCGAAACATCGCTGCGGTCCATTTCGCGGACCGCGCCCACTTCGCCGAACCTATAGGCGAGCTCCGCCTTCAAAACCATGTTGGCGCGGTTGAGCGTGGCGAGATGCGCGCTTGCGAAGGCATCGTAATCGGCCTGGAAGTTGCTCGCGCCGCTTCTGCAACGCAGCGAAGTCACCATCAGCATGATGTCCAGCTTGCGAATGTTTTCCGCATTCGCTGCGATCTCGTCGATTTCGTTCGAAACGCTGCCATAAGGATCGACGTCGCGATATTCGGCCTGCGCGGCGGTCGGCACGATCAGGCAGGCCAAAGCGGCTGCTCCGGCACGGATGGCGGCGGTTTTGAATCGGATGGCGGTCGATGCGGTCATGATTGTCTCCCTGTCGACTGTTTGTCGCGCCCCGCGATTTCCCGGTGAATAAGGAGATTGGTAAAGCGCCTTTAACGGCTGAAGCCTTGCAAGACCGGGGCGCGCGCCTAAGTGCCGCAGGCAAGAAACAACAAGCAGGAGTAAACCGAATATGACGATTTCCGTAGGCGACAAGCTACCTGACGTGACGCTGGTGAAGCCGACCGAGAACGGTCCCGAGAAGATCCAGTCGGGCGAATTCTTCGCCGGACGCAAGGTTGCCCTGTTTTCCGTTCCCGGCGCGTTCACGCCGACCTGTTCGGCGCGTCACCTGCCCGGCTATGTAGAGAAAGCCGACGAGCTGAAGGCGAAGGGTGTCGACGAGATCGCCTGCACCGCCGTCAACGACGCCTTCGTTCTGGGTGCTTGGCAGGGTGCGAACGATGCCTCGGACGTGACCATGCTGGCCGACGGGAACGGCGATTTCGCGCAGGCGGTCGGCCTCACCATGGACGGCAGCGGCTTCGGCATGGGGCAGCGCGGCCAGCGCTATTCGATGATCGTCGATGACGGCGTGGTCAAGGAACTGAATGTCGAGCAGCCGGGCGATTTCTCGGTCTCCAGCGCGGAGCACATGCTCGGTCAGCTCTGACCGCATGGTGCGTGATCGGGCGAGGGGCGCCTAACGGCCTCCCTCGCCCGATCATCACCCATACCCCATCAATTTCATCACTTCCTCGCGGCTGCGTGGGTCATCGAGGAAGGTACCCATCATCCGGCTGGTGACCATGCCGACGCCGGGCGTGCGAACCCCGCGCGCGGTCATGCAGGCGTGGCTCGCTTCGATGACGACCGCGACGCCCTGGGGTTGCAGATTTTCCCAGATGCAATCCGCGACCTCTGCGGTCAGTCGTTCCTGCACCTGGAGCCGACGGGCGAATCCATGGAGGACCCGCGCGAGCTTGGAGATGCCGACCACGCGGTCGGTTGGAAGATAGGCGATTGCGGCCTTGCCGATGATCGGGGCCATGTGATGTTCGCAATGCGACTGGAAGGGAATGTCCCTCAGCAGCACGATCTCGTTATACCCGCCGACTTCTTCGAACACGCGGCTGAGATGGACCGCCGGGTCCTCCTCGTAACCCAGGCAATATTCCTTCCACGCGCGCGCCACGCGCGCCGGCGTTTCGAGCAGGCCTTCGCGCGTGGGATCGTCACCCGTCCATTCGATCAGCGTTCGGATCGCATCCTGCACCGCTTCGGGCACGGGCAATTTACCCCGCGGATCATCTTCGTCGGGTCCGACCAGACTGCTCATTTTCCCCTGATCCTCTTCAATCGGGCGCGCACGCGCCGCAGACGGCTTCCTTTGCGGAACAGCCCGCCCTTTGCAAAGGGTTCGAACATGTCATCGGGATCGTCGGGATCGAGCAGCCCGCTTTCCGCCAGGCTTTCTTCCACTCCGTTCAAATCCGGCGGGTGGTAGCGTTTCAGAGTCCGCCCGCCCGGTTCCTGCGCATGGTCGATCATCGCCGCCATCGAGCCATGGCGTTCGTGCAATTCGCCGATCTCCCCTTCATCGAGGCCGATATGCTCCGCTAGGAGGGAGTGGCGCAAAGCCGTAATTGCACCCCTCGCATGATCGTTTCCGGGCCGAGTGGAATCGACGAAGACGTCGCATTCACTGTCGAGCCCCATGGATCGGTTGTTCATGTTCGCCGAACCGATGCGGAAAATCTCGTCGTCCACGATCATGATCTTGGCGTGGACGTAGATCGGGGTCTCGCCGCTATAGGGCGTCCAGATCGAAAAGCGTCCCTTGCCATCGACCTGCTCGATACAGCGCACCAGCTCAGCCCGCGCGTGATCCATCGCCTGCTGTTCCAGCCAGCCATCCGCATGGGCGGGATGGACGATCAGAATCTCGGGAGGATCGTCTTCTTCCATGCGCTTGAGGATCGCTTCTCCGATCGCGCGCGAGGCGAAATACTGGCTCTCGGCATAGATGAAGCGACGGGCTCGCTTGATATGCTGGACGAACAGGGCTTCGATCTCGCGAATCGCCTGCCAGTCGCGATGTTTCGATCGGGTCCGCGCAATGCCGATCTCGACATTCTCGAACGTGGCGTCGAGGCCTTCTGGCCACAGGCTCTTTTCGGGAGCGCGGATCGGCATCAGAGGCTTGCCCCCTGCCCTGATCCAGCGATCGCGACCCAGATCGCTCAAAGCTTCGGCGATTTCGCCCTCCATCATCATGGAGGCATCGTGCCACGGATCGTACTTACGACCGTTCGGCGTCCTGCGGAGAGGCTGGTCCTCCTCGTGGTCGCGCGTGTCCCAGCGCTTTCCGGTCATGTCGATCCCGCCGCATACGGCCAGCGAACTGTCGAGGACGGCGATCTTCTGGTGATGGCTGCACCCCACCGGATGCGCGCTGTCGAACTTGAAATCGATCCTGCGATGCCGGATCCAGCGCATCAGATCGACCCACATCGACCCGCGATAAGTGAATTTGAAGACGCCGAAGCTCCATTTGAGGATTCGGACTTCCAGTGTGGGGCGATTGCGGATCATCCAGGCGATGAAGCTGCCCAGCCGCGCCGGATATTTCTTCTTCCACGCCCGCTGCCACCAATGCCGCCCTTCGGCGAGGTGGATGCGCGTGTCGAAATCCCATCCGATCAGAAAGATGCGATACCGCGCGTTGAGCATCGCGGCCTGCATGATGGCGAAGTAATCCGCCGCATCCACGATGACCCGCGCGCGGCTGGCGTGGACATAACGCCACACGCCGGGCTCGACACTGTCGTCGATACCCGGAATCGCGGTCTGCTGTGCGGTCGGTTCCAGTTTGGTCATGCCCCCCACTAGAATACTATTCCTTGGCGTCTTCCTTTTTTTCGGGTGTCACCTCGGCCTCATCCTTCTCCTCCTTCTTCCGCCGCTCGAAAACCGAGCGCATATGCTCGCGGTCCTTGTCGTCGAGATATTTCGCGAAGTCGGGGAAGTGGTCCTCTTCCTCTTCGTCGATATGATGGCGGTACTGGTGATCGAAATCCTTGAATTTCTGCAACCAGGCCCCGCTGGCCATATCGGTCGCGGCCAGATCGTTGAGCGCCTCCTCGATCTCGTGATGCTCGGCGACCGAATGGCGGGTCTCGCCAGTAGTCGGGGGCTTGCGCAGCATGGTCGAATAGAGCGCCTGCTCCTCGGCGGCGGCGTGTGATTTGAGCTCGCGGGTCAGCTCCGTGAACAGCGTTTCGCGTTCCTCGCTGTCTCCGCTGGTCTTGAGAAGCCGGTCGAGCAATTCGCGATGGCGATCGTGATCGCGTTCGAGCGTCGCGAAGATTTCGTGTGTATGGGCCATTATCGGACGTCCTTTTTCGGGATGGCTTCGGTTCGCAGGTCAAACATGCGAACGCCCACGATGTTCCGGGGCCATGCATCGAACCCGTTCGACCTGATCTTGCGGATGATATGCGCGCGCCACATATCCGGTCCATGACCGCGACCGAGCACCCCAGCGAAGAAACGATGCAGCGGATGGCCGAGCAGGTTCTCGCCAATCTTCCCGCCGCCTTTCGCGAGCAGCTCGGCCGGGTGGTGATGCGCGTCACCGATTTCGCCACGCCCGAACAGCTCGCTTCGGTCGATATGGACGAGAAATGGCATTTGTCGGGGCTTTACGAAGGGCGTCCGCTGCCGGACAAATCCATCTGGGAAAGTGGCGACATGCCGCCGCGCATCTGGCTGTTCCGCCAGCCGCTGATCGCGGAAATGAAGGAAACGGGCGTGGGTCTCGAAGAGCTCGTCCGCCATGTCGTGATCCACGAAGCGGGCCACCATTTCGGGTTCAGCGACGAGGATATGCACCGGCTCGAGGACGAGGCTTGACCGGCACCTTCTGCCCGCAAACGCTGCCGTGATCGTAGGCCTTAAACGAACAGCGCACCGGAACCTTTCGGCACCGATGCGCTGTCTTGAAACCTTTGGCGCGCCCGGAAGGATTCGAACCTCCGACCACCTGATTCGTAGTCAGGTACTCTATCCAGCTGAGCTACGGGCGCGCTGGAGGGGCGTCACATAGCAGGGCTTTCGCGCATGGCAACCGCAAAGCGGCGGTTTTTTCGCTTGAGACGACTCAGTCCCGCCCCGCCGCGTTCTCTGCGGGCGGAACGAGGGCGCGAGCCTTCGTGAACAGGGCGATATCGAGCGGCGGTTTTTCGAGTTTCGCAGCCGCGTCGGGGCAATTCCACCCGATCGCCCCACCCTCGACGGCGCGCGGCGTCCCTTCCCACTGACGGACGAGATACAGCAGGAGCGTGATGGGTCGGCCGCCTGCTTTCGAACCCTCCGAGGCAAAGGCAAGCGGCTCGATCCAGCGGGGATCGATGGAAACATCCAGCTCTTCGCCGAGCTCGCGAACCAGCGCCGCCTCCGGCGTCTCTCCCGCGTCGACCTTGCCGCCGGGAAATTCCCACAATCCGCCATGCGCCTTGTCCCACGGGCGCCGATGCATCAGCCAGCGACCCCGCGGATCGATCAGGAGCCCGGCGACGACACACAGCCATGTCGGATTTCTTTCCACCTCAGCCGCTTCCCTCAACATTTTCTTAAGTCTGTGCCGATTAAATGCGCCGGTCCGAGGGACGCCACCAACCAGGGGATAGTGCCGGTGCCAATCGCAAAAGCCAAGTTTCGGTCCAGATCTCGGCCCAAATTCGGAAGAGACCAGCGGGGCGCCACAGCAGTCGAATATGGCATGATCCTGGCCATGATCTTCCTGGCGATGATCGGTGCCGTCAGCGCTTTCGGAGTGAACGCGACCGAGATGTGGAACGACATGTCCGACACCATCGTCAGAGCCAGCGCCAATTAAAGCCGCTGCCCCTTAGGAAAATATAAACCTTCCCCGTCGATAAGGGACAGACCTGATCCCGGTTTGCGACGGGACGGGGCGGGTTACCGAAGACAGAACCAGGAGACGACCAATGAAGTTCATCAAGAAGTTCCGTAAGGACGAAGAAGGCGCGACCGCCATCGAATACGGCCTGATCGCCGCCCTGATCGCGGTTGCCGCGATCACCGCCATGTCGAGCCTGGGCGACCAGCTTTCGACCACGTTCAACGACGTGACCACGGCGATGAGCGGCTCGTAAGCCTTTCAGAACCGAAGATAAGAAAAGGCGGCGGGAGCGATCCCGCCGCCTTTCTCGTATGCGGCGAAGGCGATTGTCCGGCCTAACTGCCGCGAACGACCAGCTTGACCTTCTGCCCCGCTCGCAGCTGGGCATTGCTGTCGAGCGAGTTGAGCACCCGGAAACGCGCTTCCTGGCCATTCGTATAGGCCATCCGCCGCGACAGCGACTGGATCGTGTCGCCGCTGCGCACGGTCACCACCTCGAGTCGACGCGGAATCACATTCGCCGCTTCGCTCGCCGTCACCCGACGCATCGAATTGAACATGGGCGTGAACGTACCCATCCGGCCTGCGGGCGTGATCGCCTGGAAATGATAGGCGCGATCGGGCGCGAATTCGTAGGCGAAGACGGCCACATCCACCTGCCCGTTACCACTGTTGACGCGCGCCGTCCCATAGGCCGCGGGAATGCCGTTGACGGTCGTACGCTGGATCGATTGCGGTGCCAGTCGCTGCTGGTTGCCACCAAGCGCCGCGAACACGTTGCGCACGTAATTGTCGAGATTGCCGTTATACTGCGCAAGCGACAGCTGCGCCTGACCGCCCTGCCCCTGGATGCTGACCGCCGAGGTGCCGTTGACCATGTAGAAGCCCTGCGGCGCGGAGAAGGCGAGTCGCATTTGCGGGTGGACGAACTGGTTGCCCTCGATCACGCCCTGCGCGGGATCGTCGCCATAGAGCAGCCCGTCGATGCGGGTCAGGAAGGTGTCGGTATTGGTCACGCCGGTCATGCCTTGCGTGAGGCTGGCCGCTTCACGAACGCGGCTGGCGGGATCGGGGTGGGTCGATGCCC
>Ga0208830_1001410_pt1 | contig 10699 bp, 10 predicted proteins | sample DeeseametaMP2634_FD_184169 | JGI IMG/M metagenome (GOLD analysis project Ga0208830, IMG submission 184169) | Marine microbial communities from the Deep Atlantic Ocean - MP2634 (SPAdes) | ecosystem: Environmental > Aquatic > Marine > Oceanic | place: Northeast of Antigua and Barbuda, North...
AGCGTTGAAGCCAATGCTTATAATACCAATTATTCCCAACGAAATAGAACGGAAGTAAATTTTGATGTAGGAGAAAACTTAGTACTTAGTAGAGAAGCCTCTACAGCAGCTATCAAACGATTAAACATTATTGACTATTTCAACTACGAACCCGATGAAGTAAAATATGTTGAACGTGCTCCTAACGACTGGGTACAAGTAATGACACTTATCAAATGGACCGGTTTTCTAATTCCTAGACCTGTTTTTGGTGGTGTAATTGTTTTTGAACAGATGGATGACACTCCACCGTTAGTCAACTTTTTTAATCGTGCTACTTTTGGAAAAGGTACTTTTATTGGACCAAAAGACATTCACAAATATACTTACTTAGCTAATCAAAACCTTCAATCTGATTATATCACGCGATTTACAGCAGAGTCGTTTCGTTTTCAAAACGGCTTTTTTGCTCCTATGCCAGGTTATCATAACGAAGACGTTCGTATTCCTAACTCCGTAGAAGACCAAAACCGACAGCCTTTTGTTGCTTATTTCAATTTTGATGGGATAATTCCTCAACTTGGTGGTGGACTATATCACTACTTTGGTCTAGAACCATATCAAGAAGATAAACGAACACTAAGTACTAGTGTTTTTATTCCTAGTAATGGAGATGATGTTGTGTATTATTTTAATCATGTTGAACACAGTGATTTTTACATGGGCTCTAGCTCTATCAAAGATAAAATTGTTGACAGCAAGAAAAACTATGATTGGTCAAGTTACCACGCAGCAGAAACGCGTCCATACATTAAAATGATTGATGGAAAAAGACAATTTTATTGGCTAAGCACTATTGTAACCAAAGTAGATCCAGAAGGAAAAGAATCTTTTGGAGGAACTAATCCAGAACTAACCATTACAGATGCTGCAAGTGGGGAAGTTTTTTGGATTGAAAAGAAGAATCTCTATAAGGAAACTGATAGTTCTTGGGTAAATCAAGTAAAGAGGCATGAGAGTTATTGATGAGTTATCTGTAACATATATCACCTAACATTTCCAACAAACTCCTTATTTTTAAATAAAAAACTATGTCAGATTTAAACAAAATAGGATTAGATACAGTAAAAAGTAAAGAACTTTGCTCTTTACTTAACGATTTATTAGCAAACTACTCTACGTTTTACCAAAACACAAGAGGGTACCATTGGAACATTAGTGGAGATAAGTTTTTTGAATTACACATTAAGTTTGAAGAGTTATACAACGATCTTTTTCTTAAGATTGATGAAGTAGCAGAACGCATCCTAACTTTAGGAGGCGTTCCAAACCACAAGTTTACAGACTACCTACAATCTACTCAAGTTCCAGAAAGCAATGAGGTATCAGACGGTAGAAAAGCGATCGAAAATATTTTAAATGCTTTCCAAATACTATTAACAAAACAACGTCATATTTTAGAATTATCAGCTGATATTAATGATGAAGGAACGAATGCCCAAATGAGTGATTATATTAGAGAACAAGAAAAACTTGTTTGGATGTATTCAGCTTATCTTAAAAGGTAATACGAATTTAAATTTAAGCTCTTTTTGAAGCCTGTATTTGAAATACAGGCTTTTTTAATTCACATAATTTATCTAGGCAAAAATGCTATTTCAATCTATTCTTTTACTTTTATAAAGAGTCTGTATAAACATTTGCTAGGAAACGGTAGCAACTATTAACAAACGTAGCTCCAAACTTTTTACTTGTGTAAGTATTAATTATAGATTGTATAAATATGAAAAAATTACTGTTTTTTTGGAAAGAGTTGCTCGCTACTTTTTGGTTTGTTCCCATAGTATTAATTGTTTCATCTGTTGTTTTATCGGCATCCCTAGTAATGTTAGATGGGAGCATTGAAATACCTAAGCAAAGTTGGGTTCGTTTTTTTGTAGTAGAAAATGCAGAATCTGCACGAAGCATATTAACAACTATTTCAGGTGCGATGATTGGAGTTGCAGGAACTGTTTTTTCGGTAGTTTTAGTTGCACTTACGCTAGCATCTTCTCAATTTGGACCTCGTTTGATCAAACGATTTATGTACGTAAGATTAAATCAGATTGTGCTTGGTTCATATATAGCTACATACCTCTATTGCTTATTAATTTTAAACGCAGTAAAAAGTATGGATGAATATAATTTTATACCGTCTATATCTATCTTAACTGCTATATTATTTGCTGCTGTCAATATTATACTTTTAATTGTGTTTATCCACCGAATAGCAGTTAGTATCCAAGCTGATCATGTGGTATCAGACATTGCAGAGTTTTTATCAAATCAAACGGAAACGTTGTTCCCCGAAAACATGGGAGATGAAAAAGAATCAACAAATGAAGCGCCTATAGATCACATTACTTATTCTATTAAAACGGTACTTAAAAACAGAACTAGTGGATATCTTCAATACATATCTAGTGATACTCTTACTTCCTGTTTACAAAAAAACGATCTCATATTAAAATTATATTATCGTCCTGGTGATTTTCTTGTCACCGATCAAGAGATTGGAATTTTATATAGCAAACAAGGTGTTGACGAAAATGTAATACAAAATATACTTGATGAATTTGTATTTGGTAAACTTAAAACATCTCAGCAAGATTTAGAATATTCCATTCAGCAAATGGTTGAAATGGCTTTACGTGCTATTTCTCCTGGTATAAATGACCCTTTTACTGCTATTACTTGCATAGATCACTTAAGCTCAACACTTAGTTACTTAGCTAAAATTGAATTTCCATCAGAAAATAGATATGATGACAATGAAAACTTAAGAATTGTTGCCAACTCCATTGATTTTGAAGGACTTTTAGATACTTCTTTTAACCAAATTCGTCAGTTTTCGGGATCTGTGCCCTCCGTTACTATTAAACTCATGGAAGCGTTAAACGTTATATTATCATTTACAACCAAAGATGAACATAAGCAGGCCATTATTAAACATGCTAATATGATCTTAGAAAATGGAAGAAAGAACTTTAGTGAAGAGTATGATATTAAAGTTCTCGAAAGCAGAGCTGAAAAAATTCTAAACTAAAACGCTCTACTCATCTTGTGTAACTAATAAAAATAGATATTCAATAACTTAAATTTTCTTTAAGCTGTTTATATATTTTTCACCAGCTTCCACGTAATACTGTGCGGAATATTTTAATCGCTCAATATGTTCAGGTTGTACTTGCTTTATAACTTTTCCTGGTGACCCTACTACAAAAGAATTATCAGGAATCATTGCATTTTCTTTAATGAGTGTGTTGGCTCCGATAATACAGTTATTCCCTATTGATGCACCATCTAAAACAACAGCATTAATGCCTATTAAACAATTATCACCAATATGCTTTCCATGAAGCATGGCTTGATGTCCAACTGTTACATTTTTGCCAATATACATTTCTTTTCCTGGGTCAACGTGAACCACTACTCCATCTTGAATGTTTGTTTTTTCATCAATCACCAACTTTCCATCTCCTCTTAAAACAGCCATAAACCAAATACTAACATGTTCACGTAAAGTTATGTCTCCAATCACAGTTGCATTATCGGCAATAAAATTGGTACCGTTATAAGATGGTTTATATTCTTTTAATTGATAAATCATTAAGTTTAGTTTTTATTAAAAAGGTTGTTTAGCGCCTTTTCTAAGGTATTATATTTAAAAGAAAATCCCTCATTTTTTAATTGGCTATTCGACACTCTACTGCCCTCTAATATAATATTTGCCATTTCACCAAATACTAACTTAAGCATAAAAGCAGGCACATGAGGCATAAAAAAGGCTTTTCCCATTACTTTAGCAAGTTTCTTAGAAAACACCTTATTGGTCACATGTTCATCGCCTACAGCATTGTAAACACCTGTTATTTGCTCATTCTCGATAGCATACATTAAAACTGAAGCTAAATCATCTATATGGATCCAGGGCATGTATTGCTTACCACTTCCTAAAGGAGCTCCTACATTAAGCTTTGTAGGGATTTTAATTCTGTCTAAAGCTCCTCCCTTATCTGATAAAACCACTCCAATTCTTGGAACAAAATATGAAATATTTAAACTTTCAAATTGTTTAGCACCATCCTCCCACTTCACGCATACATCTGCTACAAAATCAGTTCCTGAGGCATCACTTTCTTCAAATATTTTATCTTTTGTAACAGCACCATAATAGCCAATGCCACTAGCTGAAATTATCTTTTTGGGCTTAGCGGTTATCTTTTCGACTTCTTTATACAACAGATTTAAGCTAGCTACTCGACTACTAATAATAAGTTTTTTCCTTTCATACGTCCACTTTTTATCTGCTATTCCAGCTCCAGCTAAATGAATAATGTAATCAACACCAACTAACGCTCCATTTTCTATCGTTTGCTCTTTAATATTCCATGTATAGTAAGAGATGTTTTTTTTATCTGATTTTTTTTTGCTTCTTGATAATATACGAACATCATATCCCTTATCAACAAGCTTTGGAATGAGGTTTGATCCTACAAGTCCTGTTCCTCCAGTTATTAATATCGTTTCCTTTTTCATAAAATGATAGGTTAAATTAGAGCCAAAAAAAGGGACTATTTAAAGTCCCTTGATTTGAAATGTTAATTTTGATTAGCAGTACTGCTCAAATGCTCCTTGAAGATTTTCTGATATATCTTGTGCACTTGCACCTTCAATATGATGACGCTCTAAAAAATGAACAAGTTTACCATCTTTAAACAGCCCCATAGCTGGAGATGATGGAGGGTATGGTAACGTGTACTTTCTTGCCTGGTTAACAGCCTCGGTATCTACTCCTGCAAAAACAGTCACTGTATGATCTGGCTTTTTTGAAGCATTTTCAACTGAGTGTCTAGCCGCTGGACGAGCATTTCTTGCTGCACAACCACAAACTGAGTTGATTACCAATAATGTTGTACCTTCTTTATTTATAGCTGCATCAACTTCTTCAGCATTTAGTAATTCTTTAAATCCAGCTCCTGTTAATTCTTGTTTCATTGGAGCTACTAATTCTGGTGGATACATAATTTTATCTTTTATTTTTTTGACGTTTGTAAGTTTACTTACTTACAGGTTATATATTATACTCCCCAAGTAATAATACTGGGTTTTCCATATAGTTTTTAAATGTGTTTAAAAAGGCTGAACCTACAGCTCCATCTACTACTCTATGATCACAAGACAGCGTGACTTTCATTACATTTCCTGGGATAATTTCTCCATTTTTAACTACAGGTACTTGATTGATACCTCCTACAGCCAAAATACAAGCATCAGGAGTATTTATAATTGCTGTAAATTCTTCAATCCCAAACATACCTAAATTAGAGATGGTAAATGTATTTCCTTCCCACTCGCTTGGTTGTAATTTTTTATTTTTTGCTTTGCCTGCTAACTCTCTCACTTCTCCAGAAATTTGAGTAAGTGTTTTACCATCAGCAAAACGTACCACGGGCACTAATAATCCTTCATCAACAGCTACTGCTACTCCAATATTAACATGTTCATTTGTTCTAATAACATCACCCTGCCATGATGAATTCACTTGAGGATGTTTTTTAAGAGCAACTGCTGCCGCCTTAATAACTAAGTCGTTAAATGAAATTTTATCTGGTTGTATATGGTTATTAATTGCTTTTCTAGTCGCAATTGCTTGATCCATATCTATGGACATGGTTAGATAAAAATGAGGAGCTGTAAATTTACTCTCTGATAATCTTCGAGCAATTGTTTTTCTCATTTGAGAAATTGTAGATTCACTATATTTTTCTTCCGCTACAAAGTTTACTGATTTTCCTCCCGTATAATTTTCTACATCACGCTTAATAATTCTTCCATTATCACCAGTTCCTTCAATACGACTAAGGCTAATTCCTTTTTCTTCTGCTAATTTCCTAGCAAGTGGTGAAGCTTTAACCGTTTTATCTGATGAACTTGTACGTGTATTTTTAGAAGATGAAGAGTTATTGGTTTCTTCCTTTTTCTCTTCTGTTTTAGCTTCAGTTTCTTTCTTCTTTGAATCTGATTCAGCTTCCTCTTTTGAATCTTCTTCTTTCTTATCTGCCTCTTTCTTTTCCTCTTCTTTATTTTCTTCCTTTTTATCAGTTTCCTCTTTTTTTGAGTCTTCTAATAATTGAGAAATATCCTCTCCTTCTTCTCCAATGATAGCTAACACATCATTAACTGGAGCTGCCTTTCCTTTTTCTACACCAATATGAAGTAATACACCATCATAAAATGATTCAAACTCCATGGTTGCTTTATCAGTTTCAATTTCAGCTAGTAAATCACCAGCTTCAACTTTATCTCCTACCTTTTTATGCCATTCAGCAACAACACCTTCTTCCATGGTGTCACTCAATTTGGGCATTTTTACTATTTCAGCCATTGAAATAAATCTTTTTTAGTATTCTTTAATAAACGGGTAATCTGCCTCGGCATATACATCCTCGTATAGCTCGTGAGCTTCTGGTAACGGTGATTCTTCGGCAAACTTAACCGATTCTACCACCTTATCTTTTACTCGCTCTTCAATTTCTTCTAATAACTTTGCAGTTGCATATTTCTTCTCTTTTATCGTTTCAAGTACTTTTTGAATAGGGTCAAGTTTTTTATACTTCTCCACTTCTTCTTTCGTTCTATATTTTTGAGGGTCACTCATCGAATGTCCTTTGTAACGATAGGTTTGAATATCTAATAGTGTTGGGCCATCACCTTTTCTAGCACGATCAGCTGCTCTTAGAATAGCATAATGAACTTCTTCACAACTCATCCCATCAACAGATTCTGCTGGCATATCATAAGCTGCCCCTAATTTTTTTAAATCTGTAATGTTTGAAGTACGTTGAACAGAAGTTCCCATGGCGTAATTGTTATTTTCAATAATAAAAATTACTGGCAACTTCCAAGTCATAGCCATGTTAAATGTTTCATGAAGTGCACCTTGACGAGCTGCTCCATCTCCAAAAGAACACAATACAACATTTTTAGTTTTATTATATTTTTCTGCAAATGCCATTCCAGCTCCCATAGGTATTTGAGCTCCTACAATTCCATGACCTCCCCATAAGCCTAGAGAAGTATCAAACATATGCATAGAGCCTCCCTTACCTTTAGAACATCCTGTAGACTTCCCGTATAACTCAGCCATTACATACTTTGGATGCATACCCAAGCCTATTGGATGCGCATGGTCTCTGTAAGCTGTTATATGCTTATCACCAGCTTTAGTAGCACTAACTGCACCTGCAACTACTGCTTCTTGACCAATATAAAGGTGACAAAAACCTCCAAACTTTTGTTGAATGTATAATTGCCCTGCTTTTTCTTCAAACTTCCTCATCAAAAGCATGTCTTCATACCACTTAAGGTAAGTTGCTTTTGAAATTGGTTTTGGTTTAGTTGATGTTGCCATAAACTAATCGTTTTTTAATTCTTCTTCGTTAAACATAAATGGGAGTAGTGACTTTATTCCTGAACAAACATGAATTTCGCCCGTATTTGCTCCCATAATTATTCTAATCTCCTTTTTTTGCTTTATCTCGTATTCAGCTATTGCCTGTCTACAAGAACCACATGGAGATATAGGATGACTTACATCAAATTTTTCAGCATGTGCATTTATAGCTATTGCTTCTACTTCATCAGTTGGAAATTGTGCATTTGCATAAAATATAGCTACACGTTCTGCACACAATCCACTTGGGTAAGCTACATTTTCTTGATTACTCCCTGTTATAATCTTGCCACTTTTTAATCTCAGTGCTGCACCAACATAAAATTGAGAATAAGGAGCATAAGCAGACTTACTGATCTCTTTTGCTTTGTTAAGCAACTCTAAATCAGCTTCATTTAATTCTTTAGCCGAAGAATAAACTTCAAGCGATACAATATGGTCTACTTTTTTCAATACTTATACATACAGTTACCTAATTAAAGATAGAAAGTATTTTGTTTTTACTAAAAGGAAATTGGTTTAAAATAAGTATTGATGCCAATATAAATGTAAAGTATGGTTTAGTGGAAACTATTATTCTCTTTTACTTTTAAAAAAAGCCTGTAATAATTGTTGAGCCTCATCAGCCATCAACCCAGATTTAACGATCGTTTTCGGATGTAAAAGTCCTTTAGAAATACCTCTTCTATTTTCATCAGAGGCTGCATATACAATTTTATTTATTCTAGTCCAGTAGGAAGCCCCGCAGCACATAACACAAGGCTCTAGTGTAACATATAATGAACATTCATTTAAATATTTATTCCCAAAGTATTCAGACGCTGACGTAAACGCTAACATTTCAGCATGTGCAGTGAAATCGTTTAGCTTTTCGGTCATATTATATCCTCTGGCTATAATTTTATTCTTATGAACGATTACTGCTCCAACGGGTATTTCTCCCTCTTCTAAAGCAGTTTGAGCTTGAAACATTGCTTGCTTCATAAAATAAACATCATCGTATACTTGTATCATAGATATAAAAAAAGCTACCCGAAGGTAGCTCTAATATTTAATTAGATTAAATGAATATATTATAAATGCCAAAGATCATGCTCGAAGTTTGTCATCTCTAACTTAATACGCTCAGACTCTAAAAGAGCTTTAACTCCATTTTGTTCATAATTCTGAATTTCTCTATCATAAACATTGGTTTCTTTGTAAATGAAACTATTAAACTGTCTTTTCCAGAATAAGTCATCAAAGGACATTCTTTGGGCATCATTTGCTCTGTTATATACAAAATAGTTCTGAAAAACATATCTTGTTTCTGGGAAATATAACCAAAAAGCTTGATCTAAACCAGGCTTTAAGTTTCCTTGCTCATCATATTTTTGAATCATTGGTGAAATACCAATAATTCGAACATCCATTACCGAACGCTGCTTATCGAAAAACCAATCTTCCTTTACCAAATATTGTACAACGTCACTAGAAGATATTGGCTTATAAATTTCTTTTGTTACCTCTAAACCATCTTCATCAATCATAGGTGCATCAGTTTGCGGGTCTATAACTGGAACAGTCTCTGTTGAATAGAACAACGCTTTAATCTTTTTCAAGTAAGCAGAGTCCTTTGTATTACCGTTAGGTGGCTTAATCGGATGCAAAAACTGACCTTGGTAGTCAAACCTAACTTCTCCTTCACTATCACCACTAGGAATAACCTCATAAGGAATTAAACTTCCTTCACTTTCTACTCCATAGCGAATTACATCCCAAAGACTTCTCCTATCATTTAATGGCTTTGTAGGGTAGTAAAGAGGGTAATTTATCTTTTCTCTAAGATCAATAACTCTCCACACACGCTTACTCCACATTACATCAGCCTCTCTAAGATGGGGATAAGCAATTACTTTTTTAGTTGGAATATGCTGTTGCACATATACACCATCAAGAACTCCAGAAGGAGCAGTACCCTGCAAATTTTCTCCACCCTGTGCAAAAACAACACTAGTCATTAATGTGCACATAATTACACCCAATCTCTTCATCTCTTTACTATTTATAAATAAAACGTTAAACTACTTATTTTATTTTCCATGCAAGTCCACCAACAGGATAAGCTTTGCCATCAGGACCAGCCAACTTTACATTTTCAAAATATACCCTATCTCCTTTACCAAGTCCTTTCAATATGTTTTTCATTTTGCTTGTTAAAGAAGAACCTCTAGCATCACCCCCAGTAAGAATTTTACCTTTACTAGCTGCAGACATACTAAAAGAAACCACGTCATAATCAACATTTAAAGGTGAGTTAGGTAGTTTTGCGGTAAGCCTACTACCTGCTCTTACTAAACTTGCTGAAATAACAGATGTTTCAACAGATTTACCAACAAAATATGGTTGCGCTTTAGGAAGTGCAAAAATTCTAAATTCTTGAAAGCCAATTTTTTTACCATCAACGCTAACTGTAACTGTTGCTTTATCCGAAGAACCTCTAACCTGAGCTATATAATCCTCTCCTTTCTTACTAAAACTCGAGCACCCACTACAACTTACTTTTACTTGATCAGGTGGGTAACCAGAAGCAACAGCTCTTACTTTATTAGGGTAACCAATATATAATACATTCAAATCTGGTAATGCGACAGAAGCAGAAGGCTTACCTACTGTATAGTCAAAAGACCAATCTCTTTCTTCCTCAACTCCAGCAATTTCAACAATTAATTTACCCTCCATATGTTGTGGCCCAGGTGAACTAGCTTCAATAGTAATTTTACCAGAATCTGCTTTGGTATAATCACCTTCTTCACCTTTTCTGTACTTTACAGGATAAATTTTACTTGAGTCATATGCAACAATTCCAATTTTAACATCAAGCTTGTCGCCCATGTTTAGGTATTGCGTATTAGCTAAAACTTGTGCTTCTACTTTATTGATATTCATCATAGGAGTATCCATACGATCCAATAACATTTGTGAAGCTTTTTGTTGTGCCATACGAATATCATTTCTTAATGAAGTCATGGTACCTACAACACCTACCATTGGTTGGTGATAAAAACGAGCGATGTGCCATGCTTTTTCTTCACCATGCTGTTTTATTGTTTCTTCTTTTGTTAACATTCTATAAATGTCAAGTAATGCATCCTTCTTAGGGTTTTTAGTTTCATCTAAATGAGCTTCAAACGTTTTTCTATCTTTTAAATCATTTTTAGAAATTGTATAAACCTTTCCTTGATA
>Ga0208830_1001415_pt1 | contig 10672 bp, 8 predicted proteins | sample DeeseametaMP2634_FD_184169 | JGI IMG/M metagenome (GOLD analysis project Ga0208830, IMG submission 184169) | Marine microbial communities from the Deep Atlantic Ocean - MP2634 (SPAdes) | ecosystem: Environmental > Aquatic > Marine > Oceanic | place: Northeast of Antigua and Barbuda, North...
CGGCGCAACCGGTCGCAGCCAGGCCGACGCGCCAGAAATCGACGGCGCGGTTTACCTTCGCAACGTACGTCCAGACCTTTCGGCAGGCGACATCGTGGATGTTTTGATCGAAGATAGTGATGCGCATGATCTTTTCGGAGCAGCCTGCGCCTAATGCGGATTTAGGGCGTCGCGCGAATGCGCTCCTTCGACACCACAACCCTTATGCCGTTCAGCAACAAGGGTAATTTGCCGCCGCGTTCGCAACTGCCTGTCGACGTATCAGCGTTCTTTACCGGTAATTCCTAAAGCCAAATTTACCACTGAAACCCACGGTTTGGTGGGAACCCGGTGGATTCTCTCACCCTTCGTCAAACCTTTTTTAAACTTAAGACCTCCATAAGGGTACTCGATGGGCGAAACACGCACCTCGAACCCTGCCAGGCATCTCCTTGCCCGGACACGCGCGCTTATTAGCGGGCGCCTGTTAGAGCGTCTGCGGCACGCAACATGGGCCTCGCTGATCAGCTTGGCTATGTCTGCCGTTTTTCTGCTCGAGCCATTGGATCAGTTTTGGTGGCTTTTTCAATCACGTATTGCGGACCGCGACCCTTCTGGCGACGTGGTTTTCGTAGGTTCTGATCAACCGTTGAATGATCCTGATTTGTCTCAGCAACGCTATAAGGTCGCGGCGGCGCTCGACGAACTTGATCGGCGCGGCGTTGGAAAAGTGTTTCTCGATGTGACCTTTACCGCGTCGAACGATCCACAAGCGGATCAGAGGCTGGCGCGCGCTATTGCCGATCTTGGACCACGCATCACGCTCGTTGATCATGCGGTCGAGGGTGCAAACGCTGACAGGGTGTTGCGGTCCACCACGCTAGAAATCCCTACCTCCGTAACTCGGGTTCTTTCTGACGAGACCGACCGACACTGGTTTGGAAATGCATGGGAACTGCATTACTCATATAATATAGATGGAAAGCAGTTTCGCTCGCTCGGGGCCGCAATCGCTGGAGTCGAGAACGATAGCAACGTTCCCTTCAGTGTCGATTATGGATTCAACTATCAAAAAATCCCAACTATTCCTCTGGATGAGTTGATTGGCAAAACGCAATCAGCGACAAGAACTTCCCCCGATGTGACGGGAAAGGCAGTTGTACTGGGTCACACTAATCAGGTGACGGGCTCGCAACAGCCCATTCCAGGTAAATACGACGCCCCGGCAGCTTTTGTGGACATCTATGCCGGCGAAACTCTCAAAGCGGGATACACTGCATATCTGCGCGGTCCGGTATTCTTAGCCATTATCGCCGCACTGCTCTGTATCGCTCTGATCCTCGGTAACACGCGCAAACGTCGCTGGGCAGCCTACGCTGGGGTAGTAGCCGCTGTCCCAGTGCTGCTCGTTCTAACCGCAAAGCTAGGCATAAGAATCGATATCTCCTACGCGCTTGCTTTCCTCGTTGCTTTCGCCGTCTTTCGATCCCGTACGCGATGGAAGCGCAGGATTGAATTGATTAATAGCGAAACGGGGTTGCCAAAAATTCGAGCTTTGGAAGCACGTTTAGTACGCGAAAATATAATGACAGGATACGTTGTCATTGCCAAGATCCAAAATTACGAACGTGTACTTAAGACACTTCAGGCGATTGAAAAAAGTAGCTACGTTCTGAAGCTTGTTGATCGACTGCGCGCAGCTGATCCTAAACTAGTAGTTTACAACGATGGACATCATCTCGGCTGGCATGTCGTCAACAACGACGTAGAGGATGTAGTCGAACATTTGGAGGGGTTGCGGGCGATTTTTGCCGCTCCAATCAAGGTGGGCGGGTTTTCTGTCGACGTTGGCATAACCTTCGGCATCGCCTCCCTTGAGGGTGACCCACCGGCGCGCTTGGCTGCAGCAGTAGCAGCTGCTGAAGAAACCTCGGAAGCTCACAATCCGATCGCCATTGCTGAGACCGGTACACAAACCGACCTGCTGTGGGATATTTCTCTTCGGGCCCGCATCGATCAAGCCATGGAAGTTGGCGAAATCTACTGTGTTTACCAACCGAAGATCGACTTGAAGTCGAAAAGTCTCGCCGGTGTGGAGGCGCTGGTGCGTTGGCACGACCCCAGCCGAGGGTTCATTTCGCCAATGCACTTCATACAGCAATGTGAAAAAGCTGGCCGAATGGAGCACCTTACACGTTACGTATTGCAGAGCGCATGCTCTGCGGGGCAATTGTTGCACTCCCGGGGTCGCAGAATCACAATGGCGATCAACATCTCGGCGACTTTGCTTGGAGATATGCGAATTGTAAGTGTGGTTCGCACCGTCCTCGACGCGACCAACTTCGATCCAAAGTTTCTCGTTCTTGAAATTACCGAGACCGCAAGAATTACAGATTATGCCGCTGCTGGAAGTGTTCTGGAAGAGTTGCGAACGATCGGCGTTAAGATTTCTATGGACGATTTCGGGGTCGGTGCTGCCAGTTTTGAAGCTTTCTATGAATTGCCTTTCGATGAACTCAAAATCGACCGGCTATTTGTGTCCAACATGGCACAAAACTCGAAGGCACGTGCGATTGTAGCCAGCGTCGCTGCAATGGGTCATGAGGCGCGAATCACCGTCGTAGCTGAGGGTCTTGAAAACCCACAAGATATCGGATTGTTGGAAGCAATCGGCTGCCAGCAGGTGCAGGGTTTCGCATTTTCCCGGCCAATCTCGTTAACTAACTTATTGGAATATAACGAGGCGGACCTACCCAAGCCTGCAGCGAAGATGGTTTAAACTTTACAAACAAACATAGTTAATGAAAGGTATCTCTTGCACAAGCAGGAGGTATGATCATGTGGAATATCTGGGAATGGCTCATGACCCGCTAATCTTGGCGAGTTGATTGAGTTTCAAAGGGCTCCCTTGTGGAGCCCTTTATCGTTTCTGAGCTTGGTGAAACGAACGCCCCCGTGCAGCGTTCAACACGCATATGCCGATCATCATAGAAACCCGCTTCGCCTTTCACCTCGGCGCCCCGACAGATGTCTTGCTGCAATTCGAAGCGGCGGAAATTCCCGAACAGAGAATTCTTTCTACCGATACTCGGCTGGGCAGCAGTGCCCATTGCGCGCGCGTTCCTGCGAAAGACGACATCGGTGAGAGGATCTGGGTCCGTACCGAAGGCGACTTCGAAGTCGCGTATCGGGCCGAAGTCGAACTCGATCGGCAGCTTTCCCCGCTCGAAGAGCTATCAGGCCTTCCCCCACATGAAATGCCCGGGGATGTGGTCGAGTATCTGTTCGATAGCCGTTATTGCCCGGCCGACGACTTTCAGACATTCGTGGAATCGCGCTTTGCCGATACAACCGGTGGAGCAAGGGTCGCGGCAATCCGTGACTGGATTAACCAACATTTCAGCTACGTTCCTGGCAGTTCGACGACCAAGACCGGTGCGGCCGAAAGCTTCATCGCTCGCCAAGGCATCTGTCGCGACTACGCGCATATGCTCGTAACGCTTGCGCGCGCGAGCACCATTCCTTCCCGCTATGTCGCGTGTTACGCGCCTGGCGTCGACCCACCCGATTTCCACGCGGTAGCGGAGGTTTTCCTGGCCGATCCGTTTACACGCGACGGGGGCACATGGCAGCTTGTGGATGCTACGGGCATGGCCGACCCCGCCGAAACCATAAAGATCGGCGTAGGCAGGGACGCCGCCGATGTCAGCTTTCTGACAAGCTTCGGCGCCAATGATTTCCGTTCAAGTTCGGTTCGCGTTACGAAAGAATAGGAATGCAGCCGACTGGCATGCATTGCGTGCCCCTGATAACCGCCGCTCGAGGGAGAAAAGATGTGAGTGGGTGGCCCCAGGCATGACCTTGACCGCAGATCGACTGCTTTTGTTCGGCGCGACTGGCGATTTGTCGCAGCGCATGCTGCTTCCATCCTTATGCGCTCTCGACGCCGATGGGCTGCTCGAACCCGACCTCAAGATCGTGGGGACGGCTCGATCGGAAATGTCCACGAAGGAGTTTCGGGATTTCGCTCGGGAGGCGCTCGAAAAATACCTGCCGGATCACCGACGCGGCGGCGTAGCCGAATTCCTCAATCGCCTAAGCTACGTGCCGGTCGACGCTACCACGCTGGAAGGCTATGACGAACTTGCCCGCGAGGTAGGCGAATACGTCAAAGGGTTGGCGATCTTCCTGTCGACCGCACCAAGCCTGTTCGAAGCGACGATCGACGGTCTTGTTCACGCCGGGCTGACCAAAGGCAATGTTCGTATCGGTCTGGAAAAGCCTCTCGGCATCGATCTGTCATCGAGCGAAGAAATAAACGATGCAGTAGCCAAGGCGTTCAGCGAAGACCGCATTTTTCGCATCGATCACTATCTCGGCAAGGAGACGGTCCAAAACCTTCTCGCATTACGGTTTGCCAACATATTGCTCGAGCCGGTGTGGAACTCGAACTACATCGATCACGTCCAGATCACCGTAGCGGAAACCGTCGGCTTGGAATCGCGCGTAGCCTATTATGACGATAGCGGTGCGTTGCGTGACATGGTTCAGAACCACATGCTGCAGCTGCTGGCGCTGGTGGCGATGGAGCCGCCGACGAGCTTTGGCTCGACCGCAGTGCGCGACGAAAAGGTCAAGGTTTTGCGCGCCCTTCGTCCAGTAGCTGCCGATGAAACCGTTACCGGCCAATACAGGGCAGGCGCAGTCAATGGCAGCCCGGTCCCCGGCTATGATGAAGAGCTTGGCAGGGACAGCGATACCGAGACGTTCGTTGCGCTGAAGGCGCATGTCGACAACTGGCGCTGGAAGGGAGTCCCCTTCTACCTGCGAACCGGCAAACGGTTGCCCGAGCGGGTAACCGAGATCGTCGTGCAGTTTCGGTGTGTCCCGCATTCGATTTTCGAAGGCCGGGGTGCGACCACTCAACCTAATCGACTCGTCATCGGAATCCAGCCGGAAGAGAATGTCCAGCTTTCCATGATGGCAAAGGTCCCCGGGCTCGATCGCGAAGGGATCAGGCTGCGCCAGATTCCGCTCGATATTGCCATGCCGGATGCTTTTTCCGGGACCGTGAGGCGCATCGCCTACGAACGTTTGCTGCTTGACCTCATCGAGGGCGACCAGACCTTGTTTGTGCGGCGCGACGAGATCGAGGCGCAGTGGGAATGGATCGATGCCATCCGCCAATTGTGGGCAGACAAAGGCATAAAGCCAAAAAACTATGGGGCGGGCAGTTGGGGACCAAATGCTGCGATCGCTCTTGCAGAACGGGACGGGGTGAGCTGGCATGACGAATAAAACGCTCAACGATACTATTCATCGCGTTACCCAGCGCGTGATCGAGAATTCCCGGGACAGCCGGGCCGACTATCTCGACTTGATGGATCGGGAGGGCGAGCGGCAGGTCAATCGCGGCTCCCTGTCTTGCTCCAACCTCGCCCATGCCTTTGCCGGGGCGGAAGAGGATCAGGAAGCCATCCGCGCTGCGAGAGGGCCCAATCTGGGCATCGTGACCGCCTACAACGACATGCTGTCGGCACATCAGCCCTATTATCGCTATCCCGAGCGGATGAAGATCTGGGCGCGCGAAGTCGGCGCGACGGTGCAGGTGGCCGGCGGGACCCCGGCGATGTGCGACGGCGTCACTCAGGGCGAGGCCGGCATGGAGCTCTCGCTCTTCAGCCGCGACACGATCGCGCTGTCGACGACGATCGCCCTCAGCCATGCAATGTACGATGGCATGGCGCTGCTGGGCATTTGCGACAAGATCGTTCCGGGGCTCCTCATGGGGGCGCTGCGTTTCGGGCACTTGCCAGCGATCTTTGTGCCCTCTGGACCGATGGGCACAGGCATATCCAACAAGGAAAAGCAGCGCACCCGGCAGCTCTACGCAGAGGGCAAGGCCACCCGCGATGAATTGCTGGCGAGCGAAATGGGCAGCTATCATTCGCCGGGCACATGCACGTTCTATGGAACCGCCAATTCCAATCAGATGATGATGGAAATGATGGGCCTGCATGTACCGGGCGCGGCCTTTGTGCAGCCTGGCGCCAAGTTACGGCAGGAGCTGAGCCGCGCAGCTACCCATCGCCTCGCCGCAATCGGGAAATCGAGCGAAGACTTCCGTCCGCTGGCGCGAGTGGTGGATGAAAAGGCCATCGTCAACGCGGCCATCGGCTTGCTGGCGACGGGCGGGTCGACCAATCATGCGATCCACATACCGGCAATGGCACGCGCGGCAGGCATCCGGTTCGACTGGAACGATCTGTCGGAGCTGTCCAGCGCCGTGCCGCTGGTAGCGCGCGTTTACCCCAACGGGTCGGGCGACGTGAACCATTTCCATGAAGCTGGCGGCATGGGCTATGTGATCGGCACGCTGCTGGATGAAGGATTGGCGCACCGCGATATCCTTACCATCTGGGACGGCGGCTTCGAAAGCTACAGCAAAGAACCCGGCATGAACGGCGACGATCTGACGTGGCGAGACCCGGGACCGTCGGGGGATACGGAGATGCTGCGGCCGGCTTCGGACCCGTTCCAGGCAGACGGCGGCATGCGTCTCGTGCAGGGGAATTTAGGAAGGGCCTGCTTCAAATCCTCCGCGGTGAAACGCGAGCGCTGGACCATCGAGGCGCCCTGCCGGGTTTTCGAAACGCAAAAGGATGTCAATCAAGCGTTTGAATTGGGCGAACTACAGTGTGATGTAGTGGTTGTAGTGCGGTTTCAGGGGCCGAGAGCAAACGGTATGCCCGAATTGCACAAGCTGACCCCTGCCCTCGGCGTTCTGCAGGACCGAGGGTACAAGGTCGCGCTGGTAACGGACGGTCGCATGTCGGGCGCATCGGGCAAGGTGCCCGCGGCAATCCACTGCACACCCGAGGCGCTGGGCGGCGGACCGCTGTCGAAACTGCGCGACGGCGATATCGTGCGCGTTTGCGCAGCGACCGGACAGCTTTCCACCGATGCCGATCTCGATGCACGCGAGCCGGCCCCTGCGCCCGAACCCGAAACCGGAATGGGCCGCGAACTGTTCGCCATGTTCCGCAGCAATGCAGACGGAGCCGAACAGGGAGCGTCTTCGATGATGGCGATGGCAGGCCTGTGACGATGGAACTGGTCAGCGTCGATATCGGGGGCACCCACGCACGCTTCGCCATTGCTACGGTTGCCGATGACGGCACGATCAGCCTGAGCGAACCGGAAACGCTGCATACCGAGGATCATGCCAGCTTCCAGACGGCGTGGGAGGATTTTCGCGGCCGGATGGGCGGATCCCTGCCGCCGCGCGTGTCGATGGCGATCGCGGGCCCCGTCGGCGGCGACGTCATCCGCTTTACCAACAATCCCTGGATCATTCGCCCGGCACTGGTGAGGGAAAAGCTGGGCGTCGAAGAATACTGCATCGTCAACGATTTCGAAGCGGTCGCCCATGCGGTCGCGCGTGTCGACGAGGACCAGTTCATCCACCTGACCGGCCCCGACAAACCGCTGGCACCGACGGGCCGGCTGAGTGTGCTCGGCCCCGGTACAGGCCTGGGGGTGGCGCATCTCTATCGCGAGGCTGACGGCACATACCGCGTGTCGGCGACCGAAGGCGGCCATATCGATTTCGCCCCGCTCGACCAGATCGACGATGCCATCCTGGCGCGTCTGCGCAAGCGGCACGTGCGGGTATCGGTCGAGCGCGTGGTAGCGGGCCCGGCCATCTCCGACATCTATCAGGCGCTGGCATCCATGGAAGGCCGCCCGGTCGCCGAGGAAGACGATATCGCGATCTGGAAGCGCGGGCAGGACGGCAGCGACAGCCTTGCTGCTGCGGCAGTCGATCGTTTCTGCATGTCGCTGGGCAGTGTCGCTGGCGACATCGCCCTTGCCCAAGGCGGTTTCGGCGGTGTCGTGATCGCGGGCGGTCTTGGTTATCGCATCCGGGACACGCTGCTCAAATCGGGCTTTTCCGAAAGGTTCAAGTCCAAGGGACGCTTCCAGGAGCTGATGGCCTCGATCCCGGTCAAGCTCATCGTTCATCCGCAGCCCGGCCTTTTCGGGGCTGCCGCAGCCTTCGTCAGGGAACACCCATGACCATAGCCGACATCATGCAGACCGCCCCGGTAATCCCGGTGATCGTGGTCGACGATCTGGAACATGCCAAGCCGCTGGCACGGGCGCTCGTCGCTGGTGGCCTGCCCATCCTGGAAGTGACCTTGCGGACACCTGTCGCGCTGGATGCGATCCGTGCGATGAGCGAGGTCGAAGGTGCTATCGTGGGTGCAGGCACTGTGACCAATGAGCGCGACCTTGCCAGCGCGGTCGATGCGGGAAGCCGGTTCATCGTTTCGCCGGGCCTGACCAAGCCGCTGGGCAAGGCGGCAATCCGCGACGACATTCCGTTTCTGCCCGGCATCGCCAATGCCGGAGACATCATGCGCGGGCTCGATCTGGGGCTGACGCATTTCAAGTTCTTCCCCGCGATGGCGGCTGGCGGGTTGCCGGCCCTCAAGGCCTTGGCAGCGCCCTTCGGCCAGTGTCGCTTCTGCCCGACCGGCGGCGTTTCGCTGGACAATGCGGCAGAGTGGCTGGCGTTCGATCCCGTGCTCTGCGTGGGCGGCAGCTGGGTCGCGCCGCGTGGAGCGGTAGATGAAGCCAAAGTCGAACAGCTCGCCCGTGAGGCTTGCGCGCTGCGCGGTTAGCGCGACCGCCTGCCATCGTGCCCCAATGGGACGGCTTTTTGCGCAAAGTGGAACATTAAGCGTTTTGCGGGCATAACCTGTCCATGGATGTGATTCTGAAGTGGATCGGCGGCGGAACCGTCGCGGCTGCGTTCGTTCTGGCGGGCGTTGCGATCGGTAGCGGAGCGTCCGCCGAAAACCCGCTTGCCGGCGCATCCATATCCAAGGCGCCTGTCGCGGCGAAACCGGTTCATGCCCATGGTGCGATCGCTGCAAAGGCCATTGCCGATGCAAAGCGGCTTTATACCGTGCGCCGCATCCTTCCGATCGAAGGGCCGATCAAATACGGCGAATGGCACTGGGACGACGAAGGCGTGCCAGACGGCCCGCTGCTGGTCACAGTGGATCTGGAAGCGCGGGTCATCTCGATCTTCCGGGGCGGTTATGAAATCGGCGCGGCTGCAGTCATGCTGGGCACGGACGACCACCCGACCCCCACTGGCGTATTCCCGATCCTGTGGAAGCAGCGGCACAATGTGTCCGAGAAATACGGTAATGCCCCCATGCCATGGAGCATGTTCCTGACATCCGACGGCGTTGCCATTCATGGCGGTAGCGAAGTCCAGAACGGCTATGCCAGCCACGGCTGCGTAGGCGTGCCGGACGAGATCGCCGAGCGGCTGTTCGCCATTGCCAAGAAGGGCGACAAGGTCGTGATTACCAATGGCCAGCGGATGAGCCACGGCGACAGCATCATCTAGCGATGCGGGTCATCCGGTCCGGCGCGGGATTTCCGGGCGGAAAAGCCAAAAACGCTCACCACCACGGTCTTCCACATGGGCCTGCAAGCCGCCGACATTCGATTTTCTGCCAGCGACCAGACTGTCCGCCAGTTCCGCCGCCTCGCCCTGCCCGATGCTTTTGCCGAACCGGCGGTAGATCGTGCGGATCACGCCTGCCCTGATCAGGCCATGCGGTACGCCGGTGCGCAGGGCCGCATAGCAAACCGCGTCGTCGACCGGGGTCACGCATTCGGCATATTCACGGCCGACCATCCATTCGATCGCGTCGTTGGCTTCGGCAAGAAAGCCGGCACTTTTCTCGATCGCCGAAATGTCGAGCCAGTCGCATTCGGCCAGCGCACGGCGCATGCGCACCCTGTCGTAGCGATCGTCATGGTTCGACGGGTCATCGACAGCCGACCAGCCGAACCGTTCGACGATGGCCGCCAGTTCATCGCGGCGCCAGCGCAGCAAAGGACGGACTAGCCCGACCGGAGTCGAGGGGACCGAGCCAAGGGCCCGGATTGCCGACAGCCCTGCCAGACCGCTGCCGCGATTGAGCCTCATCAGGAATGTTTCGGCCTGGTCATCCATCTGGTGAGCCGTCGCCAAGGCATCGAGATCGTTTTCTTCGGCCCAATCGCCGAGCGCCGCGTAACGGGCCTTGCGCGCCTGTTCCTGCGTATTGCCGCGCGCAACGGATACGGTGAGCGTCGTGTGCGCGACGCCGAGTTCGGCACAATAGCGGGCCACCCCGTCCGCTTCATCGGCGCTTTCCGGACGCAGGCCGTGATCGACCGTTGCCGCCTTTACCCTGCCGGGCAGTGCCGCATGGGCGAGCAGGAGCAGGGCGAGGCTGTCCCCGCCCCCTGAAACAGCGAGGCCCAATGCGGCCCCGGGGCTGTCCATTCCCGGCCAGAGGGGAGCGAGGTCGCCCCGAAAACGCTCGATCAGCGGCGGATCGAGCGATCCGTCAATTGCACTTCACCTTGCCGCGATTGGCATCGTACTGGCCTTGCAGGCGGCCAGAGGCGAGCGCGGGATATGTTTCTGCAAATTCCGCCAGGGCGATACATGCACGGCGCGTATCGTTCAGCGCGATCATCGATTCCGCCAGATACAGCAAGCTGTCACCAGCGCGCGCACCGGTCTTGTCGTCCTGATAGTTTTTCAGGAACCAGGGGGCCGCTTCCTTGGCCTTCCCATCGTCGAGATAGGCACGGCCAAGGAGGTTGCGGCCATAGG
>Ga0208830_1001416_pt1 | contig 10664 bp, 10 predicted proteins | sample DeeseametaMP2634_FD_184169 | JGI IMG/M metagenome (GOLD analysis project Ga0208830, IMG submission 184169) | Marine microbial communities from the Deep Atlantic Ocean - MP2634 (SPAdes) | ecosystem: Environmental > Aquatic > Marine > Oceanic | place: Northeast of Antigua and Barbuda, North...
AGGTGTTTCACATTATCACGAGGGACCAGCTTTTATGGATACAAAAAATGATAAGATTTTTTTGACTATCAACGCTTTTACTAAAGAAGGGTATAAAGATCAAGCAGAAAATAATCATATTGATGAAAACAGACTAAGAATTGTTGAAGGTACCTATGATGGAAAAGGAAAAATCAAGAATATAAAAGAGTTTCCTTTCAATGATCCATCATATTCGTTTGGTCATGCTAGTTATTCTCACGTAACTAAACGGTTATATTTTGCTTCTACACGTAGAGGTGGAAAAGGGGGAAGCGATCTTTATTATTCTCAAAAGTTAAAAGATGGCTCATGGTTAGAACCTGTAAACTTAGGAAGAAGAGTAAATACTGATGGAGAAGAGTTATTCCCATATGCTAAAGACACTATCTTGTTTTTTTCAACAACAAAAAGAAGAGGTAAAAAAGGTAATGACTTAGATGTATATTACATTTCCGAATATGAAATATTACTAACTGATCCTAAACCAATGCCTATAGGAATTAATTCTAAAGCTGATGATTTTGGTTTTTGCTTTGAAGATTCAGCAGGCAAGTATGTTGGATATGTAACGAGTAATAGAAATAATCTTTTCCCAGAAAATGATGATATCTATCAATTTAAGATGGATGAAATTAAAATTGAAAAAAAATATGCCCTCTCGGCTGAGTTTATGAATCAATTTGATCAGATGATAGATAGTGCCTACATTCAATTATATGATAATAAAGGAAACTTAATTTCTGAAGATTTTACAAATCTCAATGGTAAAGTAAATTTCTATGGTCTTTCCAAAGGACAAGACTATAAATTGATTTTTTCGAAAGGAGATAGTACGAAAGAGTTTCTTTTAGAAAAAAACATAACTCAGGATTTGGTTGAAGAGTCTTTCAAAGTTGATATGCCAAATGCAGATATAAGCTTGCCTCAAAATGATATTGGAGTTTTCTCTTTTGAAAGAAAAAAAGACGTTGATAATAGTGAGATGACAATTGTTCGAAATGAAAAAGATCGTACAGTTAACGTACGTCTAAAAAATATACATTTCGCACTAAATTCAGCCGAAATCTATCCTTACTCAGCTAGAAAACTCGATTTTATAGTAGAATATTTTAATGCCATAGATGGCAAAATGGTCTATCTGGAAGCACATACAGATTCTAGAGGCTCAGACACATACAATCTTAAATTATCAGAACGTAGAGCCAAATCTTGTATGGAATACTTAGTGTCAAAAGGAATTCCCAGAGAAAAAATTAAACCAGAAGGAAAAGGGGAAAAAGAACTCTTAAATAAATGCTCCAATGGAGTTGATTGTCCTGATGAAATGCACCTCGAAAACCGCAGAATTGAATTTAAGTTAGGTTATTAGTTAATACTTAAGTTATCGGTTTCCTCGTTAGGGTTTAGCCAAATTTAACAGTCCAACACCTATTAATACAATATCCTGTGTTATTCTGCCAAAATGACGATCTGTCATGAAAAAAGTAAAGGTTTTTCAGTAAATGTCATAAAATTGCTAATGGCATAGAACTTGAGATATTACTATTGAAATCAAAAACTAATTTTAAAATAAATAAAAAATGAGTAAAATAATAGGAATAGATTTAGGTACAACAAACTCTTGTGTTGCTGTAATGGAGGGGAATGAGCCTGTTGTTATTCAAAATAATGAAGGGAAAAGAACAACACCTTCTGTTGTAGCCTTTGTAGAGGGAGGAGAAAGAAAAGTTGGAGATCCTGCAAAACGTCAGGCAATCACTAATCCTACAAAAACAATTTTTTCTATCAAAAGATTCATGGGAAGTAGCTATGATGAATCCTCAAGAGAAATTGATAGAGTACCTTATGAAGTAGTTAAAGGGGATAACAATACTCCTAGAGTAAAAATAGATGATCGTTTATATACGCCACAAGAAATTTCAGCAATTGTACTTCAAAAAATGAAAAAAACTGCTGAAGATTACTTAGGGACTTCCGTAAATGAAGCGGTTATTACTGTGCCAGCATACTTTAATGATGCGCAACGTCAAGCAACAAAAGAAGCTGGAGAAATTGCAGGTTTAGCCGTTAAAAGAATTATTAATGAACCAACAGCCGCAGCTTTAGCTTATGGTTTGGACAAGAAAAATTCAGATCAAAAAATTGTAGTTTTCGACTTTGGTGGAGGAACACACGATGTATCTATCTTAGAATTAGGAGATGGTGTATTCGAAGTATTATCTACCGATGGAGATACGCATCTAGGTGGTGATGATGTTGATGAGAAAATTATTAATTGGTTAGCTGATGAATTTAAATCTGATGAAGGAATTGATCTTAGAGAAGATCCAATGGCACTTCAACGATTGAAAGAAGCTGCTGAAAAGGCTAAGATTGAACTTTCTAGTTCTAGTTCTACAGAAATTAACTTGCCATATATTATGCCCGTTAATGGAATTCCAAAACACTTGGTTCGTTCGTTGAGCAGAGCAAAATTTGAGCAATTAATTGATGATTTAGTAAAAAGAACAATTGAACCTTGTCAAACTGCACTTAAAAGTGCAGGATTATCAACAGGCGATATCGATGAAATTATTTTAGTTGGTGGATCAACGCGTATCCCTGCTGTTCAAGAAGCTGTAGAAAAATTCTTTGGAAAAGCTCCATCTAAAGGTGTAAACCCTGATGAGGTTGTTGCTGTAGGTGCAGCTATTCAAGGAGGTGTGTTAACTGGTGAAGTTAAAGACGTACTTTTACTAGATGTAACTCCACTTTCTTTAGGTATTGAAACAATGGGAGGTGTGTTTACAAAGCTTATTGAGGCTAACACAACAATCCCAACAAAAAAATCTCAAGTATTTTCTACTGCAGCAGATAATCAACCAGCTGTAGATATTCATGTGCTTCAAGGTGAAAGACCAATGGCAGCAGATAACCGTACCATTGGAAGATTCCAATTAACGGATATTCCGCCAGCACCTAGAGGAGTTCCTCAAATTGAAGTAACTTTTGATATTGATGCAAATGGTATCATTCAAGTATCAGCTAAAGATAAAGCTACAGGTAAAGAGCAAAATATCAGAATAGAAGCTTCTTCAGGATTAAGTGAGCAAGAAATTGAAAGAATGAAGCAAGAAGCAGAGGCAAATGCAGATGCTGACAATAAGAAAAAAGAAGAAATAGAGAAGCTTAATCAAGCAGATAGCTTAATTTTCCAAACGGAAAAGCAACTGAAAGAGTATGGAGATAAAATTCCAGCAGATAAAAAGCAACCAATTGAAGATGCTTTAGCTGAATTAAAAACAGCTTTTGAAGCTAAAAATATTTCAAACATTGATACCGCTATGGAAAAGCTTAACACAGTTTTTCAAGCAGCATCACAAGAAATGTATCAAGCACAACAAGAAGCTGGTAATGCTAATGAAGGTGCATCTGCTGAAAGTAATTCTTCCAATACAGAAGATGAAGAAGTAACTGATGTTGACTTCGAAGAAGTTACAGAAGATAAATAAACTATACATTGTTGAAATGTGCAAAGGCAGTCTAAAAATTTTAGACTGCCTTTTTTGTTTGATGCTACCTGGTACTAACCTCTAATAGATTATTGTAAAGGAGTATATTTTAAAAATTAAAAAAAATATAACTTTTTATCCAACTATTCGTTTAAAAGATATGGAACTTTTAAAAGAGCATATTGAGCAGTTTATTAATTACACTAAAATAGAAAAGCGGCTGAGTGCTCATACCGTTAAAGCATATGATAATGATATGAGCAGTTTTTATGAGTTTGTTTCATCTTATAAAGAATTAGACAATTTAGAAGAGATTAATACGGGTATTATTAGAGGGTGGATGGTGTCTTTAAAAGATTTAGGTAATAGTAATAGAACCATTCATCGTAAAATTTCTGCACTAAAGTCATTTTATAAATTTTTGCTAAAACACGAAATAGTTGCGATAGATTATACTGAAAATATTGTAATACCCAAATCAGAAAAAAAACTGCCCACATTTTTCAGTAATAAGCAATTAGATCAGTTGTTGGAAATAATGAAAAAGAATCAATCTGGGTTTCAAACAACACGCGATTACTTGATAATAAATCTATTGTATAGCACAGGTATCAGGCAATCAGAATTGATAGAACTTAAAGAAAATAACATATCAAGTGAGTTCATTAAAGTGCTGGGGAAGAGAAACAAAGAAAGACTAGTGCCTATTACCCAAGAACTCTACCAACTAATCCTAGATTACCAAAAACAAAAGAGTGATAATAATTTTAAAACCATAGAATTACTAGTAACTGATAATGGAAAAAAAATGTATCCAAAGTTTGTCTATCGAGTGGTAAATAAGTATATTAATGTTGTATCTACGGAGCAAAAGAGAAGTCCGCATACATTACGGCATTCTTTTGCAACTAATACATTAAATAATGGAGCACAGCTTCATACCGTGAAAGAGGTTTTAGGGCATTCAAGCTTAGCAGCAACTCAAGTATATACCCATAATTCGATTGAACGTTTAAAAGAAGCATATAAAAAGTTCCATCCAAAAGAGAAGTAAAACGTATAAAACAATTAAGTCATGGAAATTCAAATTCAAGCAATCCATTTTAATGCAGACGAAAAATTAGAAGCATTTTTAAAAGAAAAATTAAATAAATTAAGTCAGTTTTATGATAACATCATAGGAGCAGAAGTTTTTCTTAAAATTGATAAAGCAAAAACTAATGGTAATAAAGTCGTAGATATTCGATTAAATATTCCTGGAAAAGATGTTTTTGCCGCTAAACAAGCAGATTCTTTTGAAAAAGCAGGAGACGAAGCTGTGGAGGCTTTAAGAAAACAAATAATTAAACATAAAGAGAAAGCATTAGCTTAATCTTATTGTTTATCAGTAATATCGAACCGCAGATCGAATACAATTCAATCTGCGGTTTTTGTTTTTTTCTTAACGTCACAAAAACTTATTGAGATTATTTTAAAAATATTTTTTCAAAATGTTTGTGCGTAATGAAATCTTTTATAAATTTGCAAACCATTCGAAACAGAGTGGCAGTGTGCCGATATAGCTCAGCTGGCTAGAGCAGCTGATTTGTAATCAGCAGGTCGTGGGTTCGAGTCCCTCTATCGGCTCAAGTTCTGAAAAGAATTTTAAAAAATATTGTTGGGGAGATACCAAAGCGGCCAACTGGGGCAGACTGTAAATCTGCTGTCTTCGACTTCGTAGGTTCGAATCCTGCTCTCCCCACAACTAATTGAAAGCATTTAAAAGCGGGAGTAGCTCAGCTGGCTAGAGCGTCAGCCTTCCAAGCTGAGGGTCGCGGGTTCGAATCCCGTCTCCCGCTCTTTTTTTGCTGATGTAGCTCAGGGGTAGAGCACTTCCTTGGTAAGGAAGAGGTCACGGGTTCAATTCCCGTCATTAGCTTTTTTAAGAGTTAAGTATTTTAAATAAATAATAAACAACAAACAAGAACAAAAATGGCTAAAGAAACATTTGACCGTTCAAAACCACACGTAAATATTGGTACTATTGGACACGTAGATCACGGTAAAACTACCTTGACTGCAGCAATTTCTTCTGTTTTAGCTGGCAAAGGGTTAGCTCAACAAAAGGATTTTGGATCTATTGATAACGCTCCAGAAGAAAGAGAAAGAGGTATTACTATTAATACTTCACACATTGAATATGAAACTGCTAACAGACACTACGCTCACGTAGATTGTCCAGGTCACGCAGATTATGTTAAAAACATGGTGACTGGTGCTGCGCAAATGGATGGAGCTATCCTTGTTTGTGCTGCTACTGATGGACCAATGCCTCAAACTAGAGAGCACATCCTTTTAGGAAGACAAGTAGGTGTTCCAAGAATGGTTGTATTCTTGAATAAAGTGGATATGGTTGATGATGAGGAGTTATTAGAGTTAGTAGATATGGAAGTTAGAGATTTGTTATCTAGCTACGACTATGATGGAGATAACACTCCTGTAATCATGGGTTCTGCTTTAGGAGCTCTTAACGGAGAAGAAAAATGGGTAAAGACCGTTGAGGAATTGATGGATTCAGTTGATAGCTGGATTGAACTACCTCCAAGAGAAGTTGATAAGCCATTCTTGATGCCAATTGAAGATGTATTCTCTATTACTGGTAGAGGTACTGTAGCAACTGGTAGAATCGAAACTGGTGTTATTAACTCTGGTGATGCTGTTGAAATTTCAGGATTTCTTGATAAGCCAATTCAATCAACTATCACTGGTGTTGAAATGTTTAGAAAAATCCTAGACAGAGGTGAAGCAGGTGATAACGTAGGTCTTTTATTAAGAGGTGTTGATAAGAATGATATTAAAAGAGGGATGGTAATTACTCGCCCTGGGACAATTACTCCTCATACTAAGTTCAAGGCAACAGTATATATCTTAAAGAAAGAAGAAGGTGGACGTCATACTCCATTTATGAATAAATATAGACCGCAATTCTATTTAAGAACAACTGATGTAACTGGAGAAATCCAATTACCTGACGGAGTGAAAATGGTAATGCCTGGTGATAACTTAGAAATTACTGTTGAGTTAATTACTTCAGTAGCAATGGACAAAGGTTTAAGATTCGCTATCAGAGAAGGTGGTAGAACTGTAGGTTCTGGTCAAGTGACTGAAATCTTAGATTAATTAAATAAAATAAATTAAGTAATGCAATTCCAGCTTTAGGGCTGGAATTGTTTACTTGTTTACGGGTGTAGCTCAATTGGTAGAGTAGTAGTCTCCAAAACTATTGGCTGGGAGTTCGAGTCTCTCCACCCGTGCTAAATAGAAGCGAGTTGCTTCTTTAAATAATTAAATAAAGCTTAATTCATGAAATTAAGAACTTATATAGAATCTGTAGTAGATGAAATGTTTCATAAAGTTACTTGGCCTTCTTGGTCAGAGCTTCAAAACAGTTCATACATTGTATTAATCTCCTCAGTTATTGTAGCATTGATGGTATGGCTTATGGATTTTACTTTCGGTATTCAAGGGAGTCTTGATGATGGCAATGTAGTATGGAGGGGAGTATTAGGTTTTATCTATAGTTTTATTAGTCAGTAGGGATATGAAGTGGTACGTAGTTAGAGCAATAAGCGGTAAAGAGAAAAAGGCTAAAGAATACTTAGACCTTGAAGTGAGCAAATATAAAATGGATAATGTTATTGCTCAAGTTGTAGTTCCTACAGAGCGTGTTATTCAAATTAGAAATGGTAAAAAAACCATCAAAGAAAAAAATATTTTACCAGGTTATATGTTAGTGCAAACTAGCCTGGAAGGAGAATCACAGTATGTGATCAAATCAATTCCTAACATCATTGGTTTTGTTGATGTTGATAAAAATGGTAATCCAACTCCAATTAAGGAATCGGATGTTAATAGAATGCTAGGAAAAGCTGATGAAGCTGTCGATATGGACGAGCAATTATTGATAGATTACAAAGTTGGTGAAAATATTAAAGTAGTAGATGGTCCTTTCAATAATTTTGAAGGTGTTATCGAAGAAGTTAACGAAGAGAAGAAAAAATTAAGTGTGATGATTAAGATATTTGGTCGTAAAACACCAGTAGAGCTTAATTACATGCAAGTTGAAAAGCAATAAATAAGAATATGGCTAAAGAAGTTAGTGGATTAATTAAGCTACAAGTTAGAGGAGGGGCAGCAAACCCATCTCCACCAGTAGGACCAGCACTTGGTGCTAAAGGTGTTAACATCATGGAGTTTTGTAAGCAATTTAATGCTAGAACTCAAGACAAAGCAGGAAAAGTATTACCAGTTGTTATTACTGTGTACTCTGATAAATCTTTTGAGTTTGTTATTAAAACACCTCCAGCAGCAGTGCAATTATTAGAGGCTGCTAAAATAAAGTCAGGATCTTCTGAACCTAACAGAAAAAAAGTAGCAAAGGTTTCTTGGGATGCTGTGAAAGCAATCGCTGAGGATAAAATGCCTGATCTAAACTGTTTTGAAGTTGAACCAGCAATGAGAATGGTGGCAGGTACAGCAAGAAGCATGGGGATTACTGTTCAAGGTAAAGCACCTTGGGAAGCATAAGAAATAATTAATTGGGAGTTTATTTAATTAAACGTTTGAACCAAGAAAAAAAATAAAATGGGAAAATTATCAAAAAAGCGTAAAGCTTTATTAGAGAAATTTGACTTTGAAAAAGTCTATTCTTTAAAAGAAGCATCAGACTTGGTAAAAGAAGTTACCAATGTAAACTTTGATGCGTCTGTAGATTTAGCTGTAAAGCTAAATGTAGATCCTAGAAAAGCGGATCAAATGGTAAGAGGAAGTGTTTCTCTACCTCACGGAACTGGTAAAGATGTGCGAGTACTTGTATTATGTACACCAGATAAAGAAGCTGCCGCTAAGGAAGCTGGAGCTGATTACGTAGGTCTTGACGATTACGTAGAAAAAATCAAAGGTGGTTGGACTGACATTGATGTTATAGTGGCAACTCCTAACGTAATGGGGAAAATTGGAGCTTTAGGTCGTGTTTTAGGACCGAGAGGTTTGATGCCAAACCCAAAAACAGGAACGGTTACTATGGATGTAGCTAAAGCTGTAACAGATTCTAAAGCTGGTAAAATTGATTTTAAAGTAGATAAGTATGGAATTATCCATTCTTCTATTGGTAAATCTTCTTTCGATGGAGCAAAGTTATTTGATAACTCAAAAGAAGTTCTTCAAACAATTTTAAAGTTAAAGCCTGCTTCAGCTAAAGGAGCTTATGTAGATAGTATGTATATTTCTTCTACGATGAGCCCAAGTATTAAAATAGATGTTTCATCAGTTAATTAAGTAGAGATATGACTAGAGAAGATAAAAATCAAGCGATAGATATATTAGCGCAAAAAGTTGCTGATGCGAACGTATTTTACTTAGCAGATACTTCAGATTTAACTGCTGATCAAGTTAGTAACCTTAGAAGAAGGTGTCATAAAGGAGAAGTTAAATTAGAAGTTGTAAAAAACACACTTCTTAAAAAAGCTTTTGAAAAGGTAGAAGGAAGAGATTTATCTTCATTTTATGATCTTTTAAAAGGTCAAACTTCTTTAATGATTAGTGAAAAAGGTAATGAGCCTGCTAAAGTAATTAAAGAATTTAGAAAGAAAGGAGATAAGCCATTATTGAAAGGAGCTTTTGTTGAAGAAGCTTTATTCATAGGTGATGACCAGCTTAATGCATTAGCAGAACTTAAGTCTAAAGATGAATTAGTTGGAGACATCATTGGTTTATTACAATCACCTGCAAAAAATGTACTTTCAGCTTTACAGTCTGGTGGGCAAACTATTGCTGGTTTAGTAAAAACATTAGAAGAAAGAAATTCGTAAATTAGAGCTTTAAAGAGAGGTTTCCTCTGGAGACGCTTCTCTCTCTTTAAGAAATAAAATAAAAACAATAACAAAAAAATAAGAATAAAATGGCAGATGTAAGTGCGATAGCAGAACAATTAGTTAACCTTACAGTTAAAGAAGTTAACGAGTTAGCTCAAGTATTAAAAGATGAGTATGGTATTGAGCCTGCTGCTGCAGCTGTAGCTGTTGCTGCTGGTCCTGCTGGGGCTGATGGTGGAGCTGGTGAAGAAAAATCAGAGTTTGATGTAATTTTAAAGGCTGCTGGTGGATCTAAATTAGCAGTAGTTAAATTAGTTAAAGAATTAACTGGATTAGGTCTTAAAGAAGCAAAAGAATTAGTTGATGGTGCACCAAGCCCTATCAAGGAAGGTATCGCTAAAGACGAAGCTGAAGCGTTAAAAGCATCTTTAGAAGAGGCTGGAGCTGAAGTTGAGCTTAAGTAATAGACCTCAAATTTTTGACAATGGTTTAGGTGCGAAAGCATCTAAACCTTTTGTCGTTTATAGCTTATCGAAATAAATAGCTGTAAAACAACTGGTTAGGAATTTTATCTTTCGTTTGAGCCTTTCGAAAGTAACAATAAAGGCTCGTAAATATATATTATATGGCTAGCATAAAATTTGATCCGATTAGAGTTGATTTTACCTCTAATCAAAACAAATTCGATTATCCAGACTTCCTGGAAATTCAATTAGAGTCTTTTCAAGACTTTTTCCAACTAGAGACCACTCCTGATAACAGGGAAAATGAAGGTCTTTTTAAAGTTTTTAGTGAAAACTTTCCAATAACTGATACAAGAAATCAATTTGTATTAGAGTTTTTGGACTATTTCGTTGATCCACCAAGATATTCAATTACTGAATGTATAGAGAGAGGATTAACTTACAGTGTGCCACTAAAGGCTAAATTAAAATTATATTGTACAGATCCTGAGCACGAAGATTTTGAAACTATCGTGCAAGATGTATATTTAGGGACTATTCCTTATTTATCACCAAAAGGATCATTTATTATAAATGGAGCTGAAAGAGTTATTGTAAGTCAGTTGCACCGTTCACCAGGGGTTTTCTTTGGTCATAGCAGACATGCAAACGGTACTAAATTATACTCTGCAAGAGTAATACCTTTTAAAGGTTCTTGGATTGAGTTTGCAACAGATATTAACGATATCTTATATGCATACATTGATCGTAAAAAGAAGTTACCTGTAACAACATTACTTAGAGCAATCGGATATGAATCAGATAAAGACATTCTGGATATCTTTGATTTAGCTCAC
>Ga0208830_1001424_pt1 | contig 10613 bp, 7 predicted proteins | sample DeeseametaMP2634_FD_184169 | JGI IMG/M metagenome (GOLD analysis project Ga0208830, IMG submission 184169) | Marine microbial communities from the Deep Atlantic Ocean - MP2634 (SPAdes) | ecosystem: Environmental > Aquatic > Marine > Oceanic | place: Northeast of Antigua and Barbuda, North...
TTATTAGTCTCTGCAGCGAAAAATATTGGCAAGTCATCAAAAAATGGGATGGTCATCTTGCCATCCCGCTTAGTCTTCATAGCAAGGATCATTGTATGCTGGTCGTTGAAAATAATGCTATAGCAATTGAAATATTTTCAACCGTAATTGATGGGCAGGAAAAAGAATTGTTGCAGCACTTTGTTAATTGCCTGGACATATTAAATTTTGATTGGGGGGAAAAGACTACGCTTAATCGATTGGATAACGCTATCACCACAGCACTGGAATCGCAAAAGCCGCTGCGGAAGATCAATCGCTCCTACCAAAGAATGCGCAATATTATTCGCCGAAGAGGTACGGTAACTAAAAGGGAATTAATTAACCAGATGGAATGGGGTAAAGCATCGAATTTTCAACCTTACAGGAACAAGCTGAGAACTGAAAAAAATGTACGATTTGTTGCAAATCATACCTATGAATGGATACAATAGAGTACTAAGAATTAACTGTACTGATAAAGACTTTGACTTATAATATTATAAAAGTAGTTATTTCTGCGATCCTGATTGCCTTGATTTCAGAGGTAGCCAAGCGCAGCTCATTTTTCGGGGCAATACTGGCTTCCATACCACTTGTTTCCGTGATGGCAATGATTTGGTTATATATCGATACCCATGATTCAGCTCAAGTCGTCCAATTATCAAGAAGTATATTTTGGCTGGTACTTCCATCATTGGTCTTATTCATCACTTTTCCATTATTGATTAGACTGCAATTACCTTTCTATAATGCATTGGGTACGGCGGTCATACTCATGGTAATCACCTATTTCATAGCCATTAATGTTTTGGAAAAATTTGGTATTAATCTCTAGTATAGGTTCCTAAACATTCTTAATTATATCTTGTGTGAGTTGTGATTGCAGTGCGGTCACTATTAACAACTAAAATAAGATGAACAAAAACATAGGGAAATTTATCAGGGTCATGATCTTGGCCACCTGGGCCATCTTATTTGGTCAATTACTGAACAGGGATTACTTCGTTAAGACACTTGATATCCGGGAAACACGAGCTATCCAGCGTGGGCGGGAAGAATCATTTCTGGGAATATATTTTAAGCAAGAGCGGATCGGGTATGTGAAATATCGTATGGTTGGAAAAGATGATGGTGGAGCAGTCCTATATCAGGATGCCGTTTTGCATTTAAATATTCTGGAAACAACCTATCCCGTGAGCATGCATCTTCAGGCAGAACTTACCAATGGCTCATTGCTGGAGAATTTTCGCTTCAGTCTATCCTCACCATTCTATGAATTAAATGCCAGCGGAGCTGTCCATGATAATGAAGTGCATTTTACTATGAATACTGGGAAGGATGAAGTGTCGGACATGATACAGCTCAATGAACCGCCATTCATATCAACCAATATGCGCAGTTACCTCTTGCAGAATGATCTGAAAGAAGGTGAGAAGTTCAAGATACCTTATTTTGATCCTGTGACCATGTCTGGGAAAGAATCCATTATTGAGTACAAGGGGTTTAAAAAAGAATTGATTTATGAACAAGGACGCATTTATAAGCTGCATCATTTCGTAGAGATAATTTCGGGCATACGGATCAATTTTTATCTTGATGAGAAAGGTAAAGTAATAAAGGAGACATCACCAGCTGGTTTTGTATTTATATCCGAGCCGGAGTTTCGTGCTACAGATATTGTATACAAGGGTACTGAAGTATTAAGCAGTGTTTCTATACCGGCAATTGGTAGGTTGCCTGATATCTCTGAATTATCCAGTATACGTTACAGATTGAAAATTCCAGAAGATACAACCTTTGATTTGGATCAGGATCGGCAGACATATCAGGATAATATCTTGGTCATCAATAAAGAAAATGTACCGTCGGCAAGTCTCGCGGCTTGCCCTGGAAATGATAACGAATTGCGATCTACTCCATATATTCAATCAGATAGTCCATTTATTATGAAGCAGGCAGAATCGATTGTAAAAAGTGTTACCAATGACCTTGAAAAAGTGATGGCCTTGGCAAAATGGGTCTATGCAAACCTGGAAAAAAAGCCCGTTTTAAGTATTCCCGATGCAGTATCCACATTACGATCAAAAGTGGGAGACTGTAATGAACATGCTGCTCTTTTTGCTGCATTGTCCAGAAGCTTATCTATTCCCACTCGAGTTGTTGCCGGTGTTACATACCATGAAGGCATGTTTTATTACCATGCCTGGAACGAAGTTTGTCTGGGCGGGGAGTGGATTAGTCTTGATACAACGAAGAATCAGTTACCAGCGGATTTAACCCACATCAAGTTTGTTCAAGGTGAAACGAATGAACAGATCAAAATTGGTGCTTTACTGGGGAGATTAAAAATTGAAGTATTGGGAGAAAATAGTTGAACGGCGAGAAATTACCAGAGGCCAGAATTATAATCGAAAATTTGGTGAAAAAATACGGTACCTTTACAGCGGTTGATAACATTAGTTTAAAGGTACAGCCGGGGCAGATTTTTGGTTTCCTGGGACCCAATGGTGCAGGAAAAACAACGACCATCAAATTGCTGGCTGGCCTATTAAAGCCGAACGCCGGCAGCATAATTATCAATGGTTACAATATAGCTGAAGACCCGGTTAATTGTAAATTACATACAGGCCATATCCCTGACCGGCCTTTCCTGTACGAAAAATTGACCGGAAACGAATTTCTCAGATTTATCGCCAGCCTGTACAGTTTGTCGCCTGAAAAGTATGAAAAGAACGTTCCCCGCTTTTTAGATTTATTTGATCTTGCTGATTGGCAGGATCACCTGATTGAGAGCTATTCACACGGTATGCGTCAGAAGTTAATCATGACCTCTGTTTTCATGCTGGAAACTCCTACGATCATTGTTGATGAGCCAATGGTGGGCCTGGATCCAAAAAGTGCAAGAATTGTTAAGGAATTGTTCAAAAATCATGCCCGAACTGGCGGTTCTATATTTTTATCAACCCATTCTTTGGAAATTGCCGAAGAACTTTGTGGACAGATCGCAATCATTCTTCGTGGCAGAATAAAGGCTCTTGGAGATATGGAATCCTTGAGACAAGAAGCCAGTCTTGAAACGAGTGATCTGGAAGAGGTATTCCTGGAATTGACAGAAACGGAAGAACTCACAGAAGTGATCTCAGCGTTAAAGAACATGGACTAGGTACATGTCTGCTTTGCAATACGGAATCCGCAGGACCTTGCTAATGCCAATGCTGCTATCTGCAAAAAATCGCTTTTTTCCACCAGGATCATTACCAATAAAAACAATGGGTGTAGGAATATTCTGTCTGGTATTATGCACAGTTATTTTCAATGTAGCACTTAGGGTAATTACCTATTTCCATGAGCAGGATGAGCTTGGCGTTATTTTGAGTCTCAAGATATTCCAGATGGCTTGGATACTGATCTTTGCCATGTTGATCTTTTCCTGTATGGTCTCCGCTGTATCCTCTGTATATCTTTCCCAGGATAACGAAATCGTATTTTCGGCGCCGATCACAACACCTGAACTTTATTTTATGCGCTATATATCCAATACCATATATACATCATGGATGATGATTGTTTTTTCAATACCTATATTTGCATCCTATGGAATAGTGTTTCACACACCGCCGCTTTATTGGCTGCTGATGGTGCTCACGTTAGTATCAATGGCTTGCAGCGCAACCTGCTTTGGTCTACTGCTGACCGTTATTCTTATTAATCTTTTTCCCGCCCGTCACACAAAAGATATAATTCTTTATCTCTCCCTATGCTTTGGCGTATTGATTATTTTTTTAATACGCCTGTTACAACCGGAAAATATGGTTAACCCTGAAGAATATGGAAATTTTATAGAATATCTTTCCACCATATCGAAACCAGCCGCACCATATATACCTGCTGGCTGGGCTGCAAATTTCCTTTCCCTTTATTTATTAGACCTGGAAATAGACTGGTTGTTACTGGGCCTAATACTGCTCACTCCCTTTGCGCTCTATTTCTTGGGAGAAGGGGCCATGAAACTGTGGTTTTTTCCAGGTTACTCAAAATCCCAGGAATCATTTGGCGGTCACCACAATTTTAGGAATAGAAAGAAATACAAACCAAGTACTTGGCAATGGATATTTAGTAAAGAAGCCAAGATCTTTGCCCGGGATTCGGCCGAATGGTCCCAGTTATTTATGATCGCTGCGCTGGTAGTGATCTATTTGTATAATTTTAAACTCTTACCTATTGAACGGGCCGCATTTTCCGAGGATTTTATTACCAACTTAATATCCTTCCTGAATATTGGTTTGGCGGGTTTCATCATTACATCATTATCAGCAAGATTTGTATTTCCGTCTATTGGAGCAGAAGGCGGTGCATTTTACCATATCAGGTCTTCGCCCTTATCTATCAGACGATTTCTAATGTATAAATATTTGTTCTATGTTGTTCCATTTACAATTCTTTCCCTAACTCTTATCATTATAAGTGATAGAATTCTGCATATTGAAGGACCAATGTGGTGGATTTCTATATTCACAAATCTATTTATTACCTGGACAGTGGTTGCCTTGGCCCTAGGCTTTGGTGCTGCCTACGCCGATTTTAAAACCGAAAACAAAACAGTGACCATGGGCAGTATGGGAGCGATAATATTTTTACTTATTGCAACAGCTTTACAGGTACTAATTATTTTTATTGGCGCCAACCCTGTGTATCGTATCGTCAGACGCTGGTTGAATGATCATGTACTAAATCTTTCTGATCTGTATTTTCTGGCAGCATGGGTTTTAATTTCTGTTGTGATCTCCTTGGGCCTCGTGATTTATTATTTTCGTAAAGGTATCCATATGCTGGAAAACTCGTAATTTGAACCTCAGGTCTAATTGCAATACAATATTTTATTTTTCAGTGTTTGTCCACTGGCCAGTATATTAATAAATTTTAGTGTAACCATGTTGTACATAATCAAAAGAAAGGAGGTGATCAGTTGTTTAATTCAAGTAGCATGCTGACCTCCAAAGGATCAGTATTATAATAATTACTGATGCTGGCTTTTCAGGAGGTCAGCTATTACAATGAAAAAAGCCCCCAAAATTTTGGGGGCTTTTTCTTTATGGTAATTATTTTTTTACATTACACATTGTTTATTAGTCTAATTCAAGACATTTAGATGGGGATTTTACCTTTAAAATTCATTACTAATTATTAACCAGCACTCTATGGTAGGATTAAAACCAACTATTCTGCACTGTTTCGTTGCAATTCTCTTTTTTGGATGTATCGAACCGGAATTAACAGTAAATCGTAATGATCGCCTGCTACGTAGGGATCGGGGGATTATCTATTTTGAAAATGTACCGTTCTCAGGTATTGTTAATTCACAATACCAGGATGGGACACCGCAGGCAAAACAGTCCTATAAATTCGGGAAGCGTAATGGTCAATACAGCGAATGGTACCCTACTGGACAAATACGCTACAGTAAGAATTTCAAAAATGGTCTTCAAGAAGGAGAACAAAAGGAATGGTATCGGGACGGTATCCTTTCCAGAGTAATGAAATTCCAAGCAGGAAAACAGCAGGGTGAGCAGATCGGTTGGAAGGAAAACGGTGATTTACGTTTCAAGTATACATATGTCAATGGAAAACGATATGGATACATGGGTGCAGCATTATGTCAACCTCCAGAAGGATAGAAAATTGAGAACAGCATTACTGAGCATATTTGGATTGATCGGATTGATCACTTTTATCAGCGTCAGCGAGGGCAATAATAGTGACTTCCGCCTCCCTATATATACCACTGCGGACTTGGATCCTGACTGGGTGGATGAATCAATACAAAATAGTACTGAACCACATATTGTTCATGATTTTGAATTCACTAATCAGAATGGCAATATAATCGATGAAAGAACGGTTGCGGGCAAAATCTATGTGGCGGAATTTTTCTTCACGACTTGTCCGGGTATTTGCCCTACCCTTACCAAACACACCAAACGAATACAGGACGCATTTATTGATGATGATGATGTATTAATCTTATCCCATACTGTGTATCCGGAGCACGATTCAGTACAAGTTTTGAAAGCCTTTGCTGAAATGCATGATATCAAATCTACGAAATGGCATTTGCTTACCGGGTCAAAGGAAGATCTTTATGGTATTTCCAGGAAAGGGTATTTCGCCATTTCCTATGAGCCGGACTTGAGTGAATATGGCTTTATCCACACTGAAAATGTAGTTCTGGTGGATAAAGATAGAAGACTGCGCGGGATTTATAATGGTACCAAGCCCCATGAGATCAATCGCCTGATAGAAGATATCCATGTACTTAAAAAGGAGTATGAATCATAATGATCGAAAGAATGAAAACAGGACAAGCCTTTCTTTTTTTCGCATTATCACTACCCACGTTGATGCAGGCGCAGGATCCACCGGATATGACTATCCTGTTCGATTATTTTGACTCGACCGTGACAATATACGTTGATGGGGATGAAATAGTCATCGAAGGCGACGGAGTGCCCAGTCACTTAAGCCCTTACTTTGTACAAACGTATGGTCAGACCCAAAATGGATTTTATTACTGGCTCGATAGTGATGGAGACGGTATCAATGATCTCTGGATGCAGACACCAGCAGGTATGAACCTAAACCCCAACCGGATTGCGCAGCAAAATTATGAATTTCATATCCCATTATATCCTGCAATAGATCCAGATGGGCCGTCGGATACATTCCTGGGTCCCATTGGTGTTTCCATAAACGGTGTACCTTTTTTCAATGAATATGAATCACCAACTCAAACGCTTACAAACCAGGTTATTCAATCATTCGATCCCGGAAATGGTCATCCTGCGCCGCAGGGGAATTATCATTACCATTTTCCGCCGGAATCGTTAATCACAGTTACCGAAGACAATTTTCTAGGATTTGCCGGAGATGGATTCCCCGTTTATGGTCCAAAAAATCCCGATGGCAATAACGCGCAAAATCTTGATGATTACCATGGTGAATTTGGCCCAACACCCGATTTTCCGGATAGTATCTATCATTATCATACGAATTTTACGTCACCATATATAATCGGTGCTTTCGCTGGTACCCTTGGTACTGGGTTTGGCGGTGGCGGAGGTGGCGGCGGAGGAGGAGATCCTCCAGATTGTGGTGAAGTACCTCCTGGCGCACCATGTTGTGGAGACGGTAATTGTGGTGGCCCTGAAACAGAGACCAACTGCCCTGAAGACTGCGCTACTACAATTGATTATACAATAATGGTCAATGAATTTCTGGCCTCAAGCGAGACCTGCTGTGGAACGGAGTTATTCGGCAGTGGTGAGGATTTTGTAGAATTATATAATCATGGTTCTGAACCGGTTAATATCTATGGCTGGGGCTTTTCCGATACTGATGGTACTGTAGCCACTACAGCCCCCGATACGGTTATTCAACCCGGTAAATTTCTGGTATTGTGGTTTACAGGCGATGCAAATGGTTTTCCAGAAATAGATTCCAAACTGAGTTCAGATGGAGAGACTATCTACGCGGCAGACAGCAGTGGTACTGCAGTATTCAGTCTAGATTTTGGTGCCCAGGATGAGGATGTTTCTTACGGGCGTTATCCAGATGGTTCGGATTCATGGCAGCAGATGAATCCAACTCCAGGGGTAACCAATACAAATGAATTAGGCCTAGATGATGATGTAACTATACCGGAACAATATACGCTCCACCAAAATTACCCCAATCCATTCAATCCAAGGACAAGCATTCGGTATGATTTACCTGATAATGAACGTGTTAACATTATTATCTATGATATGCTTGGCAGACAGGTTAAACAGCTTGTTGATGAATATCAGGATGCTGGCTTCAAGTCCATTATCTGGGACGCAACGAATGATTTTGGAAAACCTGCCGCTACAGGTGTTTATCTGTGTAAGATACAGGCCGGTGAATACATGCAGACTAAGAAGATGGTGCTGTTGAAATAGATTCTTTAGTTAGGTAAACATCAAGCCCCGCCAAGTAGCGGGGTTTTTTGTTTATAGACATTTAGGACAACCAAGGGCAAACTAAGTAGCGTTGAGTATCCCCTTACATTTAACGAAATAAAGTCAAGCCTTGACATATTGTGATTTTCCTCACACCATTCACATTGGAATGCTAATTTTTTGATATTTACGCTGGTAGGGTGTAATATCGCTCGGTGCGATAATTCCGTATGGCTTATATAGTACCAGTAGTACCCACTGATTTATTAAATATTTTTAGGAGGATGTTGCCATGAAACATTTTATCACCAGTATTTTACTTTTAAACTGTTATTTATTACACGCTCAAACCCAGCTGGGCAGCGACATTGATGGTGAAGCTATGAATGATTATTCAGGTTATTCAGTGTCTATGGACTCTGCTGGGGACCGGGTGGCCATTGGGGGACATTTGAATGATGGCACAGGCACTGATGCTGGTCATGTGCGGGTTTATAGTGTTTCAACATCAACAACAAATTCAGCACCGGTAGCGTCTAATGCTGCTGTAACAACCAATGAAGATACGGATTACAGTGGAACCTTTTCCGCCTCTGATGCAAATGATGATACACTGACCTACAGTGTATTAGCCAGTCCTTCTAATGGTACGGCAACCGTTACTGATAGTTCATCCGGCACATACACCTACAGTCCTACGGCAAACTATAACGGCAGCGATTCATTTACCTTTACAGCCAGTGATGGCACCCTATTGGATACAGCAACTGTTTCTATTACAGTAAATGCTGTGGATGATCTTCCATTTGTAGATGGCCATATATTGCCCCGTAATTACCCGGAAGACTTTGGTGTGGATACCGTGGCCTACCTGCCGGATGTATTCACTGACATAGATGGTGAGCTGACCTTTTCCTACTCGTTCACAGATACTTCTGTACTGGCAGCAGATGTATCCAGCGGTTTTCTGGTGCTTTCATCGCTTCCTGATGCTAACGGAGGGACAGAGCTCATGGTTACCGCCATGAACCCCACAAGGGCCAGTGTGACGGATACGGTGGAGGTCACTGTCTGGGCGATAAATGATGCTCCTGTGGTTAGTATTCCGGATACATCTATGGCTGAAGACAGCGAGTTCTTTTATGATCTTTCTGCGTATATCTCTGATGTGGACAGCGAAAACCTGATGGTAAATGTGGAAAATGTATCTCAGCCGATGAATGAACATGTTCAATCCCATATGTTGGGACCTGACACACTACGTTTGTTTGCCCGCCATGACTGGCATGGTACGGGAACAATTATTATCAGGGTACGTGATGGACAGAGAACTACGCATGAGCCCTTTACCTTAACAGTGAACCCGGTGAATGATGCCCCCGTTTTTGAAAACCTTTTTGCTTTAGTAGGTGTAGGGATGGAGTTTGATGTTCCCATTCTTGTTCATGATGTTGACATGGACTCCTTGGTGGTCTCCTTTGATGATTCCTGGGACTATCCAGGCTGGCTGTCACTGGCTGCTGATCCATACCGGTTAGAAGGGACAGCCCCGGGACCGGGTCAGTCCCGCTTTCCGCTTGCTTTAAGTGATGGAGATACATCTATTACAGATACCTTTAGTTTATCGGCGGCGTTCTTTCATCCCCGGATCACATCGATTACTGATGTGCCTGATGATCAGGGAGGACGGGTCTATATTGACTTTAGAAAATCCTTTTTTGATCGTCGCAATCAGGCCAATCAACTGTACACCATCTTCCGTCATGATATGATAGATAATATACCTGAATGGGTGGTGGTTGGCTCCGGCGCTGCGATTGGTGATAATAGTTATATCTATGAAGTGCTGACACTTAGGGACTCTACGGCCGATGATAACGGCATGACCGAGTTCAAGGTAGTGGCATCCATGAATGAAGGGCACTTTCATTCTCCACCACAGTCTGGCTACTCGTTAGATAACATTGCTCCCGGCGTGCCTACTGGTTTAATGGCTACAATTTTAGAGACAGGAATTCATCTTAGCTGGGACATAAGTCCTGATGATGATTTTCAATACTTTGACCTTGAAAAATCCAGTACAGCTGACTTTGGTGAGTATCAGGTCATAGAAACGGCAGATACGGCTTATCTGGATACGGATTATGAAGTTGATGTAACTGTCTATTATCGATTAGTAGCATATGATGATGGTGGTAATGCCAGTGAACATTCTGTTGCGATTGATATAACGGTATTGTGGGCTGATTTAGGCATCGCTATTCCGGATGAATTTGCTATTCACCAAAATTATCCCAACCCGTTCAATCCAGTAACAACATTGCGTTATGACCTACCAGAAAACGGTCATGTTAATATTACCATCTACGATATGCTTGGTAGACAGGTAAAGACGCTCATTAATGAATACCAAGACCCTGGCTACAGGTCTATTATTTGGGACGCTACCAATGATTATGGTAAACCTGTCAGTGCTGGTATGTACCTCTACCAGATACAGGCTGGGGAATACATTAGCACTAAGAAGATGGTGTTGTTGAAATAGACATTAAGCCCCGCCAGTAGCGGGGTTTTTTGTTTATAGACATTTAGGACTGGCGGCACACACATTGTAAC
>Ga0208830_1001426_pt1 | contig 10612 bp, 9 predicted proteins | sample DeeseametaMP2634_FD_184169 | JGI IMG/M metagenome (GOLD analysis project Ga0208830, IMG submission 184169) | Marine microbial communities from the Deep Atlantic Ocean - MP2634 (SPAdes) | ecosystem: Environmental > Aquatic > Marine > Oceanic | place: Northeast of Antigua and Barbuda, North...
GCTGTCGTACGCGCTTTGCAGGATATGCACATAAATGGGGGGTTAAGATGGCCCAATGATATCATAATTAACGGTAAAAAGCTTGGCGGTGTACTCTGCGAGAGCAGAATCCAAAGTAAGAGTATCAAATGGGTTGTGATTGGTATTGGTATCAATGTAAATGAAACAGCTGATGATTTTGAAAATGATATTTCTAACACGGCTACTTCACTATATCTGGAAATAGGTGATTTCATTCAACGGGAGCGTTTACTTGCAGCTATACTAAATCATTTAGAAATACTGTTAAATGAGCTTGGTGAGGATTCAGAATCCTTTAACATCAGTAAATACTGGACCCCATATTGTAACCACAGCAATAAACAAATCACTTTTCAGGAGGGCGATCAAGTACATCAAGGACGATTCACAAATATAACCAAGAATGGTGAATGCCTTATTAAAATGAATGGTGAAACAAAAACTTTCTCAAGTGCGATAATTAAGAATATGCGGGAAAATTAAGCGTATTGATGAATCTGAGATACTTTAATATTTATTTCGAATTCATTAAATACTGATATCAGGTCCCTTTCAACCTCATTGCATGATTCAATGACACGAGATTTTGAAACACCAGGTTTTACATTTACACCAAATAATATTACATGATGCTGTGCTGTATCCACAACACGTACATCATGAAAATCTGTTATCACATCATGGTTAGACCAATGCTCCTGTAAATATTTTTTCACTTCTTTTACCTTTGGATCAGTTATTGAAACAGGATCTACATGTACTGTCGGTGATACACCCAATTCCTCTCCCAGATTTTTCTCCACATTTTCTGAGATATCATGGGCTCTTGCTGGCATTTCATCTGCATCAATTTCAATATGAATACTTGCAAACTTATCCTTACCATAACTATGGATAGCAATATCGTGTACATCAAGGACACCATCCACTGCGCGAGCTAATTGTCGAATATCCTCTATTTCCTCCACGGTAGGTGGCTTACCAATAAGGTCATCAACTGCAGACCTGGCTATGCCAAGCCCGGACCAAATAATGAATAGTGCCACCCCGAGTCCAGCCCAGCCATCGACTTGACTATAGCCAAATTTCCCCGATATCATCGCCACAGTGACAAGCAATGATGATATGGCATCTGTACGGTGGTGCCAGGCATCAGCATGCAATGTGCCTGATGCAATTCTCATGGATAAGAATTCTGCATAATTTGCTATAAATATTTTTAAAAATATTGTTGAAATGATAGCAATAATCATCCACCAGGCTGGTTCTATCACACTGGGGTGTAGAATACGATCAATAGAGGATTCAATAAATTCGATCCCCGCAACTATCAATAACACAGCTATTACTAAAGTCGCCACATACTCGGCACGGCCATGACCATACGGATGTTCCTTGTCAGCTGGTTTTTGGGCTTCGTTAAACCCCCAGATCACTACACCAGAAGAAATAACATCAGATAAAGTGTGTATTGCGTCAGCAATTACACTTATGGATCCGATTACAAGTCCAATTGTGAGCTTAAGCAAGAACATTAGGCTATTAACTGTTACTGAAATCCAACCTTGAAATTTTCCAATCCGGCTGCGGTATTTCATGGTAGACTCTTTTGTTTTGGGTATGTACTTATTTGTGATTAAATCGAAAAACGAATTCACAATCAGCCGATCCCCTTTACATCATATAATTCATTCTGATTATCTTTATACAGAGCGTATTGAAATCCATCCTGGATACCTGCATAGCCGATCTCCCCGTCTTTCCGTAAGGTGATGTATGCAATCTGAAATTTTACCTTTTCAGCGTGTTTTTGAATTATCCTCTGTATTGCTTCCCGGCAGGCATCCATGGCCGAATAACCTTGGCGCATAAGTTCAACCACAAGGAAACTGCCGCAGGTTTTGATCACTTCTTCACCCTTCCCAGTCGCACCTACGGCACCAATATCATTATCCACGTACATTCCAGCGCCAATTAATGGACTGTCTCCAACACGACCATGAATTTTGTAGGCCATACCGCTAGTTGTACACGCACCAGCCAAATCACCTTTATTATCTATTGCTAAGGTGCTAATTGTATCATGATCTTCATTTGGCCCCCACGAATCTTTAATACTGTGATCCTCTTTCCAGCGCAACCAATCTTCACGTGATTTATCGGTGAGCAGATTTTCTTCTTTAAAACCGTGGGCTAGCGCAAATTTCTTTGCCCCCTCGCCAACGAGCATTACATGGTCTGTTCGCTCCATTACTTTTCGAGCAACAGAGATAGGGTGTTTGATATCTTTCAAAAAGGCAACAGCACCTGCATTACCAGCTGAATCCATGATGCAGGCATCCAGCGTAACATGTCCATCTTCATCTGGCCGCCCTCCATAGCCTACTGATTGTGATTTCGGGTCTGCTTCCGGCACACGGACACCCGCTTCAACAGCATCTAGTGCAGAACCGTTTTTTCTTAAAACGGCCATTGCAGCATCGTTCGCTAGTAACCCATGGTTCCAGGTAGAAATTACCGTTGGTTTCCCCACCCTATTCTTTATCGGTTTTTTATCGTTACTTATTAATGCAATTGGTGCTACCAATCCGGCAGCGCCAGTCTTGATAAAACTACGCCGCTTCATTATTCTTAGAATTAATCATAAGCAGGAAGACCAGTAATATCTTCGCCAATAATTAAGGTATGCATTTCGTGGGTACCTTCATAAGTAAACACGGATTCAATGTTTGCCAAGTGTCGAATCGGCGAATAATCAAGGGTAATACCATTTGCCCCCAGAATTTCCCGAGCTGTCCTGGCAATATCTCTGGCCATGGCACAATTATTCCGTTTAGCCATGGAAACCTGGTGAAAATTCATCGTACCAGCATCTTTCATACGACCCAAACGTAATACCATCAATTGCGCTTCCGTAATCATAGTCAACATTTCTGTAAATTTGGCTTGAGTCAGTTGGTATCCCGCGATAGGCTTAGAGAACTGCTTTCGTTCCTTGGCGTAATCTAGAGCTGTCTGGTAACAATCAGTGGCACAACCTGTCATTCCCCAGGCAATACCATATCGGGCCTGAGTCAGGCAGGACAAAGGACCTTTCATGCCCTCCACGCCTGGTAAACGCGCAGAATCTGGAACAGGAACATTAACCATTGCTAATTCAGAAGTAATAGAGGCCCGTAAGCTCAACTTACCATGAATATCATTACTACTGTATCCATCCATACCTTTTTCCAACAGAAAACCACGAACAACACCATCATCATCCTTGGCCCAGACAACAGCCACGTCTGCAATACTGCCGTTGGTGATCCACATTTTTGATCCATTAATAACCCAACCATCTCCGTTTCTTTTGGCTGAGGTGGCCATACCTCCTGCATCCGAACCATAATTAGGTTCAGTCAAACCAAAACAACCGACCAGTTCACCTTTGCCTAAACCTGGCAGCCATTTTTCCTTTTGTTCAACTGATCCAAAAGCATGGATAGGGTACATCACTAATGATCCCTGCACACTAGCAAAAGATCGCAAGCCTGAATCACCCCGCTCTAATTCATGCAGGATCAACCCGTAGGCTACATTACTTACGCCTGCACCACCAGATTCAACCGGAAGGGCAGAGCCCATAAACCCCAGCTCTCCAAGTTTCGAGATAAGTTCCATTGGAAAAGTACCTTGCTCGAAATGTTCATTAATTACCGGCATAAATTCGTTTTGCACAAATTCATGAGCAGTTTGCTGGATAAGCAACTCTTCTTCGGTCAGTTCATCAGAAATATTGTAATAATCGGGCCCCAATTTTTTCATATGTATAGCTTTCTTATTTCTAGAAATTACGTCGATGCAGCCTGTTTTTCATAACTATGACAAATTAAATCACGCTGTTCAGGAATACCCAATGAAATAAGAAATGGGTCTGTCTTTTGCCGATTGGCGAAGTCTTTCTTACAGGAAATATCTTGCCAATTCTGTCCTGTAATAATTTGTCCAATGGATCCACCTAAGGTATTCCCAGGACCAAGTAAAACCAATTTGTCCGGAGAAAATTCTTTTATCGCCACGTTCATGGCCGTAGTAAAGTCATACGTTTTACAAACCTGATGTCCAAGCGTATAATTCCAAAGAACGTTTGAATTCGTTGCCCATGGAGACCAAATGTATCCCCGTCCATCTACAAGCGGAACAATTGGTTTTTGAAACATTTGCTCGGGAAGCATGGTAAGTGCTTTTTCAGATACCGATTCCAGAAGTGGTGTATGGTAGGCTGCATGGTAAGGTAATTGAAACGGATACTTATCATTCTGAGGCAGTGATTTTAACAGCTTATCCAGCGCTTTTTGCGCACCGCCAATAACAAGATATCCGCCAAGGTAAATGGATATGTTTGCACCTGCTTTTTCCACCTCTTTCAGGCCCTTTGCCTTTGTTGCTTCGTCCACCTGCCAGTTGTCGTCGGTAACTGAGTAGATTATCTGTCCGCCAATAATAGTGTCCTTCATCATGGATCCCATGGTGTCAATCAGGGTGTAGGCATTTTCATGGGTTAGTGCGCCGCCGAACGCCAGTGCTGAGTACCAGCCCATGGAATTCCCGGTTATGGCAACGATTTCAAATCTGGATTGATCAATTGATAAAAAGTCAGCCAAGCTACAGGCGTAGATCAGGGCCGAAGCGTGCTCACCTTTCATGTGTATCTTGGCTTTGAAGGGTTGAGAATCCAATTCAGAAAGCGTTGGCAAGCCGGCCGTGTTCCGCTTTTCATCCATGAAGGTAATCTGATCCTTTGCCGGTGTACCATAGGTCTTCAAATACCCGGATGTTTCCCGTGTATAACTTCCTCGCCCAGGACAAATGATAACAATGCGTTCTTTACCCATTAACCAGTTCCAACGCGTGTTTGATGATACTTTCTTTGCTGGGCAGGGTGACCGTTGCCGCCTCACCCAGCGGAATAAAACTGTCCTCTGCAGCATGCAATTTGATAGTTAATCGCTTATTGGTTACACTGGCCATGTCCGCAATAAGTCCTTCTCCATGGCAACCTCTTTTCCTGCATTCATCTACAATCAGCACCTTCGCGCATGTACCGATTGCTTTCAGAAGATTTGGAAGGTTAATATCAGATAGCCATCTTAAATCGATCACTTTTATCTTTTTCTTCAGTTTTTTTTCAATCTCTTTCTGCGCCTGCAGAGACAAATACAATCCATTTCCGTAAGTGATTATGGTCAGTGCTTTTCCCCTCCCGTACTCGCCAAATTCACCGATAGGTAGCTCTTCTTTGAGATCGGGATATTTAAAATTCCACTCGCCGTCTTTGGGTTTATGCAGGTCCTTTATCATATACAACGCAATCGGTTCAACAAACACAGTGATTCGGCCGTTTTTATAGGCTTCGCGTACGGCGGTCCTGAGCATCTTAACAGCATCGTGGCCATTGGACGGACATGCCAGAATCACACCGGGAAGATCTCGAAAAACTGCCAGAGAATTATCATTATGAAAATGGCCGCCGAATCCTTTCTGATACGCCAGCCCCGGCACGCGTAATACCATCGGATTCATGAATTGTCCTTCGCTGAAAAAGGCTAAAGTTGACGCTTCTCCACGTAACTGATCTTCAGCATTGTGGAAATAAGCTAAAAATTGAATCTCCGGAATCGGAACAAATCCATTATGGGCAAAACCTATCGCAGAACCGATGATCGAGATTTCGTCCAGTGGACTATTAAAAACACGGCGAATCCCGAATTGACTGTAAAGGTCAGCTGTTACATGGTACACACCGCCCTTTTGGGCCACGTCTTCCCCAAATACCAGCGTATTGGGATAACGAAGCATAATATCTGAAAGACTATAATTAAGTAGTTTTGCCATGTGCTGGGGCCGGCCTAACCGCACAGATTCTTTTCCAAAAATGGCTTCCCGATCTTTTTGGCCTGGTATAGTCGGGACTGTTCGATTGAACGTATTTGCTGTGATTGATTCCATCACATTTTCCGCAGTTTTTAGTTTCGGTCTTTTCGCTGCTGATTCACACACATGATTTATGGTTTGTCTCGCAGATTCATATAGATTCAAAATATCATCTGCTGACAAACATCTGTTTTGAATCAGGATCCGGGATGAATGAAGCAGAGGATCATTGAATTCTGTCTTTTCAATGGTTTCTTGTTTGTGGTACCCGGACTCTATATCCGATCCGGCATGACCCATTAACCGGATTGTTTTCATATGGAGGAAAACAGGTGTCCGGTTCTTTCGGCAATACGATTCTGCTTCTCTTGATTTTTCAATCAGATCGATTAGGTTTAATCCATCGCAGGCGATATACTTATAACCAGGGCGGTCCGCGAAAGAATCCCTGATCCAATTCTCAGGTGTGGGCACCGAAATACCAATACCGTTATCCTCGCAAATAAATACAATGGGAACATGTCCACCCTGGTGTGTCACCCAGCCGGCTGTATTGAATCCTCCCAGAGCCGTAGAATGATTTATACTCGCATCACCAAAACTGCAGAGAACAACGCTGTCATTTTTCAGTTCCCTTTCCTGAATATCGAGGTCACGCGCCCGGTCTATGGAAAGCGCTACACCGACAGCTTTAGGAACGTGGCTGGAAACTGTGCTGGTTTGTGGCGGTATATTCAGTCTTTTACTACCAAATACCTTATGCCTGCCGCCACTGATAGGATCATCTGCGGATGCAGTAAAAGAAAGTGCGAGATCGTACAGAGGTGTCGTTCCCGGCGTTTGCCTTGAGCGCTCTATAAAAAATGCACCGCTGCGATAATGCAGAAACGCCATATCTGTGTAAGGGAATATCTTTCCAAAGACGACATTACCCTCATGGCCGGAACTTCCGATGGTGTAATAACACTTCCCGTCATCCTTCATGATCCTTGCTTTCAAGTCCATGTGCCGACTCAACACCTGAGACTCGAATAATGAAACCAAATCCGATGGCTTTATGTTTGTATGAGAAAGAGGAAGATCAATTCGGGCTTGCGGGAGGTTCCCTGATTTCACAAAGGATGTGAAATTCTGATCAATGATTTCGGCTCGGTTAAATAAGGACATGTGCCCTCAGAATATTTAAATCAGTCCGTGGTCCGCGAATGAATACACTTCATTCCCGGCAATGATCAGATGATCATGGATCGCCACATCAATGGACTGTGCTGCTTCCTTTAATTTATTTGTAATGGTCAGATCCTCTTTACTCGGTTTTGGATTACCACTGGGGTGGTTGTGAACAAACACCAAAGCAGCCGCTTCATTATCTAACGCTCGTTTCACAACTTCCCGAGGATAGACCGCCGATGTAGACAGGGTACCTTCAAAGACTTCCTCCATATTGATGATCTGGTTGCGGCCGTTCAGGTAGATTATCATGAACACCTCCCGGTTCTTGTCCCGCAGGCGCTGGCGGTGTCCTTCAGATGATTTCTTTACAGCCATATCCGGTTTAGGGTTAAATCATGTGAAACTACTTCTTCAGCCGTTTCAGCTTGGTCTTGAATTCGCGCAACTCACGTACGTTGCCAATTTCAATCTCTCCTGAGGACCACTTCAGTTTAAAGTCATCTTCAGAATCACTCCCGCCCTGCTTTTGATAGAGGGGGAACAGGTCCGCATCTTCCCTACGTTTATTATTGTGCAAGGTTGCGGTGATCTGGTAAGCCACATCTTCAAGAATGTCATCAATAACTCGATCAGGAAGACGTTGCTCCAGCAAGCTTTGTTCGATCCGGGAAAAACGCAAACCGCTGACCATATAGTCCTGGTAGGCTTCCCAGGCGAAGGGGGCCACTTTTTTTACCGCTTCCGCCATGGCATCGGAGTAGACTCGGATCTCATACTGGGCATGGCTGTCAGAGCGCAGGCCAATAAAATGCAACAGGTTGTGCAGGTCGTTCTTCCAGTACCATTCTGTATAGAGATTCACCGGCAGGATGGCCCGGATCAGTTCCCGCGCCAAGCCGGCTTCGTTCAGTTCCCTGTACATGTCAAAACTGCGCTCGGATATTTCCTTGAAATATTTCAGCACCTTATCGGTGAGTTGCTTGGGCACATTGCCCGTACGGCCCTGTTTATTGAGGGCGCTTTGGAATTGAATATGTTTGGGCTCGGGATAATAAAACTCGTCCCGGGCTTCCGAGTAGCGCAATGAATATTCATTAATATTGGCGGTACGGTGGCGGACCCATTGTCGGGCCACAAAAATGGGCATCTTGCAGTGGAACTTGAATTCCACCATTTCAAATGGCGTGGTGTGGCGGTGGCGCATCAAGTAGCGAATGAGGCCGCGGTCCTGACTCACTTTGCTGGTGCCCTTGCCATAGCTCACCCGGGCGGCCTGCACAATGGCATCGTCCCCGCCCATGGAATCCACCAACCGGACAAAACCTTTATCTAAACACTTAATTGCATCTTTTGGTATTTCTGTCATCCTATGTATTTGCGGTAAACACTTTATACGTTTTGTCTACAGCTTGGATATCCCCAGCAATCAAACCCGGCTCTATTAATGTCTTTTCCTGATTAAAACTAATAGCATTGCCGTTCAGGTCAATAACTTTTCCACCCGCTTCCCGGATGATGCACGTCCCCGCACAAATATCCCATTCATTCTTCGGGCGCAGGGACGCGAATATGTCCGCCTGCCCGGCTGCGGTCAGACCCAGTTTATAGGCCACCGATCCGATCGCTCTTAGTTCGCCAAATGTACCGGCATACGGTTCCCAAAGTCCCTGGCGGGTTTCCGACCGGCTGTTCAGGATCACCATTTCACTCACATTTTCCTTTGTGGTGCAGCGAATCGGTTCACCGTTCAGACAGGCGTCTTCATCCTGGGCGGCTGTAAAGGTTTCGCCGGTCACTGGATTGTACAAGACACCGATAGTGGGCTGACCGCTTTCTACCAAAGCAATGCTTACAACAAAATGAGGCACCCCTTCGATAAATTCCTTCGTTCCATCCAGAGGATCCACTACCCACACGTGTTCTTTATTCAGTCGTTCTTGAGAGTCTACAGTCTCTTCCGAAAGCCATCCATAATCTGGTCTTGCTTCCAGTAAAATTTCTTTTACCCTGGTATCAGCCTCGCGGTCGGCAGTGGTTACAGGATTGTGATACCCCTTTTCCTGTATTTCGTAATCGGCCTTGTAGTAATTAAGAATGACGGCACCTGCTTCAATGGCAGCTTCTTTAGCCAAATTTAAATTAGAATTCATCCGGCAAAATTAGTTCATTGTTTTCTAAATATGATCAACTTCTCCATTATTACCTCCATATTATGAAAACCTTGAAAAGGTTTCGAAAACTTTTCAAGACAATTCCCTATGAATATTTAGGTCTTTCACTAATTTTTCCCACCTTTCGCACTCCCGAGTAGGATCAAATAGTGATTTTACTTTTTCAGATCTTTTTTTCAAATCTGCGTAAAAGCCTTGATCCGTTTCCGCCATTTGCAGCAAAGATGCCAGAGTATTGGTATCCCCAACAGGAAAGTATCCGGGATAATCCTCTCCTAGGTGTCCTACAACGCTCTTTATTCGTGTGGAGAGTATGGGAACAGAGGCAGCAAGGGCTTCCACGAGAACAATTGGACCTCCCTCAGATGCGGAGGTAATCACCAAAAGTCTGCTTCGTGCCAGGATGAGTAATGTTTTCCAATGGGGAAGTTCGCCCAGCCAGCGATAGCGGTGATTGGAAATCTCCTCAGCGGAGGCTTGTTTTTCAAAGTCTGGTGTCAGTGCGCCGCCAATGTGGAGGACCCGGATTTTCGACGAATCTGGCAACTGCCTTGAAGCCCTTGCTGTGCGAAACGGGTCTTTGACGGAACGGAGATGACCAATGACACACACATCGAAGAATCGCTTACGGGGATTGTGGATCCCCAGTGGCGGGGTAGCAGATTGGTAGATGACTGCTGCTTTATCCCTGTGCTGAACTGGAATTTCTTCTAATGCCCCTGGTTGGAAAACAATGAGCCCCGTTGCCATTTCGATGGATTGCAGACATCTGTCGTTTCGGTGACAATCCCCGTAGATGTCGGTCCCCGTAAGAGTGACGATTAGAGCCTTTTCCGGATGGTGCTCACTAAATCGCTGTATGGAGGAGAAGCTCTTGCTGGCATGAAGTGCCACCATAAGGTCACATGTCTGCCTATTGAATTCCTGGGTGATATCCACACGATGACCAAGTGATCGCAGAATTCGCGCCCACCTCAGCGCTGTGATGCGGTTACCCTGCCGGGAGCGGGGTGGAACAGGGGTGACAATACAGATTTTTAAAGCCACGATAGCTTGTTATTTATTAATGGCACACGTTCGAAATCCAGAAAAGGTGTCCCGGCGGGACTGGGGATAGAAGTTTCGCCACGTGTTGCGAATTAGCCGGGAGCGGGTAGCCCAACAGCCCCCACGCAATACCTTACGTGTATAAAAGGAGGTCTGTGAGTAATCCTGATACATGTCTGCCACAAAACCAGGGTAAGGCTTGAAGCTGCTTGATGTCCATTCCCAGACGTTCCCGATCATTTGCCTGCACCCCAAGGTGCTGTCGCCTCCACTATGAGTCCGGA
>Ga0208830_1001430_pt1 | contig 10569 bp, 7 predicted proteins | sample DeeseametaMP2634_FD_184169 | JGI IMG/M metagenome (GOLD analysis project Ga0208830, IMG submission 184169) | Marine microbial communities from the Deep Atlantic Ocean - MP2634 (SPAdes) | ecosystem: Environmental > Aquatic > Marine > Oceanic | place: Northeast of Antigua and Barbuda, North...
AGGAAAAACCACTTGATTCATGTTATATCCTTCGTAATAATGAAACCTCCCTTGTAGAGCCATTACGTTTTTTCCTCCAAGCTTACCAAAAATCAGTTTTCCGCTATGACCCTCTACAGTTGAAACAGGGAAATTGGGTATGTCTTCATAAGCAAAGCTATGATCTATTTCAATTTCGTTAGCTAAACCACCAAGTCCAGTTCCTAGTATGATTCCAATTTTGTAATCCTCGTTTAGCTTGTTTTTTAAAAAATCAGCTGTTTGTTTTATTTGCTCTAACATAATCTATAATATCCTTATCAAATTGTTCTTTATTATCAATAAAATCAACTTCTATTTCTATGAAGAAGATTGGTAGTTGTGAGAGTTCATTTATATGCTTCATTCTAATAGCATCCTTTTCAGTAGTTAGAATGATTTTTTTCTCGCTATTGATGTTGTCAAATATATTAATAATGTTTGAAATATTTTTTTTGGAAAAGTTATGGTGATCGGGAAACTTGAGATGCTGGTGGTTAATTTGCTTTTCTTTTAGTTTATCTATTAGTGGTTTAGGTTTGGCTATACCAGTTATTAGTAATACTGTATAGTTAGTAATACTTTCTAAATTTATAAAAGCATTTTTTGAGTTAAAGCTTTTAATTGCTCCATATTTCAAGTATGTAAAGTAAACAGTTTGTGATGGTAGAGGGTTGATCTTGTTAGTAATCTCTTGCTTTTCATTTAGCGTTAATGTTTCTGGACATTTAGATACAATAATTGTATTAGCTCTTTTATACTGGCTTTTTTGTTCACGGAGCATCCCAATGGGAAGTATGTAATCGTTGTAAAAAGGAGAACTGTAATCTGTGAGTAAAATTGAATGTCCCGGTTTTATTGCTCTATGCTGAAAAGCATCATCTAGTAAAAAGAGATCTATTTCAGGTTCCTCTCTAATAGCTTGTATTACTCCGTCAACTCTTTTAGCATCTACAAAAACATGAACCTTTGGTTGAAATTTAGAAAAAAATTGAAGCGGCTCATCTCCTATATCTTTTGACGTTGAGTTTAGATTTGCTTGTTGAAAACCAGCTTTTTTTCGACCATATCCTCTACTTAAGGTAGCTACATTAAAGTTGGTGCTCAATAATCGTATTAAATACTCTACATGAGGTGTTTTTCCTGTTCCGCCAGCAGATAGGTTACCCACAGAGATTATAGGTAAATCAAACTCACTAGATTTATAAATGCCTTTTGAATAAAGAAAATTTCTTAATGCTGTTGCACACCAGTAAATTAAAGCAAAGGGAAATAATAAAAACCTTAAAATACTCATAGTATTATTTTAGGAAAGCATAAGTAGTGTTTTTCTACAGGAACTGTTAAGCTTTGAATATTAAAATTATCAGATGCCTCAGAAATATCTTTAATTTCTCCATTTTTGAAAGCAATTTTTATACTGTCTTCAAGAATGTTGTAAGCATTGTTTTTTATAGAGCCCGTTAAAACAAAATGTTTAGCTTCTTCCTTAGACAATTCATAAACATGACTTACTTCATCTATTTTTTGGTTTATATACTCTTTATTAAAAGGAGTTTTAGATAAAGAAATTTTTGGAAGCTTTCTATTTATCAGTGACTGTGAAAGTGTTTTTAATGTTTTGTCTTCATGTCCACACCATACTTTTATTGATGTTAAAATATCAGAATCATCTAATTGTGTGAATGCTTTTAAAATATCTTCGTGTAAAAAATCTTCTTTGTAATAATCAGTATATAGAAACTTTTTGAAAGCTGGACTAGCAAAAAGCTCTTCACCTTGTTTCGCTAAGTATTTAGCTCTTTTTAAAACTTCAACTAATACTGATTCGGCAGCAATAACTGTTTTATGAAGATATACTTGCCAATACATTAGTCTTCTTGCGACAATAAACTTTTCGATGGAGTAGATACCTTTTTGTTCTACTACTAACTCATCGTTGTAAACATTTAGCATGTTAATGATACGATCACTACTTACAACTCCTTCACTAACCCCACTATAAAAACTGTCTCTTTTTAAATAGTCAAGTCTATCCATATCCAGCTGACTAGATACTAATTGATGTAAAAATTTTTTACGGTACGTATTATTGAAAATTTGAATACCTGTGGTTAGTTCTCCCTTAAATTCTTGATTGAGTTTCTCCATTAATATACTAGATATATCCTCGTGACTAACACCATTTACGATACTATGCTCTAGGGTGTGTGAAAAAGGACCATGACCAATATCGTGAAGTAAAATAGCGATCAAAACACCAATCTCTTCCTCTTCAGTAATTTCGTTTCCTTTGTCTCTGATGCTATTAACAGCCTCTTGCATTAAGTGCATGGCTCCCATAGCATGATGAAACCTTGTGTGGTGAGCACCTGGATATACTAGATAAGTCAACCCAAGCTGTTTTATTCTGCTTAATCTTTGAAAGTAGGGATGATCAATTAATTTTAAAAGAATTGAATACCGAGTTGAAATAAAACCATATATTGGGTCGTTAAATATCTTCATTGTTATCTTTGATAAAACAAGATTAAGGTAATCATAACTTGAAATAAAACAAAAACTATGGCAGCAAACATCCTATGGGCCGATGATGAAATCGAGCTTTTAAAACCACACATTCTTTTTTTAGAGCAAAAAGGTTACTCAGTAGATACCATAAACAATGGGGATGAGGCTATTGATATGGTAAAAGAAAAAGGTTATGATTTGGTTTTTTTGGATGAAAACATGCCAGGGCTAACTGGTCTTGAAACATTAACAGAAATAAAAAAAATAAAGCCGTCCTTGCCTATCATAATGATTACAAAAAGCGAGGAAGAAACAATTATGGAAACGGCCATTGGAAGAAATATTTCAGATTACCTTATAAAGCCAGTGAACCCTAATCAAATATTGCTGTCAATAAAGAAAAATGTTGATAAAAGTCGATTAGTGAGTGAAGAAACTACTTCGTCATATCAACAGGAGTTTAGACAAATAAGCATGAAGCTTATGGATCGTTTAGATATCGATGATTGGAAAAAACTGTATGACGAACTTGTTTACTGGGACTTGAAAATGGACGAATCTTCTGATAAAAGCATGGCTGAAATTTTCCACATGCAGAAAAAAGAGGCTAATCAGCAGTTTTGTAAGTTTATTGAGGAGAATTACTTAGACTGGATTAATGGACAGTCTGATGAAGTTCCTGTATTATCTCACAACTTAATTAGTAAAAAAGTAGCCCCTCACTTAAAGGGTAATAAAACATTTTTATTGGTAATTGATAACTTAAGATATGACCAATGGAAAATTATGCAGCCCATTTTTTCTGAGTATTTTACTATTGAGGAAGATGAAATGTATTACAGCATATTACCAACTGCCACTCAGTATGCTAGAAACTCAATTTTTGCAGGTTTAATGCCTTCAGAAATTAAGAGAAGATTTCCAAAATTATGGAAAGATGAGGATGAAGAAGGAAGTAAAAACAACCATGAAGAGGATTTTCTTTTAGATCAGCTTAAAAGATTAGGACAAACGGTTAAAACATCATATAACAAGATTACAAACCTAGAAAAAGGAAAAAAACTTGTAGAAAGTTTTAATGATTTGCTCCAAAATGATCTAAATGTAGTGGTATACAACTTTGTTGATATGCTTTCACATGCTAGAACCGATATGGAAGTGATAAGAGAGTTGGCAGATGATGAAAAAGCCTATCGTTCACTTACTATTAGCTGGTTCAAAAACTCACCTTTGCTAGACCTTATTAAAAACATAGCACAAAGTGGAGCTCAATTAATATTAACAACCGATCATGGAATGGTTAAGGTTACTAATCCAGTTAAAGTTATTGGAGATAAAAATGTAAATACAAATCTTCGGTACAAGCTTGGTAAAAACTTAAGTTACGATGCAAAAGAAGTATTAGAGGTTACTGACCCAGATGACGCTTATTTGCCCAAACTTAACGTAACAACCAAGTATATTTTTGCTAGAGATGATGACTTTTTTGCTTATCCTAATAACTACAATTACTATGTGAATTTTTACAAAAACACATTTCAGCACGGGGGCATCTCTCTAGAGGAAGTATTGATTCCTATTGTTAAAATGAAGAGCAAATCTTAATTGCTGCATAACCTTTACTTTACCTAAAATAAACATGCTCCATCTATCTTTGTAAAAACAAAGAAATGGAGAAAAAGAGTAAAAGAAAAGTAGAGCGAGTAGTCATCTCAGATGTTCATTTAGGAACTTACGGGTGTCATGCAAAAGAACTCCTTAATTATTTAAAATCAATTGATCCAGAGGAAATTATTCTTAATGGAGATATTATTGATATTTGGAATTTCAAAAAACGTTATTGGCCAAAATCACACATGAAAGTGATTAAAGAGTTAACTAAGTTTATCTCAAAAGGTGTGCCTGTGTACTATATAACAGGAAACCATGATGAAATGCTAAGAAAGTTTGCCGATTTTAATTTGGGATCATTTTCTTTAGTAAATAAGATGGTAATCCATGATGATAATAAAAAAGCTTGGGTTTTTCACGGGGATGTATTTGATGTTGTAATGAAGCATTCTAAATGGTTAGCCAAATTAGGAGGTGCAGGATATGATATGTTAATATTAATTAATAGAGGTGTAAATTTACTGTTAGAAAAAACAGGGAGAGGTAAATATTCTTTTTCTAAAAAGATAAAAAGCAGTGTTAAGAGTGCAGTTAAACACATCAATAACTTTGAAGAAACTGCTGCAGAAATAGCTATTCTAAATGGATATGATTATGTAATCTGTGGACATATCCATCAACCAGTAATTAAAAAATTAACCACTCACAAGGGAACAATTACCTATTTAAATTCTGGAGACTGGGTTGAAAACCTAACAAGTTTAGAATACAACCAGGGAGAATGGACAATATATGATTACCACAACGATCCTCTGTTTTTAGATGACCCTAAAGATGAGATTGCAGAAGAAGACTTAATTGACCTAAAAACAACAGAAGTTTTTGATCTATTAAAGCAAGCCATGGAATTGCCAAATTAGAATAATCTCAACTTCTCATATTTACGAGCGGTTGTATAAATTTTTTAATGGTATTATCTGTGATTTATTTTTGTTTAATTTTAATTCGAATTTAATAGGATAAACTATGTATAGAGTACTCATCTCTTTTCTACTTGTTAGTACGGGGCTTTATTCTCAAAAAGTTACAATAAGCGGAACAGTTAAGGATGCTTCCAATGGGGAAGATTTAATAGGAGCTACAGTTCGTGTAAAAGAACTCAATGGTGTAGGAGCAAGCACCAATGTTTATGGTTTTTATTCCTTAAGTGTTGCGCCTGGAAATTATACGTTAGTATATCAATCTTTAGGGTTTGGAGACGTTGAAAAAACAGTAACTCTTACTGAAAATAAAACGATTAATATTGAGTTGGCTGAAGCAACTACAAAATTAAAAGACTTTGTAGTAACCGATACTTCAGATAATGACGCGAATGTTCGGGAGGTTCAAATGAGTTTAGTCAAGCTAGACCCTAAAAGTATCGAAACAATACCTGTTTTATTAGGAGAGGCAGATGTTGTGAAAACATTACAGCTTTCACCGGGTATTTCATCGGCAGGAGAAGGTAGTTCAGGTTTTTTTGTTAGAGGTGGAGGAATAGATCAAAACTTAATTTTATTAGATGAAGCTGTAGTATTTAATGCTTCTCATTTGCTAGGGTTTTTCTCTGTTTTTAATTCGGATGCAATTAAGGATGTGGCCCTTTACAAAGGAGGTATTCCTGCACAGTATGGAGGAAGGGGATCCTCTGTAATGGATATCACCATGCGCGATGGGAATAATAAAAAGTTTGGAGCAAAAGGAGGGATAGGATTAATATCCTCTAGGTTAACTGTTGAGGCCCCAATCGTAAAAGATAAAGGATCTTTCTTAATTGCTGGTCGTAGAAGTTATGCCGATTTGTTTTTAAAGTTTAGTGCTGATGAAAACCTTAGAAATACGGCACTTTTTTTCTATGATTTAAACCTTAAAGCAAACTATACAATTAATCAAAAAAACAGGGTATATCTTTCTGGTTACTTTGGAAGAGATAAATTTGGAAATGATGCTTTTGGTTTTGATTGGGGAAATGCAACAGGAACTATTCGATGGAATCACTTATTTAGCGACAAACTATTTTCTAACACTACATTTATAGTAAGTAATTATGATTATGCCTTTAGTATTGGAGAAGGAGAGGATCAATTTGGTGTTAAAGCCTCTATATTTGATTATAACTTTAAAGAAGATTTTTCATACTACTTAAACGGAAAAAACACTATAAAATTTGGGTTAAATGCTATTCATCATACATTTAGTCCAGGAGAGCTTAGTGCAGAAAACCCTAGTTTTAATAATATTATACTTCCTAAGCGTTATGCTTTGGAAGGAGCTGTTTATCTTCAAAACGAACAGAAAATTAGTGAGATAATCACATTACAATACGGGTTGAGGTATTCAGTGTTTAACTACATGGGTAAAGGAACAGCAAAAACCTTTGATAATGATGGAAACGAATTAACATCAACGGAATATGATTCATGGGAAAGCATTAAGTTTTATAATGGTTTAGAGCCTAGGTTTGCAGCAAAATATATGTTAAATGATGTAAGTTCTATAAAAGCATCCTACAATAGAAACTTTCAATACATTCATTTACTATCCAATACTACATCATCTTCTCCAACAGATAACTGGGTGCCAAGCTCAAATAATGTAAAGCCACAAATTATTGATCAAGTAGCGTTAGGTTATTTTAGAAACTTTAAATCTAACACGTATGAGTTTTCGGTTGAAGGATATTATAAAAACCTACAAAACCAAATAGATTACCGTAATGGGGCTCAATTATTTTTAAATGAAAATGTTGAAGGAGATTTAGTTTATGGGAAAGGAATTGCCTTTGGTACAGAGTTTTTACTACGAAGAAACAAAGGGAAGCTAACAGGTTGGATAGGATATACTTTTTCTAGAGCATTTAGAACATTCGATCAAGTTAACAACGGTGAAAGGTATAATGCTCTGCAGGATAGAATCCATGATGTTTCTGTTGTAGCAATGTATAAACTTTCTGATAGATGGGCATTTTCTGGAACCTTTGTTTATAATACTGGTCAACCAACCACATTCCCAGCAGGTCAGTACAAAATACAGGGAGTAACAATACCTTACTATACTGATAGAAATTCTCAACGATTTCCAGATTACCACCGTATGGATGTAGGAGCAACTTGGTACGGCAAAAAAACGAAGAAATGGAAATCCAGTTGGACATTCTCTATTTATAATCTCTATGCTCGGGAAAATGCATTTACGATTACTTTTAGAGAAAATGAAGATAACCCAAATGTTAACGAAGCTGTTCAAACATCTTTGTTTAGAATGATTCCATCAGTAACCTACAACTTCGAATTTTAATAAAAAATAGCATGAAAAATTTATTTATATATATATCAGTTCTTTTTGTAGTTAGTAGTTGCGAAAAAGTTATCGAATTAGATTTGGATGATGCACCTCCAAAAGTTGTTATTGAAGCAGAATTATTAGAAGGAACCAATGCTTTTGTAACAAAGGTTTCCAAAACGGGGAGTTATTTTGAAGGACAACCAGAAACTATTTCAAATGCCACTGTAACATTAAATGATGGCACAACCGATGTGGCTTTAATAAATAACAACGATGGAACATATAGCTTGCCTAGTTATACTGCTTCCGAAAATGTAACATACACGCTTAAAGTTGATTTAGAAGGCACTACTTATACAGCAGAGTCGACTATGCCAACCATTACAAACCTAGATACACTAGGGTTTGATTTTCAAGAACCTTCAGCTTTTACAGATTCTGGTTATTTTTGCTTTTTTGTTTTCCAAGATGACCCACAAGTAACAAACTACTTTAGAGGAACTGTTGAAGTAGATGGAGAGTTTACCAAAGGAGTTGATGATTTGTATTACTTTGATGATCAGTTTACCGATGGTAATGTCGTAATTATTCCAGTTTTTGGAGAAATTTACCAATACGGTCAAGAAATAAAGGCAAACCTACACTCTTTAAACAAAGCCGGTTACGATTATTACACAACGTTAGATAACATAGTAGGAAACTCAGGAGGAGGTAATGTTGCACCAGCTAATCCCAAAACAAATTGGGATAATGGAGCATTAGGTGTATTTTTAACAACTGGAGTTAGAACAAAAACAGCATTTGTTAAGCAAACATTATAAAAATTATGAGCGAGAAAAAAGGAGATATCATTATTAACGTAGAAACAAACGAAAATAAAATCCCTCAAAAAATTAAATGGACAGCTACCGAAGCTAACATAGATAACAAGGAGTGTAAAGCTATGTTTTTAGCCCTTTGGGATAAAGAAGATAAACATGCTTTGCGTATGGATTTATGGACAGGTGAAATGATGGTAGATGAAATGAAAATGTTTTTCTATCAAACACTTGTGACCATGGCTGATAATTTTCAAAAAGCGACTAACGAAACAGCAATCGTAGAAGACTTAAGAGACTATTGTGCGCATTTTGCCGAAAAAATGAAGTTAGATCAAATGAAGTAGCATGCTAAAAAAAGTATTGTTTCTATTGCTTGTTATTAGTACAAGTACATTAGGCTCACAAGTTCAATGGGCAGATACCTTAATAGGTTTTTCATCAGAGTTTAATTATAAAACTGCTCCAGTTCAATATAGAGCAAAACAAACATTAGGTTCACCTAGTGTTTTACCTTCTTTTGGATCTTCACCTTGTGCATGGGCATCCGATAAACCTAATGGAGGAAGCGAGTGGATAGAGGTTGGTTATACCAACCCTCAACAAGTAGCAGAAATATACATTAATGAAAACTACAATGCTGGGTCAGTAAAAGAGGTATTAATCAAAGATACCGGTGATAAATTTCATTCAGTGTATTTAGACGAGGATGTCAAGCCTCTTAAAAATGGAAGATTACTAAAAATTGAAATACCATTAACTAACTACTTGGTAAAATCAGTTAAGGTTCTACTAGCGACTTCAATAGTAAAGGGGCATAACCAAATAGACGCTATAGGTATATCATCAACAAGTAATGATTATAAAGTTACTATAAACGAACTGGAAGGATTAAACGAAATAGAGACAGAAAATCTAGGAGCAAAAATAAACTCACCATACGATGAGCTATGCCCAGTAATTAGTCCAGATGGTAAAAAACTATTTTTTACAAGGCAAAATCACCCTCAAAATGTAGTGCCGAAAAATCAAGATATTTGGTTAAGCGAATTAACTGATACAGGTTTTACTACAGCAAAAAACTTAGGAGCTCCGCTTAATAATAAATCAAATAACTCATTAACTTCTATAACGCCAGATGGTCAAAAAGCAACTCTTTTAAATAAATATTTGCCCGATGGAACAACTACTAAAGGCTTGTCAGAGGCACTAGTATCCGACTCTATATGGGAGGTGCCAACAGAAATTAAAATAGATGATTATTACAACGATAATAAATTTGGTGAATACTATTTGATAAATACAGGGAATGTACTATTAATGACCGTCCAAAGAAAAAATGGATATGGAGGAAAAGATGTTTATTATTCTTTAAAAAAGGAAGATAACACATGGACAGCCCCAGCTTCATTAGGTCCAGTAGTAAACACAGCCTCTAATGAAACCTCCCCATTTTTAGCTGCAGATAATAGAACTTTATACTACTCAACCTCTGGCTATCCAGGATTTGGAGGAAAGGATATTTTTGTAACAAAGCGAATTGGAGATTCTTGGGATAACTGGACAACTCCTGTAAATTTAGGAAAGTATTTAAATACCCCTAGGTTTGATGCTTATTACTCATTACCAGCAAGTGGGGATTATGTATATTTCGTTTCTTACAGAAAAGACGGTTATGGCGAAGCAGATATTTACAGAGCTAAACTTCCAAAAGAGTTAAAACCAAATCCTGTTGTTTTAGTTCAAGGTAAAGTGTTTAACAGAAAAGACAGTAGCTACTTATCATCTAAAATTGTATACTACTCTCTTACATCAAACAAACCTGTTGGTGAAGCAGTAAGTAACCCACAAACAGGAGAATATAAAATTGTACTACCAGCTGGAGACAACTATGGCTTTTCGGCAAATAAGGTTAACTTTTTACCAGTTTCTTCTTCTTTAGATTTGGGAACACTTACAAAATATGAGGAAAAAAATGTAGACCTTTTTCTAGTCCCAATTGAAAAGGATGCCTCGTTAGTATTGAATAATATTTATTTTGATGTAGACAAAGCAACTCTTCGCAAAGAGTCTTTTGTGGAGTTAGACGCACTAGCAAAAATTATCAAACAACAACCAAGTATTAAAATAGAAATATCAGGTCATACCGATAGTGATGGCTCTGATGAGTATAACCTAAACCTAAGCTTAAATAGAGCAAAATCAGTTACCGAATATTTAAAAAGCTTAGGCGTTTCTGATAAAAAAATTGTTTCAAAAGGATACGGAGAGTCCAATCCTATTGCTC
>Ga0208830_1001432_pt1 | contig 10563 bp, 9 predicted proteins | sample DeeseametaMP2634_FD_184169 | JGI IMG/M metagenome (GOLD analysis project Ga0208830, IMG submission 184169) | Marine microbial communities from the Deep Atlantic Ocean - MP2634 (SPAdes) | ecosystem: Environmental > Aquatic > Marine > Oceanic | place: Northeast of Antigua and Barbuda, North...
CGTTTACAGCACCTTGGACAGCCTCTGATGGTGGTAGTGGATCATTTAGCGTTGAAGTTTGTAATGTGCTTTAAAGCTTAGCTTCAATAAACTGCTTAATATTCGGCTTAAAATAATTAGGCCCTTTCATTACCTTTCCATCTTCACGGTAGATAGGTTTTCCATCAGCTCCAAGTTTACTCATATTACTCTGTTGAATCTCTTCAAAAACTTCAACTATTTTATCTTGTAAACCATGACTAAGAATTGTTCCACACAAAATATAAAGTTGATCACCTAAGGCATCAGCAACTTCTACTAAATCCCCATTTTTAGCAGCTTCTAAATATTCGTCATTTTCCTCTTGCATCAAACGGTGACGTAATTCAATCACAGAATCATGAATAGCAGTAGTTGGTTCATGCTTGTTTTCAATTCCAAATGCATCATGAAAAGTTTCTACATGCTTTATTGCTTTTTCTATGGTCATATCGCTGTGTTATATATATACAAAAATACGAAAGATTATGAGCTTTTATATTTCTTCTTTTTTTCATCCTTAAAAGGCATATATTTGCGAAAAGACCATTTTAAATATGAGATCATTTTTCCTTATACTAGTTCTATTTTCTTCGGTATACTTATCAGCTCAAAATATTTTTGTATCCAATAGCAACTCTCAAATATGGAAAACAAATCCTAACACTTGTTCTTCTGTACTTGTAGGTACAACTACGCAAAACTTTTTAGATATTGCTTTTTTACCAAATGGTAAAATGTACGGGCAAAATAATAATGGTATTTATGAAGTTGACACAACAAATGCCTCATCAACATTAGTTTTAGCCATTAATACAGGAAACTCTTTAGTTGGCGCACCAAATGGTATGCTTTACTCCGTTGATGATAACGATGACCTACTAAAAATTGATTTAAACACAAGCACTGTTACAAACTTAGGTCAAGTAAACTGTGGTTCTGCTGGTGACCTTGCATTTTTCCAAGGAAAATTATACTTAACCTGCGATAATTCTGATTTACTAGAAATAGACACACTAAATCCAGGGGCAAGTTTTCCTGTAGGAAATCTCAACATTAATAGTGATCCTTTTGGTTTAGCTAACGCTGGAAATAATTGCTTTGTAAAACCTTATGTATTATCTCGTTCTGGAACTTTGTATGAAGTAGATTACACTAATGCAGCAGTAAATTCTCCTTGTACCATGGGAATTTCTGGAGACATTTATGGTGCTGCATGTCCGAATGAGTTCGAAACTGGACTACCAAGTAACATTATTCCTAGTACTGCTAGTATTTGCCCTGGAGAATCCATTACAATTAACGGATCAACTGCTGGAGCCTCAGGGTATGTTTGGTCAACAGGATCAACTATAGATTCTATAACTATAAATCAAGCTGGAGTTTACGACATCAAGGTATATAAAGGCGTTTGTGATACTGTATATGATACAATAACAGTGTCTGAAATTAACATAACACCTGCCTCGCTAGGAAACGACACGACAATATGTGCTGGCCAGTCAGTTTTATTGAATGCTTCTACTACAAATTCAACCTATTTATGGCAAAACGGAACTACTCAACCAACATTGCTAGCCAATCAATCAGGAATATATTGGGTTGATATAATAACTCCTTGCGAAACGGTTAGAGATTCTATAGTTATTTCCAATTATCCCCAATACACTGTTGATTTAGGGGAGGACACAACACTTTGTGATGGCTTAAATATAACATTAGATGCAACAACTCCTAACTCAACTTACTTATGGTCAAACGGGTCTAGCAATGCTTCAATTAATGTTGGCACTACAAACACCTATGATGTTGAAGTTACTACAACGTGTAACACCCTTTATGACACTATTGAGGTAACTTTTATTCCCTGTGAACCTGTTGTGGTAATGCCAAATGTGTTCTCTCCTAATAACGATGGTCAAAACGATACCTTTATACCTAAAGTGGCTATTAATGTTGAAAACCCAGAACTATCTATCTACAATAGATGGGGGAATCTTATCTTTCAAACTGCTGATTTAACCGCTGGATGGGATGGGAAGTCTGTTTCCGAAGGAGTTTATTATTGGACTTTAACCTACTCTTCTGGTAACGGGGAAGCAGAAATGAAAGGTATCGTTCACCTATTCAACTAGTATAGCTTAACAACTTTTAACAGCTTACTTCCTTACATTCCAATCTAAAGTTACATTTTTGTATACTAGAAATATTGAGTCATGGAAGAACACATAGAGAATAATACCAGTACGGATACATTAGATATCCAATCTATCAATCAAAAAATTAAAGAGGAAAGTCAGTTTATTGCTTTACTTAAAGCAGAAATGGGCAAGGTAATTATTGGTCAGCTCGATATGGTTGATAGTTTATTAATTGGTTTACTTTCTAACGGTCATATTTTGTTAGAAGGTGTTCCTGGTTTAGCAAAAACACTCGCTATAAACACACTATCAAAGGTTGTAGATGTTGAGTTTAGCAGAATTCAGTTTACTCCTGACTTACTTCCTGCTGATCTTTTAGGTACAATGATATACAACCAAAAAAAGGAAGATTTTACGATTAAGAAAGGACCAATTTTCTCCAATTTTATTTTAGCTGATGAGATTAACAGAGCGCCTGCAAAGGTTCAAAGTGCTTTGTTAGAAGCTATGCAAGAAAGACAAATTACTATTGGTGATGAAACATTTAAGCTTCCAGAACCCTTTTTAGTACTAGCAACTCAAAACCCTGTTGAACAAGAAGGTACTTATCCTCTTCCAGAAGCTCAAATGGACAGGTTTATGCTAAAGGTAGTATTAGATTATCCTAAAAAAGAAGAGGAAAAATTAATTATTAGACATAATATTTCTTCACAATCTTTTCCTAAACCAAACCCAATTATTAATCCACAACAAATAATTAAGGCGCGAGAAATAGTACGTTCGGTATATTTAGACGAAAAAATAGAACAATACATTGTAGATATTGTTAACGCAACTAGAGAACCTGGAGAATATGGAATGGAAAAATTAGCTCCACTTATCTCTTTTGGAGGCTCTCCAAGAGCAAGTATAAGCTTAGCACTAGCTTCTAAAGCATATGCTTTTATTCATCAAAGAGGGTATGTAATCCCCGAAGATGTTCGAGCTGTTTGTGATGATGTATTAAGGCACCGTATTGGTCTAACCTATGAAGCAGAAGCAGAAAACATTTCAGTAGAAAAAATAATTAAACACATTTTAAACAAAGTAGAAGTACCTTAAAACTCTCAATGGAAACCAAAGACTTACTAAAAAAAGTTAGAAAAATTGAGATTAAAACCAAAGGGTTATCTAGTCAGGTATTCTCTGGTGAGTATCACTCTGCGTTTAAGGGTCGTGGTATGACGTTTGCTGAGGTACGTGAATACGTTCATGGCGATGAGGTTCGAACAATTGATTGGAATGTAACCGCTCGTTTTGGAACTCCTCACGTTAAAGTATTTCAAGAGGAAAGAGAGTTAACAGTAATGCTTATTGTTGACATTTCTAAATCAAACCTTATTGGTTCGGATATTCAAACAAAAAAAGAATTAATTACCGAACTATGTGCCGTAATTGCGTTTTCTGCAACCCAAAACAACGATAAAATTGGGGCACTACTCTTTACAGAAGATACAGAGCTATTTATTGAACCTGCTAAAGGAAGAAAGCACATTCTACGAATTATTCGTGAAGTATTAGAAATAAAACCTTCTGGAAAAGGAACCAACATTCCTGAAGCACTTAGGCATTATACTAATGCAATTAAAAAAAGAAGCATTGGGTTTATCCTTTCTGATTTTGAGGATACAAATATTGAGCAATCACTTAAGTTAGCAAATCAAAAACACGATCTAATTGCATTAAATATTTATGATAAAAACGAAAAAGATTTACCAAATTTAGGTTACGTCCCTTTAGTTGATATTGAAACTGGAAAACAACAATGGATAAATACTTCTAGCAAAAAAAATAGAACTACATACAAAGCGAATTTTCTTAAAAAACAAGGAGAGCTTAATACCATTTTTAAACGTTCAGGAATTGATTTTGCTCACTTACAAACGGATAGACCTTACACCTCATCTTTAATTAATTTATTTAAAAACAGGTAGTGGATAGAGTACTAAAATATGGCTTCTTTTACTTACTGGTAACCTTGTTATCAGTTAAAGGCTATGCCCAATCGTTTACAATTACCACTAACAAAGATTCTATTTTAATTGGTGAACCTCTTTACCTTACTTTATCTCTAAATAAAGAAAACCAACAAGACGTTATTTGGCCATTGCTAAAAAAAGGAGACAGCCTGCCCGATTATTTTGAAGTACTCGAAACACTTCCTATTCAGTCTGCAAATAACAATGCAAATATTAAAAGTCAACAAATAACTATTACCTCCTTTGAACCTGGCGAACACGATCTACTCCCTTTAATCGTCCAAGATAAAAATGGGGTAATATCTTCCAATAGTTTAAAAATTAAAGTAAAACTCGTAGAAGTTGACACCACAAAGAGCATTATTGACATTGTCCCTGTTAAAGAACCTGAGTTAACATTTAACGATCGTCTAAAATTACTTTGGAAATGGATAAAACGTAATTGGATAATTATACTTGTCATCGTAGTTGTACTTGCAATTCTTATTTTCTTATTGACTAGAAAAAAGAAACAAAAGCCTGCTACAGAAGAGCCTGTAATAGTTAAACCAACCATTCCTCCACATACAAAAGCACTGCAAGCAATAGAAAAACTAGTTGCTCTAAACCTCCTAGAGAAAAATGAAACAAAACAGCATTATGTTGGACTAACACAAATTATCGACCAATACCTCGAGGGTTCTTACAATATTTCAACTGAAGATAAAACCAGTAAAGAAATCATCGCCCTGGTAAATGAATATTTAACGCAGGAAGAAAAGGAAAAGCTTATTGAAATTTTTGAAACAGCAGATCTTGTGAAATTTGCGAAACAAAAACCTAGCAACGAAACTAACGCAAAGTTAATAGAGTCTACCATCACCTTTATTCGTTCCACAAGTAATAAAAACACATGAATTTATTAGGATACACATATCAAAGTTCATGGGCATTTTACTTTTTGGCTATTATTCCTGTTTTAGTCTTCTTTTATATCTGGAAAGGCAAAAATAAATCTGCGAAAGTTAAACACACGAGTTTATCAAGCTTAAAAGGGTTATCAACTGGAATCTACCCCTATTTAAAGCACCTTGCTTTCTTTCTGCAAATGCTAGGTCTAGCGTTTTTGGTAACAGCCCTTGCTCGACCACAAAAAAAACTGGATGATGATACCATTACTGAAAAATCCATTGAAGGAATTGACATTGTTATATCATTAGATATTTCGCAAAGTATGGAAGCGATGGACTTTAGTCCTAATCGATTAGTAGCTTCTAAAAATGTAGCTAAAGAGTTTATAAAAGAACGTCCGAATGACCGCATAGGATTGGTTGTTTATGAAGGTGAAAGTTATACGGCTTGCGCATTAACCTCAGATCATGAAAGCTTGCTTCGTAGGTTTAAGCAAGTTCGTAGTGGACAAATTCAAGGAGGAACAGCTATAGGAATGGGATTAGCTACAGCCATTAATAGACTAAGAGAAAGTGAAGCAAAAAGCAAAGTAATTATTTTACTTACCGATGGAGAAAACAATAGCGGTAAAGTACATCCACTTACAGCTGCGGAATATGCAAAGGAATTTGACATACGCGTGTATACCATTGGTGTTGGAACTACGGGAAAAGCAAAAATGCCAGCAGGTAAGCACCCATTTACTGGTCAAACAATTTATCAGTATATCGATAGCAAACTTGATGAAGACATGCTCTCAGAAATTGCTGAATCAACTGGAGGTAAATACTACAGAGCAAAGAATAAATCTCAACTCAAAAAGATTTATAAAGAAATCGACAAACTTGAAAAAACAAAGATTAAAACAGCCATATTTAAGAGAGATGTACCTGAGGCCTTTCATCCCTTTGCTTTAATAGGGATGTTATTAATTATCTCTCATTTTATTATTAACCAAATGGTTATCAAAAGTATCTTTTAATGAAGTATAAACTCCAAAATAGCATCATAACATTAGCTATCAGCGAAGTGCTCTTTTGGCTCATCGCGGGAGTTGTGTATTTCTATTTTAACAAATATGTGGTTGAGTTTCGTTTTGAGAAACCTATTTATCTATGGGGGATTGTGGCTGTTAGAGCACTATTACTAATCTTCCTTTTTAGCTATATAAACAAAAATAAAAGGCTTAAAAAGTTCGCCTCTAAAAGAATGAGAAAAAAACTCATTGAAGGACTATCCACCACAAGAGTGCTTACCAAGTTTTTGTTACTTCTTTACGGATTATCTTTTTTAATCATAGGTTGGGCAAATCCACAGTTTGGTAAAAACGAAAAGAAAATGAAAACATCAGGTATTGATATTATGGTCGCTCTAGATGTTTCCAATAGTATGCTAGCAAAGGATTTGGATAAATCCAGAAACAGATTAGAAGTTGCAAAACTTGCTATTTCAAAATTACTTCGTCAATTAAAAGGTGACCGTGTAGGAGTTGTTGTTTTTGCTGGTACAGCTTATAATTTTATCCCTATCACAAACGATTACGATTATATCAAAACTGAAATGCTTGCTATAGACCCAGGCATGATTTCAACCCAAGGGACAGCACTTGGAGCAGCTATTGAAGTGAGTATGCAATCCTTTGAAGAAGAAAGCAAAACACAAAAAGCCATCTTGTTGTTTACTGATGGTGAAAATCATGAAGACAATGCCATTCAATTAGCAAAAAATGCGATAGGTGATGGTATTAAAATATTTACCGTAGGAATGGGTACAAATAAGGCAGTTCCAATTCCTAAAAGAAACGGTAAAGGCTATCATACCGATAAAAACGGAACTACTGTGCTCACAAAGTTAAACCCCGAAATGTTGCAAGATATTGCTAAAATGGGAGGTGGAATTTATGAGCAAGCAAAACGTACTAATGTTGAATTTGATAATATTTTAAGTAGCATAGGAAAAATTGAAAAGTCTACATTTAAACAAAAAACATTTTTAGAATACGAAGATCGGTTTCAGTGGTTTTTAGCAATAGGTATTTTATTAATCATATTAAATACATTAATCCCGTCTAATAAAAAAGTTCATGCTTAAGTACTTAATATACATATTACTATTTACACTCTCTTTTAACTTAATCTCCCAAGAAGATAAGTTTTTAATTGTGGAAGGGAACAATGCTTACTATAACGAAAAATATGGCAATGCAATTATTGCTTATGAAAAAGCACTTAAAAAAAAACCTCAAAATCAACTGGGCGATTTTAATATTGGTTGTGCTAAGTATAAATCTGCTTTAAAAGATAAAAAGGAAATTGATAGCTTAACACAAACTAAACTAACTGCTGTTGCTGAATATTTTGGAACAGTAGCATCAGCTAAGAGTAAAAGTAAAGAAATATCAGAGTGTTACTACAACCAAGGAAATGCTTACCTGCTAGCCAATAAACCTTTCAAAGCAATAGATAGTTACAAAAATGCCCTAAGATACAACCCCTATAATAACGAAGCACGCTACAACCTTTCATACACCTACACTAGGTTTAGAAAAACGTTTGATGACGCTAAAAAACTTCAAGAAGAAATTGATAAACTCAAAAAACAAATTGAAGATTTAGAAAAGAAAAAGCAAGAACAAAACCCGCTTGATCAAAAGAAAACACAAGAAAAACAAGATCAGCTTAAAAAAGAAAAAGAAGAGCTCGAAAAGCAAAAAGAGAAACAAGAGCAAGAACAAAATCAACAAAAAAAAGGAGATCAAAAAGACAAGCAAAATGATCTAAACAAAGAAAAAGAAGAGCTTGAAAAGAAGAAAGACGAACTTTCTAAAGATGAGTTCAACAAGAAAAAAGACGAACTCAATAAAAAACAAGAGCAACTAGATCAAAATAAAAAGCAACAGCAAAAAAACGAACAGCAAAAACGTGAAAACGAGCTAAACAAAAAGCAAGAGGAGCTTAATAAGCAACAGCAAGATATCAACAAAGAAAAACAAGAGATTGATAAACAAAAACAGCAAGGCAATAACACGAAAGAAAACCAGCAAAAAGAAGAATTAAATAAACAAAGACAAAACCTGCAAAATGAGCAGCAAAAAAATCTTGATAAACAAAAACAAAACAACCAACAACAAGCGCAAAACAATCAAAAAAGAAATCAAGAGCAACAAGATTTAAAGGACAAAATGAACGATCCAAATACTTCTGAGCAGCAAAAAGAAGACCTTCAGAAAAAGCTGGATCAATCCAGAAAAGAGCAAGCGAAAGAAAACCAAAAAGCAAATCAAAAAAATGAGGAGCTTAAAAAAGAACAAGAAGCTCTTCAAGCCATGCAAGATCGCTTGAAAAAGCAAATGGATCAAAAGCCTAAATCAAACGAACCTAAAAAAGACGAACAAAAAAACACCGAGCAACAAAACAAACAAGATCAACAAACCCAAGACCAAAAAAAGCAACAGGAGCAGTCAAAGCCTCAAGAACAGGAACAGCAAGCCAGTCAAAACTCAAAAAAACAAGCTGCACAAAAAAAACAGCAAGTGAGTTACAGGCAAGCGAAACAAAATTTAGATGCGCTTAAAAACGATGAGAAAAAAGTCTTGTTGAAAATCAACAAACAAAAATCTAATAAGGACGCAAAAATGTCTGGTCAAGCTGGTAGTGGCACCTATACCGAACCCGATAAAGACTGGTAACTATTTAGCTAACCTTTGGAACACATACTTTAATTCACTTCCAATTTCTATACACTTATTCAAGTAGACTGTTTCTTCTTCATTTGTTCCATCCGAAAACTTGGGATCTTCGTATGTTAGGCTATATCTTTTTATTGATCCTGCCACAAACGGGCAACCTTCATCAGCCGAAGAACAGGTCATAAAAGCTAAAAAGTTGCTCGTTGGATTCTCTGAGGCATCATATAGCTTCGAATACAACATTAAGGGTTCTATCCCCTCACCTAACCTTAATTTATAAACTGGATTACTCACTTCATTTTCTCTATCAACATCTACCCCTATACTTTCTAGCGTACTAATTACTGTTGGATATACCTCTGTAACTTCCGTTCCTCCAGAATAAGTTTTAATAAAGGGTAACTCATAATAATCTGCCAAAATCCATGCCCAAACCTGAGCAAACTGACTCCTGCGGGAGTTGTGCGTACAAATAAAATTTAATAATATCTCTTCCTCTTTTAAAGAGCTTGCCTTTAAATCAGATATTATTTCATCTAACAATTGTTTTCTATCAAGACCTACCTTATAATCAAGGCTATTTTCAATAAATAATTTAAGTTTACTATACATTGCGGCTTTATAAAATCATCTGAACAAAAAATGATAGCTAATTATTACAACTTCATAAACAAGTTAAAGCTAATTAATGAATACTAATAATAGATTCTCAACTAATAATCCAAACATCAAGAAAATTTAATAAAAACTTTACAAAACCAATTTTGTAAGTATTTTTGTTCCCTTTCGATAGTATACCCAATAAAAAAATCTAAAACATAAGTTTAAACGTAGTTTATCTACCAAACCAAAACCAATCCTGTGAAGAACATATTACTTTTAATCCTTCTTTCATTTTCCTTTTTTGCCCAAAGTCAAATTGCCATAAAAGGGCAAGTAATTAATAAACAAACGGCTAATCCTATTATAGGAGCGACCGTGCAAGAAAAAGGAACCACAAATGGTACTTCTACTGATCTTGATGGAAACTACACCCTAACAGTTAAAGACAAAAACGCTGTATTAGTTTTCTCTTTTATTGGAATGAACTCATTGGAACAACCAGTAGGAGAATTAGTTGTTGTAAATGTTTCTTTAGATGAAAACACCCAACTGCTAAACCAAACTGTTGTAACTGCACTTGGTCAAGAAAGAGATGAAAAAAAACTAGGATACGCTTTCGAAACATTAGAAGCCAAAGAACTTTCAGAAGTAAAATCGCCTAACTTCATTGATAATCTAGCAGGAAAAATAGCTGGTGTAACCATTAACCAAGGACCAACAGGGGTTGGTTCAACTTCCAAAGTAACCATTCGTGGAGAAGCTTCTTTTACAAATAACAACCCACTTTTTGTTGTTGATGGAACACCTATCAATAACAACTCAATCAATAATTTTACGAATGATGCTGCTGCAGGTTTCCAAGAAGTTGATTTTGGAAACGGAGCTATGGAAGTAAATGCTGATGATATTGAATCTATCTCTGTTTTAAAAGGACCAAGTGCTGCTGCGCTATACGGAACACGAGCATCTAACGGAGTCATTTTAATTACTACTATGTCTGGGGCAAATACAAAAGGGTTAGGGATTTCGATTAACTCATCAACGTTTTTTGATACTCCCTTTAAACTACCAAAATTTCAAAACAAACACGGACAAGGGAACTCTGGTCAGTTTGAGTTTGTTGATGGTTTAGGTGGCGGAATCAATGATAACATCACTTACAGTT
>Ga0208830_1001436_pt1 | contig 10549 bp, 10 predicted proteins | sample DeeseametaMP2634_FD_184169 | JGI IMG/M metagenome (GOLD analysis project Ga0208830, IMG submission 184169) | Marine microbial communities from the Deep Atlantic Ocean - MP2634 (SPAdes) | ecosystem: Environmental > Aquatic > Marine > Oceanic | place: Northeast of Antigua and Barbuda, North...
AATTCTCCGTCCTCCACAGTACGTCTGTCCAGGAGCTTATTCTCTCGTTCTTTGAGAGATACTCCGAAGCTGCCGTCATGTCGCAAAACAATTTCCGCACCAGGTTTTGCGTAAAAAATTTCGATGCCTCTGTCTATAACTCTTTGCTGATTGATGTTTTTCGGAATTGTGGTCTCAGCTGTTTTTGCAAGTCGAACAGAACGGCTTTCGCCTTCACCTGTAGATTCAGAAGTTAGTTTGTATTCAGCACAGATCTTATGCACCATTCTCCTGCGGTATGAATTCATCGGTTCCATTTGCAGATGTGATTCATCTGACTTGATGAAACGCACAATTGCCGCGTTTACATCTGTCAACAGTTCCTGGTCGGAACTGCTTAATTCCATATCATCAATCATGAGTATTTTGTGTCAAGGAAACAATGCAACTAAAACCGCTTGAAAACGTCAGTTGTTTAAAACTGCTTCGGTCTGTCATTAGCCGTCAGGTTATTGTAGAACAAAATTGTATTTTGAAATCAACCGCCAGACTCATGCTTAAGCATCATAAGTCCGTGGTGATTCAGGTGATTCTGTTTGGGGAAGAATAGTTACTTCCGGACTTTCCGTTTCAGTTTTTTCTGCATCGTCACCCTCAGCATCTATGACCGGTGTTGGCAGATGCTCTAGAGCAATTTCTAAGACTTCTTCAACTGTTTGTACGGGAATTATTTTTAACCCTTTTTGAATTTCATCCGGAATTTCGCTAAGGTTCTTTTTATTATTATGTGGAATCATCACAGTGGAGATTAGTCCACGTTTTGATGCAAGAAGTTTTTCTTTCAGTCCACCAATTGCTAAGACTTTTCCTCTCAAAGTTATTTCTCCGGTCATCGCAACATCTTTCCGGACAGGAATGGAAGTAAATGCACTGATTAATGAAGTGGCAATAGTTACTCCTGCAGAAGGTCCATCTTTGGGAACTGCTCCTGCGGGTACGTGTATGTGGATGTCTGTTTTTTCAAATACAGAGGAAAAAATTCCTAACTGATTTGCATTAGTGCGCACGTAACTCAATGCCGCCTGGGCTGATTCTTTCATGACATCACCAAGTTTTCCAGTTAACTGTAATTTGCCTGTGCCTTTCATGATATTAACTTCTGTCACTAAAAGTTCGCCTCCGGCTTGTGTCCATGCTAAACCGCATGTGGTGCCAATTTCATTTTGTTCTTCTGCTTTCCCGTGTTTATAACGAGGAACCCCCAAAAATTTTTGAACACGATTAGGTGTAACCACAACTTTATTCAGATTGGTTTTCTTTACCAGCTGGGTTGCGACTTTTCTGCAAGTTTTCGCGATTTCACGTTCAAGATTTCTGACACCGGCCTCCCTGGTGTAACTTCGGATAATATCCAAAATGGCTTTATGCTGGAATTGAATTCTTTTAGAGGTCAGACCATTTTCAGCTATTTGTTTTGGAAGGAGATGCTCACGTGCGATGTGTTCTTTTTCCAGCTCTGTGTAACCCGAAAGTAGAATAACTTCCATCCTGTCTTTCAAAGCAGGTGGAATGTTCTGTTGGACATTTGCAGTACAGAAAAACAAGACATCAGAAAGATCAAATTCTACTTCCAAATAATGGTCCATGAAAGTATGGTTCTGTTCAGGGTCAAGAACTTCCAATAATGCGGCCGCGGGGTCTCCCATTACGCCATAAGACATTTTGTCTATTTCATCAAAAAGCAACAGCGGGTTTTTGAATTTTACTTTGCGTAAAGATTGAATCACTTTTCCAGGCATTGCGCCAATGTATGTCCGGCGATGTCCCCGGATTTCCGCTTCATCTCGAACTCCACCGAGACTGACGTGAGCAAACTTTCTTCCTAAGGCTTCGGCAACTGAACGGGCCAATGACGTTTTGCCTACGCCGGGAGGTCCGACCAGACAAATAATTGGCCCCTTCATTTTTCCCACCTGCTGTGCTACAGCAAGGTATTCAATAATACGTTCTTTTACTTTTTCCAATCCATAGTGCCGTGCATCAAGGACTTTTTCTGCTTTATCGAGGTCAAAATTGTCTTCCGATTTTTCTTCCCAGGGCATACTGAGCAACCAGTCAATGTAATTCCTGACCACATTTGCCTCTGAAGACATGGAAGGCATCATTTTGAGTTTTTGCAATTCCTTTTCTGCCGTCTCTTTGGCTTCAACAGAAAGCGCCATTTCCTCAATTTTTTTCGCATACTCCTCCATTTCCGCTTTGCCGTCTTCGCCCTGTCCTAATTCTTTCTGGATTGCCTTAACCTGTTCATTGAGGTAGTATTCTTTTTGTGTCCGTCCAATTTGACCTTGTACTCGTTCCTTCAATTTCCTTTCTACTTTTTTGAATTCTTTTTCTTCCAGCATCCGCCCATAGACTATTTCCAGTCGTTTTTTAGGATCATTGTTTTCGAGCAAATCCTGCTTTTTTTGCAAATCCATATTTAAGAGAGGAGCAATTCGGTCTGCCAGATTATGTGGTTCTTCGGAGTCAATGGACAATTTTTCGATACCTTCTGTTCGACGTTTAACGTCTTTTAGGTAGCGTTTAAATTCAGCGCGCACATTTTTACTGAGTGCCAATAATTCTGGTGCATTTGACGCTACTTCAGGGATGGGTTCTACAACCGCAGCAAAATGAGGATCCTCCATGTGAGCTTCAATGAGGCGACCCCTTGTTTTTGCCTCAAAGAGGGCTTTTATGGTGCCATTATGCAGACGCATGATCTGCAAAACCTTACCTATGGTTCCAACACGAAACAGATCTTTTGCTTTGGGTTCTTCTATGAGTGGGTCTTCTTGAGCCACGACAAAAATTTGACGATCACCCGCGAGTGCTTTTTCCAGTGAGGCAATTGAGAGAGAACGGCCAATAAAAAAAGGCGCGGTCATTTGAGGGAAGACCACAATATCACGCATGGGCAGCATAGGCAGCGCAATTCGTTTAGGTCCAGTAGATTTGTTCTGGTCTCCGCCGGGCATAATCTTCCTTTAAAAACGTTTGGTGAAAGAGGAATGAAAAAATTTCTGACTGTTGAGAATTGAAAGAAAAAAGTTCCGAAACATTATTCTAGTACAATTATCACAAACTGCCAAGACTGGATGCTTTGAAATACTTTAGCGATTTGCTCCGGAAAAAGCAAGTGATCAGGGTTCAATAGTTTAATTATGTTCACGTTTTTACAAAGGAGGCAGAGCGGTGGCGCTCATTTCCACGCAGATTTTGTTGCCAACATTGTAGCGGCGGACTTCCTTAAATGTTTTGCGGTGATTTTGTTTTCCAACAACGCTACGTAGATGAAATTCGGCAGCACGCTTTGCTCCGGAAACAGCATCCTGAACAAAAAGCGCGCAGGATCTACTTTTGACAATTACGTCAAGTTTTCCGCGATCTATGACTTTGTATTCCGGATCAAAAAAAGTTTCGTAATTTTCACCTACAGTGGAACAGCCATTGAACAAAAAGTAGCTAAAAAAGAATAACAAAATTATTCGTTGCATTTTTTCTTAAGTGAGGGCTTGACAACTCTTGAATCGTTCTCCAAACTAGCATTAACGGCATTGTCATATTCATAGGGTCTAAAATTTTTGTCCGTGTAAAAATCCCTGTTAAAACATTTTATTAGTGCAACCTTCATGCAGATCACACAATCTAAACAATTATTTTCTCGAGCCCAGCAAAGAATTCCAGGTGGAGTAAACAGTCCTGTCCGTGCATTTAAATCCGTCAACATGACGCCACTTTTCATCACACGTGGTTTGGGTTCAAAACTATTTGACGCCGATGGAAACGAATATATCGACTATGTAGGTTCTTGGGGACCAATGATTTTAGGTCATGCTCACGAGGAAGTTGTCCGGAAGCTGGAAGAAACTCTCCGGAAAGGAACCTCATTTGGTGCTCCAACTGAGGGTGAAATTCTGTTAGCAGAAATTGTCTGCGAGGCAGTGCCAAGTGTAGAAATGCTGCGTTTAGTTAATTCCGGATCAGAAGCTTCTATGTCCGCTCTCCGTGTCGCTAGAGGTTATACCGGTCGAGACAAAATTGTAAAATTTGAAGGCTGTTATCACGGTAGTGTTGATCACTTGCTCGTCCAGTCCGGGTCTGGAGCAATGACTTTAGGAATTCCGGATTCACCAGGAGTTCCGGCTGCTTTTGTAGAACTCACTTTACAGGCGAAATTCAATGATTTGGAGTCTGTTATCAAACTGACAGAAGAAAATTCCCAGGAAATTGCCGCCGTAATACTTGAACCGGTTGCAGGAAATATGGGGATGATTCCTCCGGAACACGGTTTTTTACAGGGCTTGCGTGACATCTGCGACCGTGAAGGAATTTTGCTTATTTTCGATGAAGTTATGAGCGGATTCCGTGTCGATTATGGAGGAGCCCAAAACATATTTGGCATAGTTCCGGATATGAGTATTTTCGGAAAAGTAATTGGCGGAGGACTTCCAGTTGGAGCTTATGGGGGACGTCAGGATATCATGCTTCAAGTTGCTCCAGCCGGCCCAATTTATCAGGCAGGCACACTGTCTGGAAATCCTCTTGCGGTTGCTGCGGGCTTAGCTACTTTGGGAATTTTGAAAGAGCAAAATCCTTATCCGGATCTTGGTCAAAAAACGGCATGGCTTTCCGGTGAGTTTAAATCGGCTGCGGAATCTGCTGGAATTCCCATTCAGACACAGGCCATGGGTGGTATGTTTGGGTTTTTCTTTTCAGAAAATCCTGTGCATAATTATCAGCAAGCACTCAAGACAGATACTGAAAAATTTTCTCGTTTTTTCCGGAGCATGTTGAAACAGGGGATTTATCTTGCGCCTTCAGCTTTTGAATCACTTTTTGTTTCAACTGCACATTCTGAGGAAGATCTGGAGCGAACCGCGGTTGCGTTTAGAAAGGCGTTGCGGGATGAATGAGATCAAAGAGAGTTGACCGCAAGAACGGAATTTAGCCTTTGTAAACTTTTCTTATTTCCAACTGGACTTAGGTTTTTCGTCGGGATGAGTGATTTCGCTGATCCGTACCCCAAAACGGTCATTGATCACGACTACCTCTCCGCGGGCAATTAGACGGTCTCCTATCAAAACGTCAATCGTGGAACCTACAATTTTGTCCATCATCACCACGGTTCCCTGTTTCCAGAGCATCACCTCATTCAGAGAAATGTCTGTGCGAGCAATTTCAGCCTGCATTACATGATGAGCGTCTGCCAAAAATTTCAGTTTGTGTAGTGTGGATTCCTGCTCTGGAGTTTCATCACTCATTGTATTTTTTGTTTTAAAGCTAATCTCAAGGGTTGACTTGTTTATTTAATCTTGCGATTATCTGGCGAATTCGATCTACTATAGATTGCAATCACATTATACGGTCTATCGACCAATGACACAATAAGCAGGAGCGCATACTATGTTTGGTTTAGGTATTTGGGAACTTTTAATAATTTTGGCAATTATCGTTGTCTTGTTTGGAGCAAAACGCTTGCCTCTAATTGGTGAGGGTCTTGGTGGAATGATTAGTAACTTTAAAAAGGCAACCAAGAAAAACAAAGAAGAACAAGCAAAAATTGATGAAAATACTACTGTAATCAAAGAAGATAGTACTGTAATCAAAGAGGAAAACAGCTGAATTAAAATCTATTTTTTTGGTTTTGGTCTTATAATCAAATTCATACTGACGCTTAGTTCCTTGAGTCGGGCTATCACAGGAACGAGTGCGCCATATTCAACTTTTTCGTCCGCCTCCACATCAACCAGCCACGGTTTTTTCTGTCCCTTAGTCCATTGTTTTATTTTATCTTCTAGCACTCTCTGACTTTTTTCCTCGGTGCTTCCTCCGATGCGCGTGTTTCCTAAGTACAATACTCCGGACTTGTCTATCACCAACCTCAGTGGTTCCTGCATTGGTTTCATGATGTCCTGATTGTAGCTGTCTTCAGGTAGATCAACTTGAATAACATGGTTTACGATCGGAGCAGTTACCATAAAAATGATCAACAAAACCAACAGGACGTCCACGAAAGGTGTGACGTTAATCTCACTCAGCGGTTCATTCTGTTCCCAGGAGTCTCCCATGTACTATCCATTCAAAACGATTAGTAAGTTCCATGCCAAAATTTCGCATGGTATTTGCCAGAAAACGAGTCTGATTGCGGAAATAGTTATAGGCCATTAATGCCGGAATTGCCGCAAGTAATCCTGCGGCAGTTGCGACTAAAGCCTCGGAAATTCCAGGGGCAACTGAAGCCAGACTGGTGACACCGGTTGTCCCAATACTCTGAAAAGATTTGATAATTCCCAGGACTGTTCCAAATAAACCGATGAATGGAGCAGCACTTGAAATGGTTGCCAGGAGGTTTAAACGATTTTCAATGAAAGAGTATCTTTCATTTATATTTTGTTCTATCACTCGTTGAAGTTGCTGACTTAGATGCGGGAGCATCGAAATGTTTTCTGCGATATCAGGTGCTGAGCGCTGAATACGCTGGCTCATTCGGGCAGCTTCCTGATAGGTAGCAGCGTACATTGACGCAAACGCTGAATAAGGAAAATCAGCAGAAACTTTTTTGATTTGATTAAGACTGGATTCGTTGAGGTAGATTTGGTAGAACCTCTGATTTTCTTTGCGGATATTGTAATATTGAAGCGCTTTGATAATAATGACGGCCCAGGAAAGGGCCGACATCAAGGCTAAAATTAACAGGACGATCTTCGCAATTATACTGCCACTCAGTACCATCCCAACTATGCTCGATTCGCCTAACCATTCGGTGAGCATAATTCAAAGCGCAGTCAAAGTTCGTGACAGAATAGCAAAGTGTTTACAGGCGGGTGAATTCTACCCGACGATTTTTACCCCAAGCAACTTCATTGCCGCCAAGAATTGCGGGTCGTTCTTCACCAAAACTGACCATCGTAAATTGTGATGGGTTTGCTCCAAGGCTGACCAGATAGTCAAAAACAGCTTTTGCACGCCTTTCACCTAGAGCCAGATTGTATTCATTTGTTCCGCGTTCATCACAGTGACCTTCCAATTGAACTTGAACATCCGGATTTTCAGTAATCCATTCGTAATTTTTTTGAATGACATCCGCAAAGGCTTGAGTGATAACGCTCTTGTCGTAGTCAAAGTAGACCAGTTCCATTTCATAAATGGCTGTTTCCGATTCTTCAGGAGGAGCTGAAATGATGGTAACAGCTTTGGGAGCTTCAACACTTTGATCGGCATCTTGTTCAACTGCTATTTCCGCCTCTTCTTTGGCCGCCTCTTGCTGTTGTTCAGCAACCACAATAGCAGCTTTCTTTTCTTCAACAGCTTTTTCCACTTTAACAGTTTCTTCCAGTTCTACAGCTTTAGGTTCTTCAGCTTTTGCAGGTTCTTCAGCTTTTGCAGGTTCTTCAGCTTTTGCAGGCTCTTCAGCTTTTGCAGGCCCTTCAGCTTTTGCAGGCTCTTCAGCTTTTGCAGGCTCTTCAGCTTTTGCAGGCTCATCAGCTTTTGCAGGCTCTTCAGCTTTTGCAGGCTCATCAGCTTTTGCAGGCTCATCGGCTTTTGCAGGCTCTTCGGCTTTTGCAGGCTCCTCGGCTTTTGCAGGCTCCTCCGTAGGAGGTTCCACCGTTTTTTCTGCACAGCCTGTAACCAGAAAAACCGCCATACTGGCCAAAAGAATCAAAAAATATAACTTTTTCATTACGTACCTCTTAATTTATTATAATCATTAAAAATGTGAAACAGTAAAACCTCCAGCTCTTACCCCTTCAGGGTGCAAGTGGAATGCCCAATTAAGCATCCTGGCAAAAAATTGATGAGTTACCAAATGCACAAAAACTAACTTGTAACCTTTCCCGGCCAATTATTGCAAGATTATTACAAGCAGTGGGAATCATCAGTAACTGGCATTTTCCCCAACCTGACAAAATTTATACCAGATAATTTTGCCGAAATTCGGGGCATTATTCTAACTTTTTACGGGCCAGTTCTCCATATGGTCCATCACTTTCCTTCAGGGCTTCCAGCATTGACATTTGCTCTTCGGCGTGCCCCAGTTTCCCCAGCAATTCGCTTGCTTCGAATACTGCCCGGTTAAAATATGGACTTTTTGGATAGTCAGAAATCAATGCACCGTAATAACCGAGGCTTGGTTCTAAAAGACCCTGATTTTTTTGAGTCTCCGCCAACAGCAAAATTAACAAATCTTTTTGTAAGTTGTTCCCTTTGTTGACCAGTTCAAGAACAAGAGGTTCTATGCTATTTACCTCACCCACAGAAACCAGTGCAAACACTGTAGCTAATTGATTCAATTCTGAAAGCTGTGCACTATTACTTCTGCTTTGATATTTCTCTAATTGTTCTTCAAGTACAGAAATTTTAAGTGACAGTGAGCTGATTTTTTCGGACAGCTTTCGATTGTTTTCTACAAGAATCTTGATTTTAGCATTTTGCGGCTCCAAAATAGCCAATTGCTCTCCTGCACTCTTTGAAGATATCTCTTTAATCTGCAGCAGTTCCAGTTGTAAACGCGCTACTAATCGCTTAACCTTTTTAATGTCGTCAGCTCCTCCCACAGCCACTGAAGAGCCTAATGAAACCAGTACAACGGCCATAATAGTTTTGATAGAAAGCCGTCTCAAAACACTTGGGATAAAACTAAGCATTTTTAGCGCAATCCAGAATTCCAGGAGGGTGATGTTTCATTAACTCCATCAACAGAGCTGGTAAGTCTTTGAGCAGAGCTTCCTGAAGATAGCACATAATAAATCTTCCAGTCCATTCCTTTTTTAGCCTGAAACGCAACCATAGAACCGTCCGAAGACCAAACAGGACTCTCAGCCTGCATACCTTTTGGTGAAACTTGGTTTGCAAATCCTAATGGATCATCGGCTCCAACACGAAAAATTGCTGTTTTCCCACCAACTAAGCTAGTATACGCAATCATAGAACTATCAGGTGACCAGGCGGGAGAAGTATTATATTTTCCTTTGTTTGTGAGGCGCGTAGATTTTTTTGTACTCAAATCCATCAGGTAAATCTGAGGGCTGCCGGTTCGGTCGGATATGTACGCGAGCTTGTTTCCATCAGGTGAAAGGACAGGTTCAGTTTCAATGGATGAATGTTTAGTTAACTTGCGTGACATTTCCAACGAAGGCCCGGTACCCGCATAAACAACCACGTATTCGTATATATCTGTATTTCTGCCGCCAGCATGTTTAGCAAAATAAACTTTCCCGTTGCTTCCCCATGAGGCACTGCTGCCTTTACCTTCATCGAAATAAATACTCATGCCCCTTAATCTTAAAGGAAGGAAGCCTTGCCAGAATATTTCTGATCCACGACCAGTTTGAGCTGAATAGATAATGGTGTCGCCTTTTGGATTCCAGCTTACACCAGTGTTATTAAATAAATTATAGGTAACAATTTGTTGTACTTCTGAGCCAAATCGTTTCATTACGAGAGAATTTCGACTTTCTCCTTTTTTAGACTCTGACCAGATAACGATACTTCCCAAAGACCCCTTGATTCCCATCAAATTTTTGATGAGAAAATTACCCAGTTGAGCGGATTTTAAATTAACATATTCCTCATCTTGATTGCGGAATCTCATCCCTGTTGTAATTGCCTCAAAACTTGTACCTTGTGCACCAGCCAGTGTTGCTGAAACGATTTTTGGATCAGTAGTGGAACTTATTTCAAGACTAAATGTGGACTCCTCTGTATCGTCTAAAATATTGAACAGCAGAGTTTTCTGCATTTGACTGCGCAACTGTTCAACAAGCAGATCAACTAAGTCTGAACTGCTTTTAGCTTTAATGGATAGGTTGAGTTTTTCTATACCAGGTTTGTTAATATCAAAATACTCAATAGCCAAAGCTGGCGAAACAAGGTAGAGCGAAACTCCAATAATTAGGATCAGCTTAAATAAAATTTTCATACATTCTCCAATGACTATGGTTTAAATGTTAATACACCAAAAAAGTGTATTCCTAAAGGGGCGTAAATTTCAGCCCGATCTCAGTCAGTTTGCCTTCAAAATTGTCAGGCAAAGGTGGTAAAGCCTCTAATTTAGCAAACAAGGATTTCACTGACTGATCAAAAATCCTGTTACCTGAAACTTTAACAAATGAATATTGAAGCAGTGTGCCATCTTTCGCGATAATGAGCCTAACCTTCATTTCCAGATGGTCACTTAATTCAGCCGGTAATTTCCATTGTTCTTGAATGTAATTGTTCACTATCTGCAGGTAAGTACCACGCTGCAACACTCCTAATTTTTTAATCTTCCTCGCAATTTTTGATTTTCCCTTGGCAAAAAGAGTAGAGTTTTTTGCAATTACTTCTGCTACCTGAGCTTTGCCTGTTTTAGAAAGTGTACCTTGTTGTCGTATTTTTTTGAGGTTCAGATTTTTAGTATCAAATGTAAATCCCTTTAATATCTTTGCAAGTGAAATTGTTTTATTTTTAGCAGATTCAGGAATTGTTTTCTCTAAAGCCTTTAATTCTTCCAAGGGGAGTTTCTTTAACTCTGACAACTCTTTTG
>Ga0208830_1001441_pt1 | contig 10532 bp, 8 predicted proteins | sample DeeseametaMP2634_FD_184169 | JGI IMG/M metagenome (GOLD analysis project Ga0208830, IMG submission 184169) | Marine microbial communities from the Deep Atlantic Ocean - MP2634 (SPAdes) | ecosystem: Environmental > Aquatic > Marine > Oceanic | place: Northeast of Antigua and Barbuda, North...
CGCACTGTCATGGGGTGTCAGGGGTCGGAGGTTCAAATCCTCTCACACCGACCAACTTCTCTCTCCCCATTCAATGGCTTATGCCATATATATCTCAAAGTAAAATCGAAACTCACTTTTCTTGTACCAATATACAGCAGTAAATTTAGCTCAATAAAAGAGTGCATACTTGTATATACACTCTTAAACATTATTAGCGCAAAGCCTAGTTGGTTTTAATGCTCAAGATGTCGAAAAGCATCAATAGAGAACCCGCCATAAATAACCATACTCCAGCGGTTGCAAATTTGCTGAAGGCTGGCAAGAAAAGGGTACTTCCCCAAAAAAAGCACAAGCAGGCGGCTACACCCAATTTGTTATTTTGTACTTGTTTCATGATAGTCATTTTCACGTCTTCCTTACTACTAAATAGAAGGTTGAAACTGAAGGCTTACTGAAATACGGTTCCAGCTATTAATTTGCAGAATAATAGACGTGAGTTCTATCAGCCCTTCTTTTCCGAAGGTGCTTTCTACACTGTTATACATTTCTTCAGTAATAGTGGAAGAGTGGATAAGCGTTAACGCTTCCGTCCACGCTAATGCTGTTCTCTCTTCAAAACTGAAACAATCTAGCTCTCTCCATGCAGACAATACATCAAGCCTTGACTGATTTTCATCAGACTCTCTCGCTTCTTCGGCGTGCATGTGTTGGCAGAAGCCGCACTGATTAATTTGTGACGCACGAAGCTTAACTAAATGTATGAGTTTATGACTTAAAGTAGTTTTGACTGAAGGCTTAACCAAGCTTGTGAGGTGTTCAAGAATATGGGGATATTCAGAATATAGCTCAGATTGTGTAATACGTTTTTTCATAGTGATCTCCTTTAAACTGCGGAGAACTATAAAGTCTAAGCAAAACGCTTAATTGTAAATTTGCGACAACTTTCGCTTTCTATACTGAAGGGGCGTTTCCAGCGCGAAATCACTAAACGAATGCGTAAAGTGCGCTTGGTCGAAGTAACCACATGCCAATGCGACGTGGCTCAGCGCTTCAGAATTTGAGGTTAATAACGATCGAGCATGGCGTATTTGAGCAAATTGATACAGTTTGTTTGGCGAGAAACCAAAGTTAGTGCGAAATTGGCGCTCCAGCGTTCTTCGGCTGACGCCGAACTGATCGGCAAGATGTTGTGGGGGCACCAGTAAATTCATCGACTGATAAAGCATGCGCTCCCATTTCTGAAAGGCACCATCAGTATTTTCTGCTAGCTCAATCAACCAGTGCTGTATTGCTAAGCACTGCTGGCTAATAGTTTTTCCAATAAGATAGGCTTGCAGTCGTTGATAGGAATCACGCTGCTTAACCATAGCCAACGCGATGTCGATTTGTTGGTTTTTACTGTCATCAAAGGTTAAACCGAACAAGTATTTCAAGGCACCGGGCCTAAATCTTACACTTATTTGTCTGCAAGCCAGTTCCCACGGCATGGCGCAGACCTGAGTATGGTAAAACAATTGCGCTTCACAGTTAGTTTGATCGAGATAGAAAGTCAAACTAGCACCTGCATCGGGATAAAATTTTTCGTTTAGGGTTGTAGCTGAGCCTTCTGGGTTATCAATCACCCATATGCATTGTACAAACCGTTTTATGGAAGCAGCAGGGGTTACGAAACCAATATCAATCTGCTTAAAGCTAGCGGCAGGAATAATCTCGTTGTTGGTTGAAGCGTCCATAAAAGTTGGTTGCGAGTCTAGAGTTAAATCAGTGAAGCTTTATATTACCCCTGTCGCGTGCCGTATCAAGACAAAGTTTCACGTTTAGTTAGTGTAGCGACCTAAAAAGCTTGTCATAGATTTCAACACGGCTTCAGCACTTTCAATTTGCGGATAGTGCCCAATTTGATCGAACTCAATTACGTCTGCATTGGGAATGAGTTGTTTGTAACGCGCCACCATATGCGCGCCAGAGATTGGATCAGCCATACCTACGGTTAGTCGAAGAGGGGCATTGGCATTTTGCAGTGCACTTACCCAGCGCTCTCGGTATTGTTTACGCTGCTTCATATAGTCCAAAAGCAAGTGCATGTGTTGGTGACCATTATTTGCACTGATAAGTGTCCAAAAATCATCGATGTCTTGATCTGAAGGAGGTGTGTTTGGACCAAATATGTTGTGCATGCTTTTTCGAATTGCATTTTTGTTTAAAAAGCGAATGAGTAGACCACCAATTGGAGAGAGCAGCAGCTTTTGAATGGGCAGAGCACGATGTGTCTCAGGAAAAAGGCCACCGTTAAGTAAGTGCAGCGATTCGATGCGAAAGGCAAGGTCGTTTTCCAGTTGCTGCGCCATCATTTCTTGCGCAACCGTATCACCGTAATCATGAGATAGAACATGGGCACTTGTGATACCTAAATGCCTTATTACCTCACTTATCGTGTCTGCTTGCTCCTTAATTAAGTATTTTTTTGATGACTTATCGCTAAAACCAAACCCCGGCATATCGAGCGTCACGCATTGGTACTTGTTTGTAAGTGCTGGCCATATTTTAGCCCAATCAAAACTTGCGGTGGGGTATCCGTGAATGAGTAATAGTACTGGTCCCGTGCCTTCTGTTTTATAAAAAACTTGCTGACCGTCGACGTTTAAAAAGTGGCCGGAACTTCGCCATTGTGAAAGTTGCATTTCTACATGCCTTGTTATGCTTTTGTATTTAGCTTGCCCAGCCTTTGATGTTAGGTCTGTCGTGAGGGCGACATTTTAATAATGTCGCGCGCTGCACAGGGAATTTATAACGCAGGGTATAGGTTGTGAAAAATGAGAGGCACGCTAGGCTTCAACCGGAATACACACGGTTACTTTCGTACCCTCTCCGAGGGTTGATGTTAAGTCAATCTCACCGTTAAATTTTTGTCGTACTAAGTTGTATAAAATATTTAGGCCCAGCCCTGTACCGCCTTTATCACGAGCCGTGGTGTAAAATGGCTCGAATACCTTCTTGTGAAGTGCCTCTGGTATACCTTTGCCATTGTCTTGTACGCTAATCACAATGCCTTTGGCATTTTTACTGCAGCTCACACTCACTCTATTTACGTCGTTATTTACCGATGGACCAAAAGCGTGACGCTGAGCATTCGATATTAAATTTGTTAGCAATTGGGCAATTATACCGGGGCAGGTGGTTATTACTAAATTGGGCGTAACGTCTATGCTAAGCTCGACTTGTTCTTTGCGAAGCATGGGCTTTAAAGGGTTACAGACTCTAGGGATATATTCGTCTAATGCAATTTCTTCTATTTCTAACGACGTTTGGTCAGCAGAAGTGCGCTTAAAGTCTTGTACTAAATTCGCTGCCCGCATCAGGCTCGTTTCAGCCAAGTTTAGCCCTTCAGAGCAAATAGCTTCAAAGTCTTTAAAACCCTGCTCGGTTAATTCATCGTTTTCGAAGTCTCGATAGATGTCTTTTAGTTCTTCTTTGCAGTTACTGACGGAGGTAAGTGCAATGCCTAACGGCGTATTTACTTCGTGAGCAATGCCTGCGACTAGATTTCCTAACGCCGCCATTTTTTCTGACTCGACGAGCTTTTCTTGTGCGGCCTCAAGTTCAGCCGTGCGGTCTATTACTTTTTGCTCAAGGGTTTGGTTGGCCTCAATTAGCCTCTGCTCGTAATCTGCGCGCTCATTTGCACTCACTGCACGCCCGTAAAGGTCTGCCAGTGACGCCGCAAATACAACTTCATCGGCATGCCATTCACGGGCTTTGCCTTGGTGTTCACAGCAAATTATCCCAATCATTTTGCCGCGGTGGCGAATAGGGACATCAAGCATAGAGCTAATCCCAAGCGGCGTTAAATACACTTCTGCAAATTCAAATGTTGCAACATCTGTTAATGCGTCGTGGGCCGCAATGGTTCTCTCTGAATCTAGCGCCTCGAAATAGTGAGGAAAGTCTTTTCGGGTAAGTACTAAGCTTTCGTGGTCCAGGTCATTACCCTTATCAATGAGCAATGTGCACTGGACCAGTGTTTGCATTTCATCATACAACCAGATACCTGCACGAGTAATTTCCAAGCCTTCACATACAGAGTTGATAATAAGTCTGGAAGCTACGTTCAATTCACCTTTATCAATATCTGCGCTTTGGCTAACGCGTAATAAAATTAACTCTAACGTCTCTTTCATTCATCTTCGTCCGGTTCTGTGGCACGAATTTCAAGGATCCTGTCGAAGTGCTCTATCATAATGTGGGTGATTAGCGGGTCGAATTGTTTCCCGGAATTCTCATGAAGATAGGCTTTTACTTCCTCAGGACTCCATGCCGGTTTATAGCAGCGCTTAGATAGCAATGCGTCTACCACGTCAACAATAGCCATAATGCGACCTTCAACAGGAATATCGTCACCAGCTAGTCCTTCCGGGTAACCTTGACCATCCCAGCGCTCGTGGTGGGTTTTGGCAATAATGGCGCCCATTTTAGCAACAATACGGTCTGAGCCCGCAAGTAGCTCGTAGCCTTTTTGTGCATGGGTCTTCATGATCTCCCATTCTTCGGGGTCGAGTTTGCCCGGCTTATGTAAAATAGTTTCAGGGATGCTAATTTTACCCACATCATGAAGTGCGGCTGAATACCGTATGGTCTCAATAAACTCTCGGCTCATGTGAAGCTTTTCAGAGAGAAATTCGGTCATAAGAATGACCCTTCTTACGTGACTACCGGTCTCTTTACTCCGCATTTCGATTGCGTCGCTAAGCACCATAATGAGTTCTTTTTGGGTTTTTTGTATGTCTTCTTTTTGCGTGAGATTTTGGAATATTACCGCCACATTAGAGGCAAACATCTCTAAGGTCTTGCGCTGCAGAGCATCCAGTGGATGATCTAATTTAACGTACAAAATGTTGTGACTATCTTCTCCAGTAGGGTAGTAGCCGATGAATAAATCTTTAGACTGATAGTGACTTTTACTTTCTAAGACTTGTTTGATTTCTTCTTCAATGGTTTCAGGAATTCGGCTAGAAATTCCAGGTTCGCATAATCCAACTAGGTCGCCGCTGGCACCTAGCACCGTCATGGTCGTATCGCCATATAAATCGGTGTGCTGAGTAGACAAGTAGAGTACAGTGTTGTTTAGGTTAAGCAGTGTAAGTGTCTGTTTCAACACTGCGGTGCCAAATTGGGTTAAAGACTGGCTTGCTAAAACGGAAGACGAGGATTTTAAAACGTCTTCCATACCGCGCTTACCTTGCTCAATAGTCTGAATATCCCGATACGACCTTATTGCTGTGTACACACAAGACTTAAGTTTAAGCGATGATAATTCGGTTTTGGCTTTGTAGTCGTTTATGTCGTAACGCCTGATTACCTCTTCTTCCGGCGCCTGACCAGGTTGACCTGTTCGCAGAATAAGGCGGGCGGTATGGTTATTGAGCTCGTTGCGAATGGCCTCAACCAAATTCAAACCCGCATCGTCAGTTTCCATCACCACATCAACGAAAGCGAGAGCGATGTCTGGATTTGCTTTGAAAAGTGCTAGGCCTTCAGCGCCACTGTGAGCAGATAGAAATTCAACCCCGCGTTTTTCGAAATTAAATTTCCGCAGAGTGAGTTTAGTGACCTCATGTACGCCTTCTTCATCATCGATTATGGCTATTTTCCATGGAGCTTGGCGAGAGGTGGATTGTTCTGTTTTTGACTTCTTAAATAACGACATACATAGCGCTATAAACGTTTAGATACATTAAACGTAAGCCACAATTTTCAATCTCGCAAACTTACTCGACAAGTTTTGTTCTAAAGTTCAATGAGCATATTTTGATGACAGAAGTCTCTTAATCATCGGTTAGACGTGTTTTAGGCAAGTATTAAAAATATGCCATGTTTGTTAAATTGTGGAGCCCAGCAGATTCCCGTAGGAAAAAACTGCTGGGCCGCGATACCTTACAACAATAGCGTTTAGCTATCTTCGATAGGGGTATTTTCAGTAATCGGTACCGTATTTACGTCGGTATCTAAGCTTTCTACCGCATTTCGTACGCCTGCGGCGTAGTCTGGATGTACTTTTTCTAGTACGGCATACCAACGCTCTTTTACGCTATCTGAGCACGGGCCCATAGCGGCAGCGTAGTTTTTGTATAGCCGTTCTTTTTGATCATCAGAAAACATCTCATACAGTTTTCGCGGTTGAACGTAATCCACATCTGCTTCATCTTGATGATATCTATCAGCGTCTCCATCAATGCGAAGCGGGGGCTCTTTCACCGAAAAGTCAGCCACCGGACCTTCGTATTGGTTAGGCTCGTAGTAGGCGTCAGGGTTACCAAAATCATTGGTAAAGAAGCGCATTGAGCCGTCTTTGTGATAGTGGTTTACCTTGCTATTTTTCGGCGCGTTAGCGGGGAGTGCTTCATAGTGTGTGCCCAAACGATAGCGATGGGCATCAGCATAAGAAAATATGCGAGCCTGAAGCATTTTGTCAGGGCTAAAGCCAATACCAGGGACAACATTTGACGGACTGAATGCTGCGTTTTCTATCATTTGAAAGTAGTTTTCTGGATTTCTGTTCATTTCCAGTTCGCCAACTTCAATAAGCGGATAGTCATCGTGCGGCCACACCTTGGTTAGGTCGAACGGGTTATAGCTTTGTTGTCCTGCTTCCTCTTCTGGCATGGCCTGAATGTACATTGTCCATTTTGGGAAATTGCCTTCTTCAATAGCGTTATATAGCTCTTCCTGATACTTTTCCCGAGTGCTTCCAATGATTTTTTCAGACGTTTCATTGGTGTAGTTTTTAATGCCTTGTTGAGTTTTGAAATGGAACTTCACCCAATGACGCTTGCCTTCTTTATTCCACATGCTGAAAGTGTGGCTGCCATAGCCGTTCATGTGCATAGGTGACACCGGAATACCACGGTCCGACATTAAAATGGTAACTTGGTGCACGCTTTCTGGCTGTGCAGCCCAAAAGTCGAACATGGCTTCTGGTGAGCGCAGGTTAGTTTTCGGATGACGTTTTTGCGTACGAATGAAGTCAGGGAACTTGTATCCGTCACGAATGAAGAAGATAGGAGTATTATTACCTACCATATCCCAGTTGCCTTGTTGTGTGTAAAACTTCAAGCTAAAGCCTCGCACGTCACGCTCGGTATCAGCTGCGCCTGATTCTCCTGCTACCGTAGACCACCGGCTTAATACTTCAGTTTGTTTGCCCACTTCTGAGAATAAGTCAGCGCATGTGTAATCGGTAATGTCGTGCGTGACCGTAAATGTGCCCTGTGCACCCCAGCCTTTCGCGTGAACGACACGTTCTGGAATTCGTTCGCGGTTTTGATGCGCTAACTTTTCGATTAGTTGATAATCTTGTAAGAGGGCGGGGCCGCGCTCTCCTGCTGTTTTAGTGGTTTCGTTACTTACTACGGGGGCGCCTGCCGACGTGGTTAATTGCGGTTTCTTAGCCATTATAAAACTCCTTTCGTATGCTTCTTTTGAAAGCCAAACTTCCATAAACATCATGTGTGCCTGACTCATGACATGCTTTTGCTACGCACTGCTAAATGAAAGGGTTTACAAACCTCTATATATATCTATAAAAACAAACAATCTGAATTAGGTTTGCCACCTATTGAAGAGCAAACTCGTCGTGTTTACTCTAACTTAACAAGTTCAATTACCGCGTTTAAGGAAGTGTATGAATTTTGCCGAGTTTGCAGCATCAAGAAAGAGTGTTAGAGGGTTCACTAAACAGCCTGTTACTAAGGAAATAGTTGACGCGATTATCAACGCAGCGAAGTGGGCGCCATCGTCCTATAACACGCAAACCTGGAAAATTCATGCAGTAACAGGCGACGTGCTTGATAAAATTCGTGAAGGCAACACCAAAAATACACTTGAAGGTAAACCGCACGTTCGAGACTTTCCATACAAAGAGGACTACGAGGGGATTCACCGTCAGCGTCAAATTGATGTAGCCATACAGCTGTTCGACGTAATGGGAATAACCCGAGAAGACAAGGAGAAGCGTATGGATTGGATGATGCGCGGCTTTAGGCAGTTTGATGCACCCGTTTCTTTGGTGCTTACCTATGACAAGGCTTTAGAGCCAGCAGGGATCACGCAGTTTGGTTTAGGGTCGCTGGCGTATGGCATTGTGCTAGCTGCATGGGACTTAGGGCTTGGTTGTGTTATCAATGGTCAGGGCATTATGCAGTCCGATGTGGTACACAAGCACGCTAACATCCCTGATGATGAGGCCATTATGATTTGCATAGCCTTGGGCTATCCAGACCCAGAGTTCGCTGCAAACGAGGTTCGATCAACTCGCGCCGACAACGAAGAGTTTGTGACGTATCACGGGTTTTAGCGTTTTTCGATTTAGGCGGCTCGGTATTTTTTCTGCAAGCCATGCTGAGTTAAGCCATCGGCATGAAAACGTCCGTTTGAAATATCATGAGCCTCTAAAACAGCGCCTTCACAGCGGAACATTTCCGAATTTTTAATGTAAGTGGTTACTTTGTTGGATGATTACTTAAGAATTGTTCTATCTCGGGCGCGGGGAGTGGCTTGCTCCAATAATAGCCTTGACCCAAGTCACACCCCATTTTTATTAGCTTTTCTAAAGCGGGTTTACTTTCAATACCTTCAGCTACCGCTTTCATGCCAAGGCTGTCCGCGATGCTGATTATTGCTGCAACTAAAGGTGCGTCGTTTTCCCCAGTGCCCAAGGTGTTGATAAAAATGCGGTCTATTTTGAGTTTGCGAGCGCTAAATGTCTGTAGATAATTTAAATTAGAGTAACCGGTACCAAAATCATCAATAGCAAAGTGCACGCCTAACGATTTAATCGCTTCGAGTTGTTCGCCAGTGGTGCCATTTTCATCCGCGAGTATGGTTTCAGTTAGCTCCAGCTCTAAAAATTGCGGTGCTAATTGTGAATTTTGCAAGGCCTGCTCAACGACCGCAGGGAGCGTACCATCTTTGAATTGTGCAAAGGATAAGTTTACGGCAACAGTAAGATTAGTATGACCGTTTTCATGCTGTTTAGCGCAAAATTCACAAGCCTGGTTTAACACCCACGCACCAAGAGGGATGATCAGGCCACTGCTTTCCGCTAAAGGTATGAACTTGTCGGGGAATATCATTGAGCCGTCTTTCTGAGGCCATCTCAAAAGCGCCTCTACTGCTTGAACCTTGTTAGAGGCAAGGTCTATCAACGGTTGGTAGTACACTTCGAACTCATTGGCCTGTACGGCCGGGCGCAAACGCTGAATAAGTGTGAATTTTTCATCGTTTTCTTCGTCAAAGCGCACGTCATAGTATTCGTATCTATTTCTGCCGTTGCGTTTCGCTTCGTACATGGCAATATCAGCTTTTCGGCACAGCTGTTTAAATTTAATTCCGTCATAAGGCGCTTGTGCTACACCAATTGAACCCGAGACTACCACTTTGGTTTGCAGTACTTCGAACTCGTTCGAACACCACGTAATTAAGTTCTTACATAAATCATCGATTTCAGATTTGTCTGATATTTCTGGCGCCAACACAATAAACTCATCGCCACCGAAGCGTATTAAACTTTGCTTTGTGGATAGGTGGTCGGTGATGGTTTGAGATATTTTTTGAAGAAACCGATCGCCCGCAGCATGGCCAAGAGCGTCATTCACGGGTTTAAAATTGTCTAAGTCTATAAACAGCAGCGCGAGCTGAAGCCCTTTTTCTTCACTCTCTCGTAGCTTTTCGTTGAAAAGTCGCTCGCCCAAAATCCTATTTGGCAAGTTTGTGAGCGGATCGTGATGTGCTAAGTGCTGGATATGTGCTCTATTTTGCTCAACTTTAGACACCTCTTGCTGCAGTGACTGCATAAGCCGACGAATATCCTGTATCAAAATAAAAACGCTGAAGCCCGTAATAACGTAAATAACCATGATGAAGAGCACGTGAGACCAGCTCAAAATAGGCGGGTTTGGTGTTACTACATCGTGCATTATCAACCACGTAAGCGTAATGCACTGAAGAAGCACTAAAGATAAAACGGTGCCAAATAGGGCAATTCCACCTAATAAAGCCGCAAATATGATGACGCCAGGATAGCCAATCATGGCGATATCAAATACGCCTGCACCTGTTGCGGATAGGGCAAACAGCATTGACGACATAGCGCCCAAAAGTAGGTAACTGCTGGTGGTAACGTAATACTTGTATGCGAGCGAGCCAGTGACGATTAATGAGAACAAGCCCAGTAAAAAGATATCAAAAGTTATGCCTCTCGCGACCAGAGACGAAGCGAAAAGCCCGAAGCCTGTTACCGCGCTTATTTGAATGACACGGCGCCTTCGGAGTGACGTTAGATCAGCAAGCTTTGCTGATGAGGAAAAAAAATCTTTAACCTGCATTCTTCCAAATCTTGAAGGAGGTTTATAGCAACCTTAAACCTAACTTGGAAAAAAGCAAGTGCAGAGACGCAACGTTATACGTTATTGGCAAAAGACGAGGAAAAACACAGCAGTGCTCGAAAACACTGCTGCCCGTAAAGTAAATAACTACCTTTCGTCTGATGGTGCGTA
>Ga0208830_1001442_pt1 | contig 10527 bp, 8 predicted proteins | sample DeeseametaMP2634_FD_184169 | JGI IMG/M metagenome (GOLD analysis project Ga0208830, IMG submission 184169) | Marine microbial communities from the Deep Atlantic Ocean - MP2634 (SPAdes) | ecosystem: Environmental > Aquatic > Marine > Oceanic | place: Northeast of Antigua and Barbuda, North...
AATGATAATTATTAAATTTATTACATTTAAAATATAAATTAATATTATTTTTAGATATGTCAAAATCATTAAAATTTAATCTTTTCAAAAAATTAAATATATTTTGTTCATCAATCCCAATCGCTTTAATATAACCATCAAAAATTCTAATTTCTATTTTATAATCTTGATAAGAATAGTTAATTTCAATATATTTATTATTATTATTATTATCTGTTTTAATTTGATAAGGAAATTTTTTCATTGATACTATATACTTTTAATTATTTTTTGTTTAACGATATTTGATTCCTGTTTTTTGTTTTTCTGAGAATTTTCTAAGATACTAAGTCTTAATTGTTTATCTTCTACAGAATCTAAAATAAAATCAAATTCTTTTTGATTAGCTGTTTTTGAATAAGTAAGAATTTTATTTTCTAAAATTTCGTGTATTGAAATTTTTTCTTGTTTTTTAATAGATCGAATTTCATGAAGTAGCGCTTCTTCTTCTTTGGTTAACGATTTAAGAGTTTCGTCAATATATTTAAAAGATTTAAATCTAATTCCTTCAAATAAATGAGAAAACAAAAATTGAAATAAAGTAGACTTGTTTTTTAGCATTCTTTTATGAATTAAAGGATAAATCCATTTAAAAAAAGGAACAGAAATTATTGTAAAAAATAAAGTTAAAAATCCATGAATGTAATTATTATTTGATAAATCTTTAAGCCCTAAAACAATTGTCAAAAGGAGTGTGCCAGCAAATAAAAATGCTAAAAAAAACATTATACAATTTTCAATAAAATTGAAATTATTTAAATTAAAACTTAAATTGTTAATTTTTTTTCTTAAACTAATAATGGTTTTTATGTCCATGTATATTTACCTTTTTATATACTTTTAATGATTTTTTGTTTAACGATATTTAATTCTTGTTTTCTATTTGACTGAGAAATTTCTAATATTCCACGCCTTAATTCTTTATCATCAATAGAATCTAAAACAAAATCAAGTTCTTTTTGATTAGCTTCAACAGAAAAAGCAAGAATTCTGTTATTTAATATCTCATTTATTGATTTTTTATTTTTTTTGTTAATAAATTGAATTTCAAAAAGTAATCTTTCTTCTTCTTCTGTTAAGGAATCAAGAAATTTGTTAATATATTTAGGGGCATTAAATCTTAATCCTTCAAGTAGATTATAAAATAAAAACTTAAATAATGCAGGTTTTTTTCTAAGTAAAAATTTACCTACAAAAATAGAAAAATGAATAAACAAAGGTATAGATAAAAATCCGCAAATAAAAATAAAAGTACCCAAAAGTATATTGTCTTGTGCTAATGTAAATGCAATGTGTAAAGAAAAGAATAAAACAGCAATAAAAAAAGAAATCCCTATAGCAGTCATTATTCCCTTTTCAAAAATATTAAAATTATTTAAATTGAAACTTAAATTGTTAATTTTTTTTCTTAAACTAATAATTATTTTTATATCCATGAATATTTACCTTTTTATATACTTTTAATAATTTTTTGTTTAACGATATTTGATTCTTGTTTTTTATTTTTTTGAGAAATTTCAAATATTTTATGTCGTAATTTTTTATCATCAATAGAGTCTAAAACAAAATCAATATCAGTTTGATTAGCTGTTGTTGAGTAAGTAATAATTTTTTCTTCTAAAATATCATTTATTGATTTTCCTTCATGTTTTTGAATATTTCTAACTTCAAGAAGTAGTTTTGCTTCTTCTTCGGTTAAGGACTCAAGAAATTTGTTAATATATTTAGAAGCATTAAATTTAATTCCTACAAGCAAATTAGAAAACAAAAACTTGAATAATTGAGATTTTTTTCTAAGTAAAAACTTATTTACAAAAGTAGATAAATAAAAAAGTAAAGGTATAGTTAAAAATCCGCCAACAAAAATTAAAGAACCCAAAAATGTGTTGCCTTCTAATACTATATCTGAAGTGTAGATAGGAAATGATATAATAGCAATAAAAAAAGAAATCCCAAAAGCTCCCATTATTCCATATTCAAAAATATTGAAATTATTTAAATTGAAACTTAAATTGTTAATTTTTTTTCTTAAACCAATAATTATTTTTATATCCATGAATATTTACCTTTTTCGAATTTTGCTATTATAAATGAATAACAAAAAAATGTCAAAAAATAGTTGAAAAAATTTTTTAAATAGCGTATAGTATAAATTATTAAATAAATTGTAACTTAAATGAGGAAAAATAAATGAAAGAATTAGTTATGTTTTCAGGTAACTGTGGATTTGGATGCGGCTTCGGCTGTACGTATACTTCTGCCTGATAGATAACATTAGATATTGAGGCAGAAAGCCTCAATGTCATTTTTCCTAAAAAGACCTTGAGGTGTAATAACTTCAAGGTTTTTTTTATGCGCTTTTTTTAGTGTAGGGATACACTTAATTTTAATTTAAGTCATTGATTTTATTGAATTTTTTTTAAAAAAAGTGTTGACAAATATAAAATTAGATGACATAATGTAAAACATAAGATAAAGAGTTAAAGAAAATTATCTTATAAAGAATTTAAATGATTTTGCGACATTAATAAAGTAGTTATGTAATCCAAATAAATTATAATTGAGGTAAAAAAATGAAGGGTAAAGATTTAGCAAAAATATTATTAAAACAATATCCAGAACATGAAATAGTAGTTCAAGAATATACAGGTTGTAATCATACAATTTATGAAGCAAAAGAATTAACAGAAGCCAAGAAAGGTGAAGTATTAGAATCGTGGGACGATTCAGGTGATAAAAACTTTGATTTAAAAACAGGTAAAGCAAAAAAGAATGTATTACTTATAAGATAATCAAAGAAAATATGCGGATATGGTGTTTAATGGTTTAGCATACGAGGCTTCCACCCTCTAGGTTCGGGTTCGAATCCCGATATCCGCTCCAGATATTAAATAGCTTTGCGAAATAGTAACTTGCTAATACTTTTTCGAATTGTACAGTGAGGATTAGGAAAATAGGTGAATTTTTAAAGCCATGCTTAAAGGCAAGAGATTCGAGTTTCTGTACAAAACTTGGTGAAAAGAATCTTTAAGCTATTTAATTATGCGGATATGGTGTTTAATGGCAGCATAAGAGATTACCAATCTTGAGGTTCGGGTTCGAATCCCGATATCCGCTCCAAATTTAAGAATGCACGGTTGGCTGAATTGGCTTAGGCGCGGAACTGCAAATTCCGTTTATGTGGGTTCTTATGTAACCCGCCCTAAAATATAGGGTAAATATATAAGAAAATGAAATAATATTATGCGCCTAAGATGTTGTTGGTGGCATGTCAGACTTCCAATCTGAATGGACGAGTTCGAGACTCGTTAGGCGCTCCAAATTATGGCAGAGTTGTTTGCAAGATTATATTAGGTCTGGAACTGATATAATCCCAAAGTGGCTAACAAAAAAAACATTTGAAGGTTCAGAACTTCATTTGGTTGTAGGTTCGAATCCTACCTCTGCTTCCAGTATGCGTCTAAGGTGTTTAAGGTTGCATCTCTGATTGCCATTCAGAAGGATCGGGTTCGATTCCCGATAGACGCTCCAAATTAACTGCACGGTTGGCTGAATTGGTTTAGGCGCAGGATTGCAAATCCTGTTTATGCGGGTTCGACTCCACGCACCGTGCTCCAAATATATAAAAGATGCTATTATGGCATCTTTTTTTTTGCTTAAAATTTGACAAAACACTTATTTTATAATATTCTAATAATAAGAATATTTGGTGAATAAATGGCATTAAAAAACTTTACAAAAATAAAATTAGAAAAAAACAATCAAAGTTATTGGAAATTATTTAAAATTAATGGTGATGAAGTTGTTCCTTTTACAGAATGGTCATTAAATATTCAGAATAAATTTGCATTTCAAACAAGAGATAAATATACACAAGTTGTATCAAAATTTTTAGATTATTTAATAGAAGTTAATATATTCGAAGAAGTTACAACTAAATTGGAATTTAAAAATGCGATAGAAAATTATAAACTTCTTTTATCTTATGGCAAATCAATTACAGATAAAGAATTAAATGATATTGCATATTCTCTTGATTTCAATAAAATATCTAACGCTTCTTGGTCAAACAATATTGCAGCAATAAATTCATTTTTAAGATTTGTGTTTGAAAAAGAAGAAGATGAAAGAGAATATTTATTAGTAAAACAAAATATAGATTTACCAGCAGAATATAGAAACTTCCTTCCTGAATTAAATAGAATTGTTACTTTAAATCATTATCAAAAAGAAGCTTTAAAACAAAAATCATATTTAGCAAACCTTTATAGAAAAACAGGTGATTTAACTATATCAGGTGGTATTAAATCAAAAGTAACTAAAAAGACTAATCAAGATTTAAAAAGATTAGATTTTCCAGCCATTGAAATTCCTAAATTATTAAATAATACTTCTTGTTTTAGAAATCGAGCAATTTACGCATTACTTGCAGGAACAGGAATAAGAAGTTCTGAAGCTTTATCATTAACTTGGGATATGATTGATATTGATAATCAAAAAGTATTAATACAAGATCTAAGAGAAAATAATAATGAAAAAATAAGATTTAAAGGTAGAGATACAGCAGAAACATTTTTTATTCCTGAATTACGTCACATCTTTTTTCAGGCATTATATGAATATCAATTAAATGAAGCTAATAATAACGTAAATCACAATTATGTCTTTCAATTTTTAAATGGAAAACAATATGGTGAAGCTTATTATACAATAAGTAGGCAAAATTTTATAAAAGAATTCAAAAGAACAGTTAAAAGAGCAAATATAAAACCACCTGTTTTTAATGAAGAGTTTAATTGGACACCACATAGCCTAAGACATTTTTATGGTGTTTATATGTTAAATTATATACCTCTAAATAATGGATATGGCTTCTCATTAGAAGAAGTACAAAAAATGATGGGGCATAAATCAATAGAAGTAACAAAACAATATGCAAGAACAGCTTCTGAGTATATTCAAACGCAATTAGAATATGCTGAATTAAAAATAAATGGTGAGGAATTATCATTAAATGATTTTAATAAAATACTTCTTGAAAATTTATCCAAGGAAGTAAAAAATGATTAATTTAACAAATGAAATAATTATAAAAGATGTAAAAAATATAAAAAAAGAATTCATTAAATCAGCTTTAAATGTAAAAGATTTTTTGTTAAATCATTACAATATAGAAGAAAATAAAATTAATATTTCAGAAGATCCAAAATACAGTTTTATTTATCATGTAAATAAAGAAAAATTAAATAATATAAAGATTGATAAAAAATTTATAAAAGAATTATTGTTTTTTGTTAATGATAAAAATAGTGAAAACATATTTGTTAAACATGGTTTGTATAATTCTAATCTAATACTTGAAAGACCTTACTTAATGTTTGCATTTAAACTTGTATTATTAGATTTATGGAAAAATAAAATTATTATACTTCCTTTGAATTTTAATTTAAATTCAAATATAGTAAAAGCTAATGATTTAAATATATTTGATAATGAATTATTAAGTAATATAAAATTAAAATTTAAAGAAAATGAAGATAGATATTCAAAAGATTTTAAAAATAACTATATAAAACAAATATCAAAAGTAATAAGAACTACTGACTATTCAACATTTGAAGATATATGTTTATCTGAAATAAATGATTTACATATTGAAATTCAAAAAGCGAATAGAAATGAAGGTGATTTGCAAATAGGTAAAAGTCGTTACTATATAGAAGCATTTTTAATACAAGTATCAGAAAACACAGAACTTGAAAATTATGATACAAATAAATATAAGGGTTGGTTATCAGGTTATTTCAGAAGATATAAAAGATTGAATTATTTAGAATATTTGTCAGCAGAAGAAGAATTAAAAGAATATAGAAGAAGTTACAATATACAACAAACAATAGAAAGAGCAGCCAAAAGAAGAAAGGCAAAAGCAAATTCCAAACCAAAAAACAAAATAAAAAAGAGTTTTGTTTCTAAAAAAGTAAATAATACAAAAAAACAAGACAAAAAAGAAAATATAATATTAGAATTATCAATAGAAGATATATTCTTTAAAATACAATCTTCCCAAAAATATTCTTGGAAAGAAAAAGTGCCTTATTATGAAGAATATAAAATAGGTGATATCTCAGAAGAAAGTAAATATTGGAGAGAAATATTTTCTGCTTATTTAAATCATAGAAAAAGAAATGGATATGAATCACAAAAAACAAATATAGTGTCATTTAATTTTTTAATGAATTATATATTCTTTTATTTAAAATATTGGAATCAAAATAACAAAAATAAAATTAATATTCCTATAAAACCAAAAGATTTAAAAAGAACTTTATTTATAAATAACACAGCAATAAGTTCTGAATTAGATGAAAGACCATTTACAATATGTGAATTATTAGAATATCGTTTCGATAGTCCTACAAGTAAAAATATATACGTAAGAAATATAGAAAATTTATTTAATTTCATAATAGATTTTTATTCAGAAGAATCAGAATATTGGGAAGAAGGATTATCAAATCCAATAAGAAAAAGTGATTATTATAAAGAATTTAAACATAAAAAAACGAATAAAGTTATTATTCCAAAAAATATATATGGAAAATTAAAAAAATATTTGTATTCAATTGAATGTTTTGGTGAATATTTACAAGAAAAATCATTAAATAATGAAATTGATTTTGATTTAGCAAAAACTAAAACATTAAATACTTCTAAATTAGGTTTTATACCATTCTTTTATAATAAAGGTAAAACATATCCTATATATGAAGTTTCGAATACTTTCTTATATAAGAGAAGAACATTCGATATAAATAAATTAAAAAATTTAAAATCTAAAAATATTATAGAGCAAAAGATAGTTTCTAATACTATTGTAAGAGCATTAATACTAATGTTAAATACAGGTTTAAGAGCCGCCCAAGTTTCATGGATTGATAGAACAAATTGGGATCTTAATAATCCAAAAGAATTAAGAGCTTATTATAAATTAAATGTAAATACTGATAAAACAAAAAATAATGAATGGTCTACTTATATAGCTCACAATGTATATGAAAGCTTGAAAAAAGAAACCCATTTTCAGAATGCAATGAGAGAAGATTTTATTAATATCCCCTGTAATTATCAAGGTAGAGAATATTCAAGATTTGAAGACATAATATGTTTATTTAAAAGTGATTCAAGAAAAGGTTTGCCAGTATCATTTACTGATTATTGGGCTGATATATTATGGTGTTTCCAAAACACTTTAAATAAAACTGAAAATGAAAGTTATGAATTAATAACAATAACAAAACCAAGTAATCCCCAAATAGAAATTAATCCAGAAGGTAATCAATATAGTCCACTTAATATTAAGGCTATTCATACTCCACATTCAATGAGAGCGACTTTTTGTACTCACATGGCTGAATACTTGGGTAGAAGTGAAATAGCTGCTCTTGTAGGTCATGCGAGTGATTTAATCACTTCTGAGGTTTATATTAAACCCGAAGATAGTGTTTTAGAAGAAAAGATAAAAAACGCTGTTAATATTTTAGATCAGGGGGTAAATGCTGATTATTTTGATAAAGAGAGTAAGGCACATATAAAACCAAATCAAAAAGGAAGTGCATTACAAAAAGCCTTTTCAGAAAATAGAGATGAAACAATAGAATTATTTAATATAACCAGTATTTCTATGAATATTAATAAAGACAGTGAAAAGCAATCTGAAAAAGCAATAAAGTTGTTGAAAGATGCAAGAATGGATCAAGTAATATTTGAAACAACACATATTTGCCCTGTTGGTGGTATGTGTCCACAAGAAGTTATGGGTGTTATAGGTGAAAAAAGACGTTGTGGTTTATGTCCATTAGCTTTGAAGTGTATTGACAATATAAACCCTATATATGCTAAACAGCGTGATTTAATGAGAGAAATAAAAGAAGGTAAAGAGAAGCTTGATTTAGCGATTAAGAATAATGAAAGCAGTATTACTATTGAAGACATAGAAAATAAAGTAAATTTAGATATTAGAGAACTTGTATCGTGGAAATTTAGTGCTGATATATTAAGTGAACATTATGAATCAATAAAAGACAATGAAAATTTAGATAAAAAATATTATGTTGAAATGCCTGAAATGGTAAAACAACATTTACAGAAAGTATCAGTATCAAATGAAAAAGAGTATTTATTAACAAGAATAGCTGATTCTAATGCTTATAGTAAGTTAAGTAACAGTGAAAATAAATATCAAGCAGAAATGTTAAAAAGATCCATAGTTAAAAACCTTAATTTAATTGAATATGAAGATTATATAGTATCAGAAGATGAAAAAATAGAAGTCTTTTGTGCCATGATTAAGAATATGCTTGATACAAATGGTATAGGTTTGAAAGAATTGGTTGATTATGATTGTATGAAATCAATTGAGGAAAAGAAAGAACAAAAAAAGTTATTATTTAAAGATATTAAATTATTAAAGTAGGTAAAAAAAATGTTAAAAAATATAAAAGAAAAAAAACTTGATTTATTAATATTCTCAATATTATATATATCTTTTTTAGGAGCATTTATTGCTTATATTATAGGCTATTGTATTTACGGAAAATCATTGATATTAAATAATTTAATGGAAAATAATGTTTATAGAAATCATGAGTATTATAATTTAATTGAAAGAGAATATATAAATGATAATGAATTGTTTATTGAAATATTTCAAGATAATAGAGTTAATATAATGAAAAAAATGGAAGAAACTGAGGCAGGATTTTCAATAAAAAAAATTGATAAATTAGTTATTGAAGAACTAAAAATACTATCAAAAGATAAAAAAAATAGTTGTATTTTAGATAACAAAAACAATATAGATTGCAAACATAATGCATTATCTAGATCAGATAATATATTAGCTGATAAAGAATTGGAAAAATACATAAATCCAAGGTTAATAAATTATAAAATATCAAACACTAATGACGTAGTTTTAATAATACATGATAAAAGGATTGCACTTCCAAGTTTTAAAAAAAATATAGAACTTCAAGAATTAGTAAATAATTTTACATTAGAAGATATGTTTTTAAACAGTCAATCTATGAAAATATTTTATGAATTGATAAACAATAAATATTGTGCGTACAAAAAAGATATAAAGAATCCTAAGATAAATAGAATATGTAACTCTTTAAAAGAAAAAATAACTGAGCACCATTATAAATATTTGAAAGAAAGTATTTTTAAAATTATAATTTTTACAGTTGTAATATTACTTTCAATTTTTACATTAAATAAAGCAATAAAATCAATGAATAAAATAGTATTAAATGAATCAGTTAATTATGGTTTGGTTTTTCTTAATATTATATCAATTATATTTATTACAGTAATATCAATTGAACTTATTTCTTTTATTTTTAACGCAAGTGAAGAATTTATTTCTATTATAAAGGGAACTTTCATTAGTGTCATAATACTTATTTTTACTTTATTGGACTTTTTAAAAGAAAATATAGGTGTAATTAGATTAAAAAAAATATATCTTTATGTTTTTATGTATAAAAATAAAATATTATTGCTAAATGGTAACAAAATAAGATTAAATAAAACAACAATAATAAACACAGAAACAGGTGAAAAAGAAAATCTTAGTGAATTTGAATTTATAGAACAATTTAAGAGTTTAAAAAGAATAAAAATAAAAAACAACTTTGTAAATTATATTAATAATAATAAAGTAATAATTACAAAAAAAATAGAAAATGAAGATCATAAAGAAGATGTTGGTGAGACAATATTTGAAAATGAGAATATAATAATAAGCTATAAAAAGCAATAATTTAGATAGGTGAAATATGAGTGTAAAAAAAGGTCAAAACAATTTTAAAAAAATGCAAGAAAGAAAGGTAAAAGAAAATACTTTAAAAATAGAAAAAGCATTGTCTAATTTACCTAAAAAAATAGAAAAAATAACGTTATCCAAAGTCGTAAAATTAGTAGCCAAAGAAACAGGACTACATTTTACAACAATTAATAAAAATGAAAAATATACAGAAATGTGTAATGAAAAGTATTTATCATTGAAATTAAATGATATAAAAAAAGGCAAAAGTAAAAATTCAGTGCAAGATAATGAAATTAGATTACTAAAGTTAGAAAATACTAACTTAAAAAATCAGATAACAAGTTTGAAAAATGTTATTCAAAGATTAGAATCTGGAAGTGATAATCTTGAAGATTCTGTCAATTATAAAGATAAGTTTGAAAAATTATTAAAGCATTTTGAAAATCAATTGGAAATTCAAGATGGTCAAGTGATTGATCCGTATGCGGGTGTTAGACCTGTTTTGGTGTGTGAATTATGAGCTTAAGTTCAACATTTACTTCGATATTAGGAATATTTGGTTCATTAGCTTCAATATTTTCATTTTTTAAAGACAAAGAAAAAAATGAAGAATTGAAATTAAGAAGCTTAAAATCAGATATGCAAGAAATTAA